>Ga0207654_10000391_pt1 | contig 25490 bp, 23 predicted proteins | sample KBSC64metaG_FD_184355 | JGI IMG/M metagenome (GOLD analysis project Ga0207654, IMG submission 184355) | Corn rhizosphere microbial communities from Kellogg Biological Station, Michigan, USA - KBS C6-4 metaG (SPAdes) (version 2) | ecosystem: Host-associated > Plants > Roots > Rhizosphere > Soil...
TGTCGACCGGATTCGGGCTGGACGGCAGGCTGTTTTGCCGGCTGGTGGCAAACAACGGCATCACGTAGACCGGCTGATAGCTGCGCAGGTTGAACGTGCCGAGCTTGCTGTCCGGATCGAGTTCCCAACGACTGTCGAGCAATGAGCGCGGCACGGCCGCCGCGGTTTCCGGCTTCACCTGTCGGAACACGCCGGTCTTGCGCATCGCATCGTCGGCCAGTTTCTGTTCGGCCGCGATCGTGTCGGCGCGGTGCGTGGCATGGTCGTAGCACGCCAGTCGCTGCGCGTCGCCCTGGATCGCCGTACACGCGCGGATATCCATCGGATCGGGATTCTGCGCGCGCGCCGGCGGCGCAACGCAAAGCTCGGTCGCAAGCGCAAACAGGGCGAACGGCAACGGGCGCATCGCTGACTCCGTGAGTGTTCGCGCTATGGTACGGCGAAAATGCTTGTCGCTTTGCAGCCACACGGACCGAATTTTGGCGTATAAAGCGCGCTTTGCCCGACCGATCCCATGCCATCCCACCGCATCGCCCTCGTCACCACCGCCGCCGCGCGCAAACTCGACGACGACCTCGCTCCGCTGGAATCCGCGCTGCGCGATGCCGGCGCGGATGTCGCCATCCTCGATTGGGACGACGCTGGCACGGACTGGGCGCGTTTCGATCTGGCCCTACTGCGCTCGCCCTGGGATTACACCCAACGCCTGCCGGAATTCCTCGCCTGGACCGAACGCGCGGCGGCGGCGACGCGCTTGCTCAATCCCATCAACGTAATCCGCTGGAACACCGACAAGCACTACCTGCGCGACCTGGAAAAATCCGGCGTGGCCATCGTGCCGAGCGCGTTCGTGGAACCGAGCGAGGATGCGCGCGCCGCACTGGCAGATTTTCTGTCCGCCCATGACGCGGACGAATTCGTGGTCAAGCCCGCCATCGGCGCCGGTTCGCGCGACGCGCAGCGCTATCACGCGGGCGATCGCGACGCGGCCGTCGCGCACGCGCAACGCCTGCTCGACGCGAACCGCAGCGTATTGTTGCAACCGTATCTGGATCGCGTGGACGAGCACGGCGAAACCGCGCTGGTCTTCTTCGACGGGAAATTTTCCCACGCTATCCGCAAAGGCCCGCTTCTGCGTCGCGGCGAAAGCCCGACGCGTGCGCTGTTCGCCGCCGAGCACATCACGCCGCGCGAACCGAATGCCGCCGAACTCGCGCTCGCCGAACTCGCGCTGGCGGTGATTCCCTTCACCGGCCCGCTGCTCTATGCGCGCGTCGATCTCATCCAGAACCCGGATGGCACGCCGCGCCTGCTCGAACTGGAACTCACCGAACCGTCACTGTTTTTCGGCCACGCGCCGGGCTCGGCTGTGCGCTTTGCGCAGGCCGTCCTGCGCCGCGCGACCTGAGCGTTTACAAGCCCTTACCTTCTTTTACCGCCTTTGGGTCAACATCCGCCGGACGACGGCGTTATCTTGCGCATGGCGATTGGCCATGACCCGAGAGACAGCACTCATGTCCCGCAATCCAATGTTTGCAATTCTGGTTGCATTGCCGCTGGCCGCCGTCGCGCTTTGCGCCGTGGCTCAAGATGCAGTGCCGACGATGGCGCCGGACAGCCATCCCGCGCATTTCCAGCACATGCTCAAGAAAATGGACGCCAACGGCGACGGCAAGGTTTCGCTGGATGAATATCTGGCCGCCGCAACGAATCGCTTTCATTCCATCGATGCGCAGAACAAGGGCAGCATCACTGCCGCCGATATCGCCGCCTCGCCGCAGATGCAGCGCCACGAGCAACGCACGGCGCAACGCATGCTGCGCCACATGGGCGCCAGTGCGGGCAGCGACAGCGTGACCCTGGACCAATTTCTGGCGGCGGCCAAGTCACGTTTCGCCAAGATCGACGCCAATGGTGATGGCTTCATCGATACCAACGAAGCGGCCTATCGCCACACGGCGCGCCACGCGGCTCAACCGGCCAGCGATTAATCGAACTTGTCGCCCCGAGCGAGCGGGCCGCGATTGCGGCCCGTTTTTTTGCACCTGCCGGGTCAAACTGCCCGAGACCAGCGGCTCGCGGTAGAATCCGCATTCCTATCGTCCGCACGCGGGCCGCAGCATCAGGGAAAGCGGAAACATGAAGATACTCGTGGGCTACAAACGCGTCGTCGATTTCAACGTGCGCATCCAGGTCAAGCCGGACGGCACCGGCGTCGTCACCGACGGCGTGAAACTGTCCGCCAATCCATTCGACGACATCGCGCTGGAAGAAGCGCTGCGCCTGCGCGAAAAAGGCATCGCCACGGAAGTGATCGTCGCGACCATCGGCCCGGCCGATGCCCAAGCGCATCTGCGCAACGGTCTGGCGATGGGTGCTAACCGCGCGATTCACGTCGTCACGTCGGATGCCATTCAGCCGCTGACCGCCGCACGCGTGATGCTGAAACTGATCGAGAAGGAACAACCGCAACTCGTCATCCTCGGCAAGCAGGCCATCGACGATGACTGCAACCAGACCGGCCAGATGCTCGCCGCGTTGTGGAATCGGCCGCAGGCGACGTTCGCCTCGAAAATCGAAGTCACCGGCAACGCCGCGCGCGTGACGCGCGAAGTGGACGCGGGACTCGAAACCATCGAAGTTGACCTGCCCGCCGTCGTCACCACGGATTTGCGCCTGAACGAACCGCGTTTCATCAAGCTGCCGGACATCATGAAGGCCAAGTCCAAGCCGCTGGAAACCATCGACTTCGCCAGCCTTGGCGTCGCATCCGGCGATCACCTGAAAACGACGAACTATGCGCCGCCTGCCAAGCGCAGCCGCGGCATGATGGTGAAAGATGCGGCGGAACTGGTAGCGGCGTTGAAAACCAAGGGACTACTGTGATGGCAAAAATTCTCATCATCGCCGAACACCTCAACGGCAAACTCAATTCCTCGACCGCGCGCTGCGTCACCTGCGCGCGCGAGATCAAACCCGATGTCATCGACGTGCTGGTGTTGTCCGATGCACCAGATTCAATCGCCGCGGAAACCGCGAAGATTGACGGCGTGTCGAGAGTGCTGACGGTCGCCCATCCGGCCAACGCACACGCGCTCGCCGCGGTGTTTGCGCCGCAGATCGCCGCGGTGGCGAAAAATGGTTACACCCACGTGTTGGCGCCGTCGACCACGTTCGGCAAGGATCTCGCCCCGCGCGTCGCTGCCCTGCTCGGCGTGGCGCAGGTTTCCGACGCGATGAAAGCGATCGACGCGCACACCTTCCAGCGCCCGATCTACGCCGGCAATGCCATCATCACCGTGCAGGCGCCGGCGGATCAAGTTCTCGTAGCCACCGTGCGCACCGCATCGTATCCCGCGGCAGCAAATGGCGCGAATGCGGCGCCGGTGGAAGCGGTGAACGTGAATGTCGAATTGCCGTCGCACACACGTTTCATCGAACTCGCGCAAGCCTCAAGTGACCGCCCGGACCTGCAAAGCGCGCGGCGCGTGGTTTCCGGCGGACGCGGCGTCGGCTCCAAGGAAAACTTCGCCATCATCTACAAGCTCGCCGACAAACTCGGCGCGGCCGTCGGCGCTTCGCGTGCGGCGGTTGATGCCGGTTATGTGCCGAGTGATCTGCAAGTCGGCCAGACCGGCAAAATCATCGCGCCGGAACTGTACATGGCCATCGGCATCTCCGGCGCGATCCAGCACCTGACCGGCATCAAGGACGCCGGCACCATCGTCGCCATCAACAAGGACGGCGAGGCGCCGATCTTCGAAATCTCCGACATCGGCCTCGTCGGAGATTTGTTCAAGTTGATTCCGGAGCTGGAACAGGCGTTAAACTGATCCGCATGCGGACACGCGTCGGAACGAAGGAACGACCATGACCAAGCCGATCTGGGAACCCGGCGACGAGCGCATCGAACGCTCGAATATCAATCGCTTCATCCGCTTCGTGCGCGAGCAGACCGGCAACGAGGACATCCGCCGTTACGCGCCGCTGTACGATTTCTCGATCCGCCAGCCGGCGAAGTTCTGGAAACTGGTGTGGGAATTCTGCGGCATTCGCGCCACCGGCGATTTCGACACGGTGCTGGTCGATGGCGACAAGATGCCGGGCGCGACGTGGTTTCCGAACGTACGCCTGAACTTCGCGCAGAACCTGCTGCGCTTCAAGGACGACCGCACCGCGCTGATCGCGCGCAACGAATGGGGTCACAAGCGCGAATTCACCTACGCGCAACTGCACGATGAAGTCGGCAAGCTCGCACACGCGCTGAAATCCGCAGGCGTCGGCATGGGCGATCGCGTCGCCGGATTCCTGCCGAACATTCCGGAAACCGTGATCGCGATGCTGGCGACGGCGTCGCTCGGCGCAACATGGTCGAGCTGTTCGCCCGATTTCGGCATTGATGGCGTGGTCGACCGCTTCGGCCAGATCGCGCCAAAAGTGCTGTTCACAGCGGACAAGTACAGCTACGGCGGCAAGAAATTCGATTGCCTGGAAAAAATCCGCGGCGTGCTGGCGAAGATTCCGGATGTCGAAAAAGTCGTCGTGATTCCCTACAGCGGCGACTCGGTGAAAACGGACGGCATCGCCAATGCGGTGCTGTGGCCGGATTTCCTCGGCACGCAATCACGCACGCTGGAATTCACGCCAACGCCATTCGACCACCCGCTCTACATCATGTATTCCTCCGGCACGACCGGCGTGCCCAAGTGCATCGTGCATGGCGCCGGCGGTACCCTGATCCAGCACCTGAAGGAACTCGTGCTGCACACGGACCTCAAGCGCGAGGACAAGATTTTCTACTACACCACCTGCGGCTGGATGATGTGGAACTGGCTGGTGTCCAGCCTCGCCGTCGGCGCCAGTGTGGTGCTGTACGACGGCTCGCCGTTCCATCCCGATGGAACCGCGTTGTGGGATCTTGCCGACGAGGTCGACATCAGCATTTTCGGCACCAGCGCAAAATGGATCGCATCGTGTGAGAAGGCCGGCATCAAGCCGCGCGAATCGCACAAGTTGCTGACGCTGAAAACCATCCTGTCCACCGGCTCGCCGCTCGCCGACGAGAGCTTCGATTACGTCTACCGCGACGTGAAGGAGCGCGTAATGCTGTCGTCAATCTCCGGCGGCACCGACATCGTTTCCTGTTTCGCGCTCGGTTGTCCGCTGCTGCCGGTATATCGCGGCGAGCTGCAATGCCGGGGTCTGGGACTGAAGGTGGAAATCCTCGACGACGCCGGCAAGCCGGTGCGCGGCGAAAAAGGCGAACTCGCCTGCACCGCACCGTTTCCGTGCATGCCGGTCGGTTTCTGGAACGATCCCGACGGCGCCAGGTATAAAAATGCGTATTTTTCCAAAGTGGAAAACGTCTGGTGCCACGGCGACCACGCCCTGCTGACCGAACACGACGGCATCGTCATCTACGGCCGCAGCGACGCCGTGCTCAATCCCGGTGGCGTGCGCATCGGTACCGCCGAAATCTACCGCCAAGTCGAACAATTGCCTGAAGTGCTCGAATCCATTGCCGTCGGCCAGGATTGGAACCACGACGTGCGCGTGATCCTGTTCGTGCGTCTGCGTGAAGGCCTCACGCTCGACGACGCCTTGCGCGATCGCATCAAAAAACAGATCCGCGACAACACCACGCCGCGCCATGTGCCCGCGAAAATCCTGCAAGTCACCGACATCCCGCGCACTATCTCCGGCAAGATCACCGAAATCGCCGTGCGCGAAACGATTCATGGACGACCGGTGAAGAATACCGACGCGCTGGCGAATCCGCAGGCGCTTGAACAGTTTCGCAATCGCGCGGAGTTGGCGCATTGAACGCCGCGCTGGAGCTGACCGTCACGATTCCGCTGTACAACGAAGCGGAGAACATTCCGATCCTGTACGAGCGCGTGCGCGGTGCGCTGGACGCGCTCGGCAAAAGCTGGGAACTCATTCTCGTCGACGACGGCAGCACGGATGGCTCCGCGGCGTTGCTCGACAAGATCGCCACGGACGATGCGCGCGTGACGATCATCCATTTCCGCCGCAACTATGGCCAGACCGCGGCGTTCATGGCCGGTATCGACCACGCACGCGGCGACATCATCATTCCGATGGACGGCGACTTGCAGAACGATCCGGACGACATCGGCAAGCTGCTGACAAAACTCGACGAAGGCTTCGATGTGGTTTCGGGTTGGCGCAAGGACCGAAAGGACAATGCGATCAAGCGCAACCTGCCCAGCCGTATCGCGAACGGGTTGATCTCGCGCGTCTCCGGCGTGCGCCTGCACGATTACGGCTGCTCGCTGAAAGCCTATCGTCGCGAAGTGCTTGACGGCGTGAAACTCTACGGCGAGATGCACCGCTTCGTGCCGATCTACGCGGCCTGGAACGGCGCACGCGTCACCGAGATGCCCGTGCAGCACCATCCGCGCCTGCACGGCGAATCCAAGTACGGCCTCGAACGCGTCATCAAGGTGGTACTCGATCTGCTCGTGGTGAAATTCCTGTTCCGCTACGCGAACAAGCCGATCTACGTGTTCGGCGGCTTCGGGTTCCTGAGCATCCTCCTCGGCGGGCTCGCGGGCGTCTGGGCACTTGCGCTCAAGCTGTTCGCAGGCACCTCGCTGATCCAGACACCGCTGCCGCTATTGGCCGTATTTCTCGGCGCGGTTGGCGTGCTGAGCATACTCTTGGGTCTGCTCGCGGAAATGCAGAACCGCACTTATCACGAATCGCAGGGCAAGGCCGTCTACCGTATCGCGCGTGTGATGCGACGCGATAACGAGGCGCACTGAGCATGTGCGGCATCGCCGGATTTTTCGGCGCGGGAGACGAAGCGACGCTGCGCCGCATGACCGCACGCATCGCGCATCGCGGGCCAGACGACGAGGCGTTTCTGACCGAGCCGGATCGCGGCGTATTTCTCGGCTTTCGCCGGCTCGCTATTCTCGACATCGCCGGCGGCAAGCAACCGATGACGAGCGCCGACGGCGCGCTGACCGTCGTCTTCAACGGCCAGATCTACAACTTCGCCGAGCTACGCAAGCAGTTGACGCAACTCGGCGCGCGCTTCGTCACCGATCATTCCGACACCGAAGTGCTGCTGCACGGCTGGCGGCAATGGGGCGAGGATCTACCCAATCGCTTGAACGGCATGTGGGCGTTCGCAATCTACGACCGGCGCACGCGCAAGGTTTTTTTCTCGCGCGACCGCTTCGGCAAAAAGCCGTTGTTTTATTTCGCCGGCAAAAATGTCTTCGCGTACGCATCGGAACTCACCGCGCTGCGCGAGCACCCGCAGGTTCCCTCGGCCCTCAACGAACGCGCGCTGCGCAAGTATTTCGCCTACGGCTACGTGCCTGCGCCGCTGACGTTCCTGGAAGGTGTCGCGAAACTTCCCGCCGGGCACTCGCTGACACTCGATCTGGCGACGATGCAGCATCGCGTCGCGCGCTACTGGCAATACCAGCCCGAGCCGCAACTCGATGCGCGGCCGGAAACGGAGCTGGTCGAGGAATTCCGCGCCAGGCTCGATGCCGCCGTCGCGCGCCGCCTCGTTGCCGACGTGCCGGTCGGATGTTTTCTTTCCGGCGGCATCGATTCCTCCGCTGTCACCGCACTGGCAATGCGTCACGCCGGCAAGGATCGCATCAAGGCTTTTTCCATCGGCTTCGAGGAAGCGAGCTTCGACGAAACGCGCTACGCGCGCGCCGTCGCCGAACACGTCAGCGCCGATCACCAGATCGAAACGCTGTCCGTGCAGCGCGCGCTCGACATCCTGCCCGACATTGCCGCGCGTTGGGACGAGCCCATCGCCGATTCCTCGATGCTGCCGACGTACCTACTCTGCCAGCACGCGCGCAAACAAGTCACGGTCGCGCTCGGCGGCGACGGCGCCGATGAACTGCTCGCCGGCTACGATCCATTCCGTGCCCTGCGCTATGCGCGCTGGTACGAGAAGCTCGTGCCGAAACCGCTGCATCGTGGCATCTCGATGCTCGCCGCACGAATGCCCGTGTCGCACCGCTACATGAGTCTGGACTTCCGCCTCAAGCGTACGCTGCGCGGACTCGATCATCCCGCGCACCTGTGGCTGCCGGTGTGGATGGCGCCGCTCGCACCATCGGAACTCGACGAGCTGTTTGGCGCGCCGGTCGATCTCGACGACGTGTACAGCGAAGCGATAGTCGCATGGGATAATTGCGCATCGAACGATCCAATCGAACGCACCATCGCGTTCTACATCCGTTTGTACTTGCAGGACGATATTCTGGTGAAAGTCGACCGCGCCAGCATGCTCAACTCGCTGGAAGTGCGCACACCGTTTCTTGACATCGAGCTGGTCGACTTCCTGCGCCGACTGCCATCGCGCATGAAACTGCGCGGCGGCACGACGAAATGGATCCTGCGCGCAAGCGCGAAGTCACTGCTGCCACACGAAGTGCTGACACGGAGCAAGCAGGGGTTTGCCCTGCCCGTCGGCGCATGGCTCGCCAACGGTTCGCTCGGCGCGCCGGATACCGTGTCCGGCGCGCGTGCAGGATTCTGGCAGAATCAGCTCCTGGAACAGCGGACAAACACTGCGGATCACCGGTTGTATCTGTGGAGCGAGATCGCGCTGCACGAATCGGCACTCGGAGTGCAGACAAATTTGTCCACCATTACAAAGCCGGAGATCGCCACTGCATGAGCCAAGATCAAGCCACCGCCGATGCGTTCGCCAATTCGTGGAACAATCTGCCGCCCGGTTCGGTGTACTCGCGCGAACAGTATGAGGATTGGATGGCGCCACTCGGTGAGCCGGACGTGCGCGACCGCGACGTGCTGGAACTTGGCTGCGGCAACGGCAGCCTACTGGTTCACACAGCAGCCTGGGTGCCGCGCAAACTAGTCGGCGTCGATTTAGGTTCATCGGTCGAAACCGCGCGCGCCAACCTGGACCGCGCTAGCGCGAAGAACGTGGAGGTGAAGCAGGCCGACCTCACCGCGTTTTCGTCCGATGGCTTCGATGTCGTGTATTGCATTGGGGTATTGCATCACCTGAAGGAACCGCAGATCGGATTCAAGGCCGTACTGCACAACGTCCGCCCGGGTGGGCGTTTTCATTGCTGGGTGTACGCGCGGGAAGGAAATGGGATCGTCATCGCGCTGGTCGATCCGATCCGCAAGCTGGCCTCGCGTCTGCCGTGGTGGTTTACCAAGTATGCGATCGCGACGCCGCTGACCGTACCGTTTTATCTCTACGCAAAACTACTGCATGCGGTGATTGGAAATCGTTCCGAACGCTTGCGCAGCGCGCCACTGCGCGACTACTGCCTGTGGATCGCGCCACGCGAATTCGCCTTTTTCCGCCACGTCGCCTTCGATCAGCTGGTGACTCCGCAAACGGCGTACATTGCGAAAAGCGAAATCGAACACTGGCTGGCTGAGGCCTCGGGCATTGAGCCGGAATCGAGCTACATCGTTTTCCGCAATGGCAATTCGTGGAAATTCGGTGGGCGTACAGTGCGGACCGATGATGCTTCTGCGCCATGATCGACTTCAGCAATCAACGTCTATTGGGATTCATCGCGCTCGCGCTCGCGATCGCCGGCAATGCCGCGGGAAACATATTACTCAAGCTCGGAGCCGCGCCGAATGTAGATCGCGTCGTTCTGGGCCTCGTCGGATGGCAGACATTGGCCGGCATCACCTGCTTTGCGGTCAACGTGCTCTTTTATGCGTGGGCCTTGAAGCAGTTCGATCTGCATGTCGTGCAAATCATTGTCTCTCTGCAATACGTCGTGGTGATCGCACTAGCTGCTCTTGTACTAGGTGAGCAGATAACGCTGACGCAGTGGTGGGGGATTGCGCTGATCACCGCAGGCCTGTTCGTTTGCAGCCGGTAACGTCAGCGCGCGCGCAACGTGGCTATTGCGCTCATACCAGGTACACGAGCGGGCATAATCTTGTAATCGAGCCACATCGCCGCACCGAATAGTCGATGTAGCGGCTTACGCCAACCCTGCGGCGGCTGCACGCGAGTCGAACGGTTTTTCTTCAGTGCTGCCAGCAAGCGCGCCGGCACATACAAGGCATGAAAAAAATAGCTTTGATGGAGCGGCCCAAGATGCAGTGACTCTGCAAATTCGCGCAATGTTGATGCCGTGTAGCGACGATAATGCCCAAAAACTTCGTCGTAGTTCGACCACAGTTCTGGGCAGGTTGGCACCGTAACGACAAGACGGTTAAGGCGCGGAAACGCGTCAACCAACCCGGCTATGAAACTGGCTGGGTCGGGCAAATGCTCAATCACGTCCAACAGCAGAATCGTGTTGTAGCTTGCCCGCTCATGCGCGGGCAAGTCGATTGCGTTCGTACCGTAACGAATGTGCTCGCCGATTCCCGGCAAGGGGTTCGTTGATGCGAGCTCCACGCCGGCGCAGCTAACACCGTGATCGCGCAAATATTTAACCGCAATTCCGCGCCCGCATCCCACATCGAGTACGGCAGGCATTGCGAGAGTGAATTTTCGAATTTCGTCGAGAATGATCCTGTTGCGCGCCAAATGCCACCAGTAACCTTCGATACCGTCGCCATAGGAAAGATCGTATTGTTCCTGCACAAAAGCCGTGTTCATGGATATCCGACTATCGTTCGCCTTGCGAACGTGCTTCGGCAGTCTAGCCCATGTGCGCCAAGGCCTGCAGTGCCAGGAATGCGAACGAGGAAGCTGACAATAACAAGGCCGTGGCCAAGGTTACGACGAAAATTCTTCGCGGCAGATGGTGCGCGCCCTGCGCGACAAGCAAGGCGAGCATCGCGACGGCTGGGAACAAATACCTGCCCTGCGCCTGCATTGCACTCACCCAGCTGAGCATGATCGAGCTCGTCAAGACCAGCGCAACTCCGCCAAACGTCGTGACAACTAACGCCGCGGCCTGTTCGGGCCGCGCGCGGCGTATCGCCCACATGGCGATCAACATTATCAGCAATGACAGTGCGGCGATCGCCATGTAGAACCAGGCGGGCGCAAAAATATTCATGTAACCATAGACGCCAAAAGCGCTGGCGAGACTGCTATATGCCCAGCCATACGGCGCGAAAATCAATTGGCTGAGCGGCACCCCGCGCGCGGCAAGCGCGATGGTCGGATTTCCCTTGCCTTGCGCCACGACTGAGGGCTTGAAGTCCGTACCCGCCCGCGCTTCCGCGACCGCGTGAATAAGTGCCGCCTTCTGGGATGGCCAGCCGTTGACACGTACGTCCCACGCCACTCTCGGCAACGCCACCGCCGCACAGATCAGTGCGAACGCTATCAGCCGCAACAATATCGCCCGGGTTTCCCGAGTTTGCCAATTGCGCCAGCCCGCCATCGCCGCGGCGCCACCGCACAACACGAGACCTGAAGCATTCAAGGGAATGCGCCAATGCGAAAAAGCAGGTACATCGCCGATAAAAACGGCCACACCGAGAAGCCACAGCCCGCCGAATATCGGCACCAAGATCCGTACGCGAAGCCCGAGATGAACGACGCCTAGCCATAACAGGTATGCCGGAACGAGCGGCAGATAGTTGCGCTTGGACACCAGCAGCAAGCCGATGCACGCCGCGACGACCCACAGCGCCGGGCTGCGCTTGTCGCCGGTTTGCAAGTAACGGTGCAGGCCACTGCCCTGATCTGCAATCAACATCGCCGCGATCAGGGACAGAAACAGCGGGAACGCATCTGCGTTGAAATACGAAAATACATACCATATCTGCGGCGACAGCAGAACAACCGAGAGCGTAAGCGCCCAACGACGACGGCATATTGCCAGAATGCACAAAATCGCCCAGAGCCCAAATTGGAAAAGGCGTGCAGACAGTATTTCGTCCTGCGTGAATGCCTTCAGTGTCGACGTCACGCGTGCGGCGATATCGTAGACAACATCCAATTCGAACAGGTATGAAAATCCCCAAACCGACGTCGAGGGTGCCGTCGCGGGATCGTCCACGGCCGGTGGCAAGATGTGCTCTGTATAGTATTGATAGGCCGATAAATGCGAGACTTCATCAGGATGGGCCGACAAATTGCCTCCAGTGACAACGATCATCGCCAGAATCAGGCCCGCCGCCAATGTCATTCCGGCGGCCACGAGATGATGCAAGCTGATTTGCGTAATGACCAACCACGCAAACAGCAGAAGTCCCACGACAATTTCCACCGATGCCATCAATCTATCGCCGGTCGATTGAAGCGGCGTCGTCAGATTGAGCGGCTTCGATAGCGGCAATTGCATCTGCGGATCGCCATTCCCGGACACCGGCCAGATATCCAGTCCATTTTTCATTTCCACGTGGGCGATGTTGGCGAGGGGACCCATGTTCCCCACGTCGAGTGCACCGGTCAGTTCGCCCTGCGCCCCCTGCCATTGCATCGATTCGATCTTGACGTGCGCGTCGGCGTTGATCGGATCGAACCGCAGCGCGCGGTACACCCCCACCGGCAAGCGGAACATGATGCTGTTCTCGCCCTGCTTCAGCCGGACGGTAACGGACTCGGACTCGGAAAACCACGGCGACGTCGGTCCCTTGCCGCGGTCGAAATACCACTGCGCGATGTAGCCTGCAGGAGCGTCGGATTGCAATCGCATATGCACGATTGCGCCGGTATGCGGCACGAACTGCAGCACCGAAAAAACCGCAACCCAAAGCACGATCCCGCCCACAATCCACTGTAGTCTGGGCCGAGTGAACCAATCCGGCAGGTGTGGCTTGTGCGCGGGGAATACGCGCAACACGCGAACAGGCGTCATATTCGAATTCGTGCCGCTCATACAGGCTTCGCCTTGCAATCGAATCGATTATCCACGAGTGTCCCGCGTTTTGCTCCGAAAAAGGCCTCTCATCGCCGCAACGAGATAGTCGGTGTCATAGAAGCGTGGCGTCATGTATTGAAGAAATTTCAACGCTCCGATTTTTCGCCGCGATTGGATCGTGCGCCGCTTTCTCGACATCGCCGGCAATCCGCGCATTGCATCGCGATAGAGCCGCCAGACAACACGGGCCCTGCCGCCAAGACCATGCCGAATCGCGATCGCAACGTGCATCAGTGCGATCAGCGGACTGCACAGAAATAGAACCGGCCACGGCACGCATTTGACCAGCATCCAGATCGAGTTGCGGATGCCGTGATACAGCACAAAATCGTTGAATCCGCCACCGCTGCTGGCTTGCCCCAGGTGCTGTGCGACCACTTCGTCGCAATAGGCAGGCTGGAAACCCAACAACAGAGCGCGAGCAGCGACATCCGTGTCTTCCGCGTAGCAAAAAAAATCGGGGTCGAATATGTGGTCATGTTCGGATTGCAGTGCTTCGAGCAAGTTGCGCCGGTAGATCGCGCAACCACCCGTCGGACCGAAATAGCGGTCGCGTACTGTCATGCGGTTGGACGCCAAGCACGACGCATAAAAAGCGATGCCGAGCGAATCGATGACGCCGGACGGCTTCGTCACACGCCCGCCGACCGAGTCAACGGATTGGCCTTGATCGAACATGTCGAGCAGTGCCTTCGCCCCATCCGGCAACAATTGTGCGTCGCTGTTCAGGAGCAGCACCGCATCGCAGGACTCCCGCGCCAGCGCCGCATGGATGCCCAGATTGCAGCCTTGCGCAAATCCGCAATTTGTCGCCAAGGGAATGAATTCCACCTCGGTAGCTGTGGCTAGATAGGCAGCAAGCGCATTCTTCTCATCTGCACTCGATCCGTTGTCGACGACAATGATGTGTGCCACTGGTGAGGCAGCAAGCAAACTTTGTACGCAATCTTGCGTATGCCTTGCCGTGTTGAAGTTGATGACCACCGCTGTCAGTTGCACGGCATGCTCACCGAATCGCATTGAGCGGCACCATGCATCAGGCCGGGTACCGGCTACCGAGCACGTCGCGCAGATCGACGTCCCAAGTTAGTTCTGTCTCACCGACCTTCTCGGCGATCACCGACGACACGGCACAGCCACGCGACTCATGCAAGTTTACGCCGGGGTGCCAGCGCCTGGCGACAAACATCAGCGGCTCAGCCATGCCGCTGTCGATGATGCGAAAGCCGGTCTTTGCATTGAACAGTGCCGGCCAGGCATCGGCCGAGATGCGCCAGAAGTCCCAGGGTTCGTCGTGAAGTGGAAAGGTCTGGTGTGTCTGGATGAACACGAGGCCGCCGGGCTTGAGCACGCGGTTCAACTCGATCACGACTTTCCACGGCATCGCCAGGTGCTCGAAGACCGATAGCGACATCGCTGCATCAAAAGAATTCGGCGACAGCAGGCGGGACAACTCGTGCGCATCGCCAACCACGTCGACGTTCGGGCCTGGCGCGATGTCCAGACCAACATACTTCCAGGCTGATGGCGCCAGGCCGCGCCGTATCACGCCCGAACGGGCACGCGATCCTATCTCGAGCATCGAACCATGGGGCATCGTGCGGATGCGTTCGGCGAACTCCGGGAACAGGCGATGTCCGCGGTCGGCAAGTATCTCGGCGACACCCGGGGCATCAAAGCGAACGTGGCTGCCGTCGGCGAATTCCACGTCCAGGATCGGCTCGCAAAACTCGAATGCATTTATTCCGGTGTCAATCGTGAAGCCGAAGCGAGTCACTCCGTTCGCGGTGTTCTTTGCGTCGATTGACTGAGTCCAGACGGTGCGCCCTTTGACCTCAAACGCGATCGAGCGCAACTCCGGTGCGCACTCGACTTGGCCGCGGATGACGACATAGCCGGCAAAGTACGATAACTGGTCGATCGAAAGTCTGGGTGAATCGACACCGGTCATCGTGGACATATTCTTCTCTCATTGAATAGCGCGATTGGATGCACGATACCTATCTATCGGTCACCAGATTCGGCGGCAACATGCCGATTTCGGATCGCACCTCGGGCACAGCGCTGGCGTCAGCATCGCCACGTCGTGACGTCCACGATGGCGTTCATCACGGCGGTTCCGGAGTACGTATTCACTGCGTGTTCGCGCGCTGCTTGCCACACGCCGTTGCTTTCTTCCGCGCGAGTCGCCACCTCGTCCAAGACAGCACTCCACTCAATGCTGGAAGACAGCCAACCGTTGACGCCATGCTCGATCGCCGCCGCATAAGTCGAGGTTGGGCTGGCGATGGTCAACGTGCCAACCGCCGCCGCTTCGAAATATTTCAACTCGGATTTGCAGTGGGTGAACACGTTGTCCACGAGCGGCACGATATTCAACTCGACAAGCGAGATTATCCGTTGCAGGTTGACGAAGTCGTGGAAAGGATAAACATCGATGCGGTTACGGAATTTCTCCAGCGCCGGTGGCAGCGAAATGTATCCGACGATCAGCAAACGGACGTGTGCATGTTTTTCGAGAAAGTCTGCCAGTGCCGGCACGGCCAGATCAAAATCGCGTTTGTGCGTCGGCGTGCCGCTGAAATAGCCGACATGCAACAGGCCATTGCGCTGAAAATCGCGTCTGCGCTTCTCCTCGTAAAGCACTTGCGAAAATTCCAATTGTTGCCGATTCATGTAATTCGGAACGATGAATGCCGGTTTGCCGGTGAAATCGGTAATGCGTCCGGCCAGATACGGATTGGTTGTGATGGCCGCGTCGCATAGACGCAAGGCCGCGCCGATCCGCGAAATGTAGGCGAACCAATGATCCCAAACGCCCGGATGAGCGAAATCCTGGGCAAGCGTTCCCAGAATCAGGTGAGTCAGATCGGCGTCGAAAACCAAATCATCCACGTCGTAGAGAACCGTTTTCCCTCGCGATTTGGCGACCGCGACGATGCGACCGACTACGGCCTCGTAGCGCATCCGGCATAACACGATCGTATCGGCAAGATTCAACACCATGTCGAGCTTGTTGCCGTCGCTTGGGAAGAAATAGCCGGCGGAAATTTCGCCCGCAGCGTCGTTCAGCGTTTGCGCCATGTTGTAGACGCGATAACGGAACGTGCTGTTGTCGGCTTTTTCGTAGAAATACGCAACGCGATGCGAACCGCGTCGGAATGCGGCGAAGCGCGTCCAGAAATCGTCCGCCCAAGGATCGGAATAATTACCGACGGGTGGAGTGTCAACGAAGAACATCGGCCGCATCCGCTGCGAATCGACATTGTTCATAAGCCTTCGACCACGATCTGCCGAGTCCGCTGGCAGCATAATTGCGCTCGCGAAGCACGCTGTCCTGCGCCAACGCCACCGCTCGCTGCAGACCTTCCAGCAGCGAAGGTACGTCCAAGTCCGCGACGACGATGTTCTCGGAATACGACGACAGATCTTTCTTGATGCCGAAGCGGTTGGTCAACACCACCCCTCCGGATGCCGCCAAGTCCAGCGGCGGATAGCTCGGGTGCGGCGTGCTCATCAAGTAGAAACCCAAATCCACAGTGCGCAGAAACGCTGCATAGTCGTCCCACCCCATGGTGCCCAGCAATCGCGGCTCGCAACCGCAGGCGAGCGAGAGCCGCGGGATATCCTTGCCGACGAACACGATCTCCCAGCGTTCCGGTTCGAGGATTCCGCGCTGCACAGCCTCGTTGAGCAATTCGATTCCGCGATAGAACAAGTTGCGCAAGTTGTTCGGCCGCGCGTAGAAACAAAGGCGCAGCTTCGCCTCGGACTGCCGAGGCGCCGCGTGATAAACCGCGTCGGGAAACGCGGGCTCGAACCATGTGGCGCAGCGCGCTATGTTGTCCAGTCCGTCGGCGACCAGATGCTCGTGCAGCAAGCGCGTGTTGACCAGAAAACGGATGTCCGAACGGCCCAGGGTTTCGCGGCAGCGAACCCAATCGTCGCCGTGCGGGTAAAACATGCGCTCGTCTTCCTGAAGCAGATACGTCACGCGCTCCGGCGCAATGCTGCGCAGTGTCGAATAAGTCGTCCACCAGGACGTCGTGATGAATTCATCGCCATCATGCACATCGAGAAAAATGTCGGAACCGGCTATGGGAACGAACACCAACTCGGGATTCAGACTCGGCACGATTCCGTTCGCGGACAATACCCGATGAATGCCGCGAGGATCCGGCGCTTCCGTCCGCGTCACGATCCGCAACCTCGCGCCCGTCGCATTCGCGCGTAGCGCGCAGAGAATCAACGCCGTACCGACGCCGCCGAACAAGCTTCCGGCATTGATCGAATCCGTCACCATGTTGACGCGGCGTCCTTCGCCAGAAACACGCACGACCGCAAGCGCGCGCAGGTGATCGAAGCGCCCCTCGATCAGCGCGTCCGCACTCGGCAAGGCACGCACTTCAGCGGCGACCCGCACCAGCGTTTCCACCTTCTGTTGCGTTGCCCCCGAAACGATGTGCGAGGCGTGCCGGATGAGCGCGCGCAATCCGTGCTCGCGAAAGTAGGCAGGAATATTCCTTATCGAATGCAGTGCCAAGGTCAGTTTTCTCCGTCACGTCCGTTCAGTCGTCCGTCCAGCACGCGGCGAATCTTGACCGCGGCATCCAGCGCCCGGTCACGCGATGCGCGGGCGGACTCCAATTCCGCCGCCGTATCGGACAATGTCGATTCCAGTTGCACAATTTTTTTCGCGAGACCGTCGCCCCTGCTCACCTCGGCTTTCAACTCACTCTCCAGCTCATGCTGCAATTTGCCGTGCACGCCCTCACTTCGCCTGACTTCCTCGGCAAGCTTGTCGAGCTGCGCCCGCAACGCCGACTCGCGTTCTCTGGATTCGAAGATGGCCGACTCGAGATCCCTCACACGCTGCTGCACCACCGACGAGATATCGCCGAACGTGGCCTGGAATGCGCATTCCTGACGTGCGGAAAACTCTTCCAGCAACGGTGCAAGCGCGCTTTTGACAGCCCCTGCTTGCATCGCAGTATCCGTTATCGCCTGGACCTTGCCGACCTGCGTAAAGTGATCGAAGACCTGCTCGTATTCACGCAAGACGGCGTCGGGCGGTATTCCGTCCGGCACATCTTCCACGAGTATTGCCGAAGGCGCTTGTGCCTGTGCCTGCAGCCATGCGGACAACCGCCGCTGCGATTCCGACCATTCCGAATGTGCGGGAGCCTCGCTCCGCCGCAGCCGCGTGTCCACGGACGCTTCGAGTTCCTTGCCGGACGGATCGTGCAAACCCGTTACGCCAAGCTCGCTCAGCGCCTGTTTGATTCGCGTGCTTTCGCACACCGGATCCGCCAACAGCCGTTCGTACGAAACGAACAATGCTCGCTTGCCCGCCAAATCGGACAAGGCAGTACGTAGATATTTCTCCCACAGCGCCAGCAGGAAGTTCGAGGTGAAAGCGCCACGCAACTGTTCGCGCGAGATCGACGCCGCGACTTCACGCGGATCACGCACCGCGACCACGCAGGCAAGTCGGTCGAAAAGCGGCAGCCATTGCGAGAGCAGCAAGCACAAGCGCGGATCCTTGACGAGCCACGGACGCCCGCCTTGATCGAGTCGCATGATCGTCTGACGCAAACGCTTTTCGAGCGTCTGCCGAGCGGCCAAATCGAAGCCGGATGCCTTGAGTCCCGCCACTCTGCTCCAGGAAAATCCGCCAGTTGTCAGGAATTCGTCGTGACTGGCGACGACATCGGATCGCTCCCAATAGCCAGTGGGATTGTCCGTTGGGTGCGCGGGAAGCAAATCGCCTTCATCGCCGACGGCGACGCCGAGCAGGTTCAACGTCCGCGCCAACACCGACGTACCAGAGCGATGCATCCCGAGAACAAGGACGGGTGTTCCGTCGCCGTCGGTATTGGGATCCCCGTCGTGGATCGTGCTTTCTGGATCGGATTGCTTTGCGCGCTTGCGCGTTGAAAATGCCCCGGAGTTCATGGCGCTTACGCCGCGCGTAGCGCCGCGTCAAGTTCCGCGCGTAAATCCGCCACGTCTTCCACGCCGACAGAAAGCCGGATCAATCCATCGCTGATGCCAAGGCGTTTGCGGTTGGCCGGCGGTACCGAGGCGTGGGTCATGATCGCCGGATGCTCGATCAGACTTTCCACGCCACCGAGCGATTCGGCGAGTGCGAACAGATGGCAGCGTTCCAGCGTCTTGCGCGCCTTGCGCAGGCCACCTTTGACCACGATGCTGATGATGCCGCCGGGGCCGTCCATCTGGCGCTTGGCCAGTGCATATTGCGGATGTGATTTGAGGCCGGGATAAATCACGCGCTCGACTTGCGGATGTTTGTCCAGCCATTGCGCCAGTTCCAGCGCGCCCGCGCAATGCGCTTTCATGCGCAGATGCAAGGTTTTCAATCCACGCATCGCGAGGAAGGAATCGAACGGACCGGCCACGGCGCCGACCGAATTTTGCAGGAAGCCCATTTTCTCGACGAGTTCCGCATTGTCGCCGGCAACCACGATACCGCCGACCATGTCGGAGTGGCCGTTGAGGTATTTCGTCGCGGAATGCAACACCAGATGCGCGCCGTGTTCCAACGGTCGCTGCAACATCGGCGACGAGAACGTGTTGTCCACAACCAGGATCAAGCCGTGCTTGCGCGCGAACGCACCGACCTTGGCCAGATCGACGAGCTTGAGCATCGGATTGGTCGGTGTCTCGGCCCAGATCATGCGCGTGTTGGGCTTGAGTGCGGCTTTCATCGCCGCCGTGTCGTTCAGATCGAGGAAGGTGAAATCCAGACCCGCGCTGCGCCGGCGCACGCGCTCGAACAGGCGGTAGGTGCCGCCGTACAGATCGTCCATCGCGATGACGTGACTGCCGGAGTCGAGCAGGTCGAGCGTCGTCGCCGCCGCCGCCAAACCTGATGCGAACGCGAATCCGGCCTTGCCGCCTTCCAGATCGGCGACGCAGCGCTCGTAAGCCATGCGCGTGGGATTCTGGGTGCGTGAATACTCGTAGCCCTTGTGCACGCCGGGGCTGGATTGCACGTAGGTCGACGTGGCGTAAATCGGCGTCATGATCGCGCCGGTCGACGGGTCGGGGCTTTGCCCGGCGTGGATGGCGCGGGTGCCGAGACCGTGAATCTTTTCGTTCCTTGCCATTTACTGCACCCGTCGACGTAAGTAATTGAGTAAATCGATCCGCGTGATCAGCCCGAGAAATTTCTCGCCATCCATCACGATGGCGACGCGCCCGTCTTCGAAGATCTTCAGCAGCGATTCGATCGGCGATTTGACGTCGAGCATCTGCAGGCGGCTGGCCATCGCTGTGGAAACCGGATCACGGAATTTCGCCTCGTCGCCGTAGACGTGCAGCAGCACGTCGGATTCGTCGACGATGCCGACGATCTTGTCGCCGTCCATCACCGGCAACTGCGATACGTCGTACAGTTTCATGCGCTGATAGGCGGTGGTCAACGGCTCGGCCGGGCCGACGACGACGGTGTCGCGCTGCGAATACGGGCGCAAGATCAAATCCCGCAGATCGCCGTAGCTCTTGCGTTCGAGAAAGCCGTTGTCGAGCATCCAGTAGTCGTTGTACATCTTCGACAGGTACTTGTTGCCGGTATCGCAGACCAGCACCAGCACTCGCTTTTTCGAGGTCTGCTCGCGGCAGTATTTCAGCGCCGCGGCGAGCAGGGTGCCGGTCGACGATCCGCCGAGAATGCCTTCTTTCGCCAACAGGTCGCGGCCGGCGAGAAAACTTTCCTTGTCGCTGATCGCATACGCCTTTTTCACGCGCGTGAAATCGGAAATGCTCGGCAGGAAATCCTCGCCGATGCCCTCGACCATCCAGCTTGCCGATTTCGTCGACAGCGTGCCTTCGTTGATGTACTGGGCAAGGATCGAGCCGACCGGATCGGCCAAGATCAATTCCACGTTCGGCGCGGTCTTGGCAAAACAGCGCGACAATCCCGTCATCGTGCCGGACGAGCCGCAGCCAAACACGATGGCGTCGAGCTTGCCGTCCATTTGGCGCAGGATTTCGGGGCCGGTGCCTTCCTCGTGCGCGCGCGGGTTGTCGGGATTGCCGAACTGGTTGATGAAGTAGGCACCGGGAGTCTCGCGCGCGAGGCGTTCGGCCATGTCCTGGTAATACTGCGGATGACCCTTGGCCACGTCCGAGCGCGTGAGCACGACTTCCGCGCCCATCGCCTTGAGGTTGAAGATTTTCTCGCGGCTCATCTTGTCGGGCACAACGAGAATCAGACGATAGCCTTTCTGCTGGGCAACCAACGCAAGGCCGATGCCGGTGTTGCCGGCGGTGCCTTCCACAAGCGTGTCGCCGGGTTTGATCTTGCCGGCGCGTTCGGCCGATTCGATCATCGACAGGCCGATGCGGTCCTTGATCGAACCGCCGGGATTAGCGTTTTCCAGCTTGAAGAACAGTTCGCAGACGCCCGCATCAAGGCGCTGCGCCTTGACGATCGGCGTGTTGCCGATGAGTTCAAGCACACTGTTGTTGATGGTCATGGATATCCGGGACTCGGGCCGGCGGACCCGACCAAACTGCGCATGCGGCGCGTACCGGCGAATGATAACGCATGCGGTGTGCCCGGCGGCGCCCGCGAAGATGCGCGGGCGCCGAGACGGCAGGGGTTCAGTGCGCAGAAGCGCGATGCCGCTCCCACATGTGGATGAGCTTGTCCTTGGCCCAGAGCTTTTCTTTCTTCATGTTGTGCAGAGTGGTGTCGTCCATCGGCAATACACCCAATTCGGCATCGCGCACCTTGCCGTCCAGTTCCTTGTGACGTTGGTACAAACTGCGGAATTCCGAATCGGACTTGATCAGATTTTCGACGTCTTTCTGCTGGTTCTCGAACATCAGCCGACCTCCTGTATTTTTCAGGAAAACGCGCGCGCCGCAGGCGCCCGAAGGGCGAACGCGGTTTGCGGGAAACGAGGGAATGCCGGGAATTGCACGCTCGCCGGTGCGCGGCTCACCTTTCGCGGTGAGCCATGCAATGTTATTGGCTCGGCGTCTGCAATCATGATTGGCGACTGCCGCGCGCGATCAGAATTGAACACCGCGGCAATTCGACCCTACTCCTTTGCCCGAGCCGAATCAACAGCATTTTTTGGATGACGCAAGCCGTTAAATCTACTGGAAATTTTCCAGCTCACCGGCTATTTGTCTTCCAGAATAACGTCCACACGCCGATTGCGCGCGCGGCCTTCTTCGGTGCCGTTGTCGGCAACCGGCTGGCTCTCGCCCAGACCCGCCGTCGTGATGCGTTTCGCGGCCACACCGGCAGCGATCAATGCATCGCGAACCGCGTCGGCGCGGCGTTGCGACAGCACCTGATTTGCGTGCGTATTGCCGCTGCTGTCGGTGTGTCCCTCGATGCGGATCGGCTTGGACGGATCGCGGTTGACGAACGCTACGAGCTTGCCCAGGCTCGATTTCGCCGCCGGGCGCAAATTGGCCTGACCTGGCGCGAACGCGATGTCATCCAGTGTCATCTGCATGCCTTCGGCGCCGCGCGTGGCGGTGAGACCGTTCAGTCGCCGGCGCAAGTCAGAATTTGCGGCTTCGGCAAGCTGTGCTTCCTTGCGCGCGAGTTCCGTCGCTCTGGCTTGGGCAGCGATCAGTTTCTGCGCCTGGTCGGCCTGCGCCTGCGCGGCCTGGGCTTCCTGCGCGCTCTGCTCGCCTTCGGCACGCAGGCGGTCGACTTCCTCGGCGCGGATCATGTTTTGCAAGCGTTGTTTCTCGGCATCGGCGCGGGCCTGTTCGGCTTCGCGTTGTGCCGCTTGCAGCAGGATTCGATCGTGCTCGCGGCCGAGTTCGTCAAGCCGGTTCTGCTGGTTGGCTGCCTGCGCCGCGGCGTAGGCGATGTCGACGCGCCGCTCGGCCATGTAGACGCGGAAAGCGCGTCCGTCCTTGCCGCCGGTGCGATCTGTCACTAATGTCTGCACCGCCTGTTCGGCGAGACCGCGTTCGCCGGACGCGAGCTTGCCCAGCGCGGGGTCGGCGGCGAGCGAATCCAGGCTCGCGCGCAGACGTTCGTAATCCAGATCGGGCTTGGCGGCGAGAACGCCGAAACAGGCAAACGCCACGACGCAACCCACGACGAGACGAGCGTTCATTGGCCGCCTCCAGTCACCGCGCTGCCGGTTCCGGCAGCCTGCTGCAGGCGCGCATTCTCGCGCGTCGCCGCATCGACCTGTTCGCGCAGCTTGCCGAGCCTGGCCTTGACCTGCGCCAGCTCGCTATCGGCCTGGGATTCCTTGGCCAGTCGCGCGGAATCTTCGTAGTGGCGCTTGTCGGCAAAGGCGCGGGCCTGGCTCAGGTGATCCTCGGCGCTGCGCAATTCCAGCGGTGCATAAGTCGGCGCTCCGGCAGCCCGTGCCGAGGCCAACGCCTGTGCGGCATCGTCCAGACCCGTGTCCGGCGGACGGGTCGGTCCACAGCCCGCGAGGGCGAGCACGCCAATGAGAACTGCGCAATGGATTTTTCGCCAATTTGGTGTCATAACATCCATAATCTTGAACGGGGGCAGGCGCGGGTGAGCCTAGTCCGAGAACGGAAGCGGTGCAAGCCGCGTGCCGTGGCCTCTCACCCACTGCCGGCAATCGCGCCGCGCCGCGGCGCACGTGGCAATGCGAGGCGATCATGGATATCGGCTATTTTCTGAAACTGATGACCGAAAAGGGTGCGTCGGACATGTTCCTGACCACCGGCGCACCGGTCAATATCAAGGTCGAAGGCAAACTCTATCCGCTCGGCAATACCGGCCTGCCCGGCGGCATGGTGAAGAAGATCGCGTACTCATTGATGGACGAAGGTCAGGTGCCGCAGTTCGAGCGCGACCTGGAACTCAACCTCGCCATCGCGGTAAAGGATGCCGGCCGCTTCCGCATCAACGTGTTCAAGCAACGCGGCGAAGTCGGCATGGTGATTCGCGCGATCAAGAGCGAAATCCCCTCGATCGAGCAATTGCGCCTGCCGGTGCTGTTCAAGGAATTGGTCATGGAGCCGCGCGGCCTCGTGCTGCTGGTCGGCGCCACGGGTTCAGGCAAGTCGACCACGCTGGCGTCGATGATCGACCATCGCAACACCAATGTGTCCGGCCACATCCTCACCATCGAAGACCCGATCGAATACCTGCATCGGCACAAAAAGTCGGTGGTCAACCAGCGCGAAGTGGGCCTCGACACGCATAGCTACCACGAGGCGCTGAAGAACGCGATGCGCGAAGCGCCAGACGTCATCATGATCGGCGAAATCCGCGACGTGGAGACGATGGAGGCGGCGATTGCCTTTTCCGAAACAGGCCACTTGTGCCTTGCCACGCTGCATTCGAACAACGCCGACCAGACGCTGGAGCGCATCCTCAACTTCTTCCCGGAATCGGCGCACCGCAACATCCTGATGAACTTGGCGCTGAACCTGCGCGCGGTAATTTCGCAGCGTCTGGTCATCGGCAAGGACGGTCGTCGCCTGCCCGCCGCCGAAGTGCTGCTGAACACACCGCTGATCCGCGACATGATCCGTCGCGGTCAGGTCCACGAGATCAAGGAAGCGATGGATCGCAGCCTGCAGGAAGGCATGCAGACCTTCGATCAGGCGCTGATGACGATGTACAAGGATGGCAAGATCGATCTCGAGGAGGCACTGGCCAAGGCCGACTCGCGCGATGGTCTGGCGCTGAAGATCCGCTTGTCCGAAGGCGGCGATGCGACGTTGCCAGAGGCCTACGACGCCGCGGCGTTCTAAGGTTTCGGCGCGTCCGGCTGGTTCTCGGGACGCGCGTTCGCGAACGCAGGCAGCTTGGTGCATTCGGCATCGATACGCACGATCGTCGGAAACGGCGTCATGTCCACCGACCAGCGCCGTGCGTTGTAGACCTGCGGCATGAGGCAGATATCGGCCATGGTCGGCTCGTCGCCTTCGCAGAACAATCCGGTGGAAGGATTCTCCGCCAGCAATTGCTCGAAGGCAGCGAAACCTTCGCGAATCCAGTGCTGTGCCCAGCGTTCGCGTTCCACTTGCGGCGTGTTGAACTCGCGCTCGAGATATTGCAGCACACGCAGATTGCCGAGCGGATGAATGTCGCAGGCAACGATTTGCGCGAGTCCGCGCACACGCGCGCGTTCGCGCACGGTGGCCGGCAACAGCTTGGTTGCGCCTTCGTAGGTTTCTTCCAGATATTCGATGATCGCAAGGGACTGGCGGATGATGCGTTCGCCATCGACCAGCACCGGAATCAATTCCTGGGGATTGAGGCTGCGGTAGGCGTCGGTGTGTTGCGCACCGCCATTGTCGGTCAGGTGCACCGGCACGATCTCATAGGGAAGGCCCTTGAGATTGAGCGCGATGCGCACGCGGTAGGCGGCGCTGGATCGCCAGTAACCGTACAGTTTCAGACGTTCGGCAGCCATTCGAAACCCCCGTGCAACGGCGCAGCAATATGCGCAGCCTGCCGCAGTTGCAGGCAAAAATCAAAAGATGTCCGTCACCCGGGGTTTTTCGCCTGCACGATGGTCTGCTCGATCGCGCCGAAAATGCTGCGGCCGGCGGCGTCGGTGATCTCGATGCGCAGACTGTCGCCGAACTTCAGGAACGGGGTGGACGGCTTGCCGTCGCGCAGCGTTTCCACGGTGCGTTGCTCGGCCAGACACGAGGCGC
>Ga0207654_10000396_pt1 | contig 25342 bp, 23 predicted proteins | sample KBSC64metaG_FD_184355 | JGI IMG/M metagenome (GOLD analysis project Ga0207654, IMG submission 184355) | Corn rhizosphere microbial communities from Kellogg Biological Station, Michigan, USA - KBS C6-4 metaG (SPAdes) (version 2) | ecosystem: Host-associated > Plants > Roots > Rhizosphere > Soil...
ATCGTCGCCAGCACCACGCCCAGCGCGGCGGGATCGCCGGTGAGTTTCAGCACCAGCCAAGGCAATGCCACCAGCGTGAACTGGTCGCCCATCGCGGAAATCGAACTGCCGCCGAACAGCAGGCTGAAATCGCGGTTGGCGAAGACGGACTTGCGCGTGGCGTTTTCTGCAGCAGGCGAGGGCGTACTCATCGGCGCTACCCTGCAACGCTCAGGTCAGATTGCGTCCGTGGAATAGCTCTTCGATCTCGCGCTTGAGCAGGTTTTCGATGCGCATGCGGTCCTTGAACGAGAGGTCCTCGGCGTGCGCCTCGAACAGATAGGTTTCGAGGTCGAATTCCTTCACGTGCATCTTCGTGTGGAACATGTTTTCCTGATACACGTTGACGTCGAACATCTCGTATTTCTGGCGGATATGCTTGGCCAGGTATTCCTGGATCGAGTTGATGCGGTGGTCGATGTAGTGCTTCTTGCCGCGCACGTCGCGGGTGAAGCCGCGCACGCGGTAGTCCATGATCACGATGTCCGACTCGAAACTGTCGATCAGATAGTTCAACGCCTTCAGCGGCGAAATCACGCCACAGGTGGCGACGTCGATGTCGGCGCGAAACGTGGCGATGCCATTGGCCGGATGTGTCTCCGGATAGGTGTGCACGGTGATGTGCGACTTGTCCATGTGCGCGACCACGGCGTCGGAGATCATGTCCTTGCCGAGTTTGTCCACCACCGGATGCTCGGAAATCAGGATCGTCACGCTTGCGCCCTGCGGGTCGTAATCCTGGCGCGCGACGTTGAGAATGTTCGCGCCGATGATTTCGGCCACGTCGGTGAGGATCTTGGTCAGGCGGTCGGAGTCGTACTGCTCGTCGATGTAATCGATGTAGCGGTCGCGCTGTTCGGGCGTCACCGCGTAGCAGATGTCGTAGATATTGAACGAAAGCGCCTTGGTCAGGTTGTTGAAACCCTGCAATTTCAGGCGCGGAAGGGGTTTGACCACGGCGGCTACCTCGGCGGACGGTCGGCGGACAGGCGCGAATTATGGAGCAATCGCACCGCAGGGGAAACCGTTTTCACGGGCTTGCGCAGCGCGAGCGGGATTCCGATAAGATGACGCATCGCCGGCGCCGCATCGCCGCGTCATGCCCCGGGGAGTCCGAGTATGGAGCTTCGTTACACGCTGCAGCGCGCGGTCAATCGCGTGCAGGCGCCGAGTTCGTTGGTGCTCGACCAGGCGGCGCTGGACCGGGTGCTCGGGTATTGCCATCGCCGCCGCTACCCCAGCAAGACCGCCATCATCCGGCCCGGCGATTCGGCCAACATCCTGTATTTCATCATCGATGGCTCGGTCAGCGTGCTCACCGAGGACGAGGAAGGCCGTGAGCTGATCCTCGCCTACATCAATGCCGGCGAATTCATCGGCGAGATGGGCCTGTTCGTGGAAACTCCGCGTCGCGAAGTGGTGGTGCGCACGCGCACGTCCTGCGATCTGGCCGAGATCAGCTACGAGCGCCTGTTCCAGTTGTGCGACGGTCCGTTGCGCGAGGACTGCGCCAAGGTGCTGTTTGCGATCGGCACGCAACTGACCAACCGCCTGCTGCACACCTCGCGCAAGGTCAGCCGCCTCGCCTTCATGGACGTGACCAGCCGCGTCGCCAAGACCTTGATTGATCTCACCGAAGAGCCCGATGCGATGTCGCATCCCAAGGGCACGCAAATTCGCATCTCGCGCCAGGAAATCAGCCGCATCGTCGGTTGCTCGCGCGAGATGGTCGGACGCGTGCTCAAGCAGCTCGAAGCGCAGGGTATGATTTCGGTGGCGGGCAAGACGATCGTCGTTTTCGGCACGCGCTAGGAAAACAGCCGCGCCAGTTCCGCGCCCGGATCGTCCGCGCGCATGAACGCTTCGCCGACCAGGAATGCGTTGACGCCCGCATCGCGCATGCGCGCCACGTCTACGCGCGTGTGGATGCCGCTTTCGGTGACGAGCAGGCGATCCGCCGGCACGCGTGAGCGCAAATTCAATGTCGTGTCCAACGAGGTCTTGAACGTGCGCAGGTCGCGGTTGTTGATGCCGATCAGCGCCGCTGAAGTTTTCAATGCGCGTTCGAGTTCGGTGGCATCGTGTGCTTCGGCCAGCACGTCCATGCCCAGTTCATGCGCAAGCGTGGAAAAATCCGCAAGTTGCGCATCATCGAGTGCGGCGACGATAAGCAGGATGCAGTCGGCGCCAAGTGCACGCGCCTCATACACCTGGTAGTCGTCGATGACGAAGTCCTTGCGCAGTACCGGCAGCGCGCAACTCGCGCGCGCGACGACGAGGTAGTCGTCGGCACCCTGGAAAAAATCCACGTCAGTGAGCACCGACAGACACGCCGCGCCGTCGGCTGCATAACTGCGCGCAATGTCGGCGGGGCGAAAATCCGTGCGGATCACGCCCTGGCTCGGGCTGGCCTTTTTCACCTCGGCAATCACGCCTGCCGCGCCGGCGGCGATCCTGGCATCGATCGCAGCGCGAAATCCGCGTGGCGCAGGCGCATCCGCGATGCGCTTCGACAACTCGCGCGCCGGCATGCGCGCGGAGCGCTCGCGCACCTCGTCGCGTTTACGCGCGAGGATGCGTTGCAGAATATCGCTCATGCCCCGGCGAGCCGCCGCGTCGCGGCGACAAATTGATCGAGCTTTGCGCGTGCCGCGCCGCTGGCGACTGTTTCGCGCGCCAAGGCGATGCCGGTGGCGATCGAATCCGTCGTGCCCGCGGCGTACAGTGCCGCGCCGGCGTTGAACAACACGATGTCGCGGATCGGCCCCGGTTCGTCGCCCAGCGCCGCGAGCACGCGCGCCTTCGATTCGGCCGCGTCGGCGACCACGAAAACCTCGCGCGCGACACGCGCGAAGCCGAATTGTTCGGGGGTAATTTCGTATTCGCTCACCTTGCCGTCGCACAGTTCGCCGACCAAGGTCGCGGCGCTCAGCGAAATCTCGTCGATGCCGTCGCGGCCCCAGACCACCAGCGCGTGATCGGCGTCGAGGCGCTGCAGCACACGCACCTGGATGCCGACCAGATCCGGATGGAACACGCCCATCAGCATGCTCGGCGCGCCGGCCGGATTGGTCAGCGGCCCGAGGATGTTGAACAGCGTGCGCACACCCATCTCCTTGCGCACCGGCGCGACCACGCGCATCGCCGGATGATGGTTCTGCGCGAACATGAAGCCGATGCCGGTTTCCTCCACGCACACCGCAACCTGCTCGGCGGAAAGATCGATGCGCGCGCCGAGCGCTTCGAGCACATCGGCGCTGCCGGATTTGGACGACACGCTGCGGTTGCCGTGCTTGGCCACGCGCGCGCCCGCGGCAGCAGCGACGAACATCGCCGCGGTGGAAATGTTGAACGAGTTCGCGCCGTCGCCGCCCGTGCCGACGATGTCCACGAAATGCCTGTACGGCGGAACGTGCACGCGCACGGCCATCTCGCGCATCACGCTTGCCGCCGCGGCGATCTCGCCGACGGTTTCCTTCTTCACGCGCAGGCCGGACAGGATTGCCGCGACCATCGTCGGCGAAACTTCGCCGCGCATGATCTGGCGCATCAGATCGACCATTTCCTCGGCGAAGATCTCGCGATGCTCGATCAGGCGTTGCAGAGCTTGTTGCGGCGTGATCGACATGCTCATGCCGCCTTCGGTAACGGCGCGCGCAGGAAATTGCGCAGCAGGTCGCGGCCATACTCGGTGAGGATGGATTCCGGATGGAATTGAACGCCCTCGATCGGCAGTGCACGGTGGCGCAGGCCCATGATCTCGTCGATGCTGCCGTCCGCGTTTTGCGTCCACGCCGTGACTTCCAGACACGTCGGCAAGCTGGATTTTTCCACCACCAGCGAGTGGTAACGCGTGGCCGTGAACGGGTTATTCAATCCGGCGAACACACCTTTTCCGTTGTGATGAATCGGCGACGTCTTGCCGTGCATGATCTGCGGAGCGCGGATCACGCGCCCGCCGAACGCCTGACCAATGCTCTGGTGGCCCAGGCACACGCCGAGTATCGGAATCTCGCCGCCGAGTTTTTCGATCAGCGCCAGCGTCACGCCGGCTTCGTCCGGCGTACCCGGACCTGGCGAGATCACAATGCGCTCCGGCTCCAGTTTGCGGATGTCCGCGACCGACAGCGCGTCGTTGCGCGCCACGCGCACGTCCTCGCCGAGCTCGCCCAAGTACTGGACGAGGTTGAAGGTGAAGGAGTCGTAGTTGTCGATCATGAGCAGCATGAACATGTCTCGCCGATTTCAATCTCGGATCTTGAAACCCGGGTTCTCGTTCAAAGTGCCGTCTGGTTCGAGCACAGCATATTTTTTGCGTTCGCCATCGAATACCACTGGAATCGGGACCTGAAACAATGGCCGACGCACGAATTTCAATTCCCAACCGAATCGCTCCAGCGACGCCAGTTCGAATTTTTGCGCCTCGTTAAGTTCGCGGCGCAACCCTTCGGTCTGCGATGCGGAGACGCGACGGCGTTCTTTGTCGACCATGACGCAATCCCCCTGTCCGGCGATATCCGTCTTGTAACAAAGGCTGACTGGGATCGCAACGGCGATCACAATCCCCCCACCGCTTCCTGCACCGCGCGGAACAGCGCGCGGCACTTGTTCATGGTTTCCTTCCATTCCAGTTCCGGCACAGAATCGGCGACCACGCCGCCGGCAGCCTGCACGTGCAGTTCGCCGTTTTTGACGATAGCGGTGCGGATGGCGATGGCAAGATCCGCTTCGTCGTTCCAGCCCCAGTAGCCGACCGCGCCGCCGTAGACGCCGCGCTTGACGGTTTCCAATTCCGCGATGATTTCCATCGCGCGCACTTTCGGCGCGCCGGTCAGCGTGCCGGCGGGAAAGGTAGCGCGGAACACATCCATGAAATTCAAATCCGGTTTCAGTTTGCCGATCACTTCCGAGACGATGTGCATGACGTGCGAGTAGCGTTCCACGATCATGTTCGCGGTGAGTTCCACGCTGCCGGTTTGGGCGACGCGGCCGACATCATTGCGGCCGAGGTCGATCAACATCACGTGCTCGGCGCGTTCCTTGGGATCGGCGAGCAGCTCGGCTTCCATTGCGCGATCTTCTTCCGGCGTGTGCCCGCGTCGGCGCGTACCGGCGATGGGCCGCAGCACGACCTGGCCGCCTTGCGAGCGCACGAGAATTTCCGGCGATGAACCGATGATCTGTTCGCCGCCGAGATCGATGAAATACATGTACGGCGAGGGATTGAGCGCACGCAGCGCGCGGTAGACATCCAGCGGACGCGCGCGGAACGGCACTGACAGGCGCTGGCTGATCTGCACCTGGAAAACGTCGCCGGCGAAGACGTGCTCCTTCGCTTTTTTCACCGCGGCGAGGTAATCGTCTTTCGGAAAACTCGACACGAAATGCGATTCGTCGATCGCTTTGGTGTCGACCGCGTCGGGATACGCGGCGCTGGTCGAACGCAGCCGATGCACCAGCGAATCCAGCCGCCGCTGCGCGCGCGCGTAGGCGCGCGGCTCGGCGGGATCGGCGTTGACGATGAGGTAGAGCTTGCCCTTCAAATTGTCGAAAACCGCGAGTTCCTCCGCCAGCATCAGGCAGATGTCGGGCATGCCGAGCTGGTCGGGTTTCGCGTCGGCGCGGATCTTCGGTTCGATGTAGCTCGCGCACTCGTAGCCGAAATAGCCGACCAGTCCACCGGCGAATTTCGGCAGTCCTTCGATCGTCGGCACGCGGTATTCGGATTTGATGCGCGCGATCTCGGCGAGCGGATCGGCGACTTCGCGATCATCGACGACCTCGCGTTCTTCGGTCACCACGAGGCGCTTGCCATGCACGCGGATCACACGCCGCGCAGGCAGGCCTATGATGGAGTAGCGCCCCCAGCGCGCGCCGCCTTCGACCGACTCGAACAGATACGCGAACGGCCCGTCGGCGAGTTTCAGGTACACCGACAGCGGCGTGTCAAGGTCGCTCAATACCTCGCGCACCACCGGAATGCGGTTATAGCCTTGCTGGCTAAGTGTGGCGAATTCGTCCTGCGAGAGCATGCGGCGGTCCCTGGGTCGGGCTGCGCACGATAGCAAGCCGCGCGACGCGGCGACAGACCCGCAAGTCAGGCGCCCGCCAGTGGCCTTCTCGGCATGCCGCGCAGTTCGAGCGTGAATTCCACGCCGTCGCTAAGGTTGTGCGCGCTGGCGCTGCCGCGATGCGCCTGCACGATCAGGCGCACGACGAACAGGCCAAAGCCCAGGTGCGGTGTGTCGCCGCGCGCACCGGCGTCGCGCACGCTGACGAGTGAGTCGAACAGGCGATCCTGCATTGCCGGCGGCAGCGGTGGACCGCTGTTGGCCACCGCGATGTGCGCGCCGTCGGGCGTGGCGTTAAGCGCGATGCGGATCCAGCCGTCTTCCGGTGCGAAACCGCGTGCGTTGTCGACGAGTTTGTCCAGCGCCTGCGCGATCAGTTCCGGCGCGCCGTGCATGGGCATGGGCTCGTAGGGCAAGTCGGCATCGAGTCGGCGCGGTGCGATGAGCGGTCGATAGCTATCCACGCAGCCGCGCACCACGGCGGCGAGATCGAAATCCTCGGGTTCGGCCGCGGCGATCGCGCGTTCCATGCGGCTGGCCTGGCTCATCGCGCGCACGATAGCGCCGAGGCGTTCGGCGCCGTCGCGTGCGCGCGCGACGTAGGTGCGTGCGTCAGCCGGCATGGCTTGATGATCGAGATTGTCCAGCGAGGATTTGACGATTGCCAGCGGCGTGTGCAATTCGTGCGAGAGCTTGCTGGCCAGCGTGCGCAGGTAATCGGTGTACGCAGCCGATTCTTCGAGCAGGCGCGAGAAGCTGCGCGCGAGGTCGCCGAGTTCGTCGCGTGCGTTCGTCAATGGCAGCGGCACGTCGCCGCGTCCGCCCGCGCGCAAGGCGTGTTCGGCGGCGTTGCGCAGGCGGCGGATGCGCAGGGAAAGCACACTGGCGAACGCGAACAGGATGCCGCCGGCGATGATAAGTGCGAGCAGGCTGGCGCCGCCGAGACTGAGCAGGGCGCGATTCGTGAGCAGGGGCAGGGTCGCGCTGGTGCGCTCGAGCAGCAGCGCGCCGTGGACTTCCGCGTTGGCCTTCAACGGCACGGCCGCGGCGAGCACGACGTTGTCGCCATCGACGCCGGCGTGCCACGCCGTGGCAGTGATGCCGGACAGCGCCTGCCACACTTCGGTCGCATCGAGTTTGGGCAGCGACGGCGCGAAATTCGCGCGGCTGACCTGCGGTGCGATCAGGCTGCGATAGACGAAGCCTTCGATCCAGCGGCGTTTCGCGGCGGTCGCGGGACTCGCGTCGGCAAGCCTGCCTGCCGCTCCGAGCACCCAGCCTTCATCGCTGACGAGGCGCACGCGCATGCCGTCCGGCACGATGCGCGCCAGTTGCGCGGAAAGCGTCTTCGATTCGTGCAGCAGCGGCAGTGTGTCGGAGGAATCCGGCGCCGGCGCGGCGGAGTCGAACACACCCAGACCCAGACGATCCGGCATTTGCGCGCGCGGCAATTGCAGTTCCACGCGATAGCCGGAGCCGTCTTCCTGCCAGACGCCTTCGACGATGGTCGGCAGCGCGTTGTCGCTGGCGTCGCCGAGCGTGAGTGCGTCGAAGTGGCCCGGCGCGGCGCTGGCGATGAGATAGCGCCGGATCAAATCGCCGCGCTGCAGGGTCAAGGTGAGGTGATCGGCATTCGACGCACGCGGATCGTTCGCGTCGACGCGGTCGCGCGTGGCGTCGCGCACGCTGGCATACAGATACACCCAGGCATCGTCGTCGCACAATTGCAGGGTCAACTTGCCCGGATCGCTTGCGGGACCGAGCTTCTGCGCGAACGGCGCGAGCAGTTTCCAGTCGTCGCCATAGCCGTCCACGACCATGCGCCCCGGCGCGCGGTGCACGTACAACGCGGAACCCGTGGGCGGCTGCGGCACGCCGAGCACGTCGAGACTTTGCGCCAGCGCATTCGCCGTGGCGATCAGGGTTTGTTCCTGACCCTGGCGCAGCAGTTGCTCCATCTGGCGCACGAACAGCCAGCCCGCCAGCGGCAAGGCCAGCGTCGAAAGCGCGATCAATAGCAGTTTGAAGCGCAGGGACATGACGTCTGCGCGTCAGGGTTTCCAGCGATAGCCGGCGCCGTGCACGGTCTCGATTGCATCGAATGCCGGATCGATGGCGATGAATTTCTTGCGGATGCGTTTGATGTGCGAAGTGATGGTCGCGTCGTCGACGACGACCTGTGCCTCGCGCATGAGTTGGTCGCGATTTTTCACGTGGCCGGGAAAGCGCACCATGGTATGCACCATCCAGAACTCGGTCACGGTCAACGGCACCTCGGCGCCGTTCCAGGTGATGCGCATGCGCTCGGCTTCGAGCTTGAGCGGCCCGTGTTCGACCACGGTTTCCTTCGACATCGGCTTGGCCAGCGCGTCCATGCGCCGGAACAATGCGCTGATGCGCGCGGCGAGGTGGTGCAGGCTCACGTCCTTGGTCAGGTAATCGTCCGCGCCCAGGCGCAGGCCGGAGATGATGTCGAAATCCGAATCGCGCGCGGTGAGAAAAATGATCGGCAGCGCCGCGGATTTGCCGCGCAATTCACGACACAGATCGAAGCCGCCCTCGGGCTCGTCGCCGAGTCCGACGTCGATGATGACGAGTTCGGGCAGGCGCAGCGCGAACGCACGGCTGGCGTCCGGACGCGAGCCGTAGCCTTGCACCTGATAGCCGATGCGCGTGAGCGCCTCGACGTAGTTGGCGCGGATGGACGGTTCGTCCTCGACGATGGCGATATGGCGGGCCATGCGGAATTCCTCGGATTGGCAGCACAGCCAGCTTACGGGCCGCGCCCGCGCGCGGCAATCGGCACGGCGTCGATGTCAGGGTTTTGCCACAACTCGTCGTCGCGCCGCCACGCCTGTGTCGGCGCGGGTGCCGCTCGCGCGTTCAATCTGGCCACGCAGCCAAAGGAGACCGCCATGAAAACCGAACGTCCCGACACGAATGTGCAGGCCAACGCCGAACTCGACCGCAGCTTCGAACCCTTGCGCATCGTCTTTGCTCTGTCCGCGCTGCTGCTCGGATTGATCGCGACGCTGCGCTTCTGAATCACCCGCCACAGGAGACCATCATGGACCTGTATCTGCCCGCCGATTACCTGAGCCTGCGCGAAGAACTCGACGATTGGCGCGACGCACCGCCATCCGAACCGCAAAAGACGCGCGCTACGGATGCGGATGACGATCCCGATCCGCTCTGGCAAGTGCTGTAGTTCGTTCCACGCGCGCCGCGGAAGCCGGTTCCTCCCCCAACCTCCGATGGCTTCCCGGCGCGCTTTTTAACCTATCGCCTTGCGCATCGCCGCGATCGTGGCTTTGTAATCCTTCTGCCCGAAGATCGCAGAACCCGACACGAAGGTATCGGCGCCAGCCTTGGCGATGTCGGTGATGTTGTCGGCTTTGACTCCGCCGTCGATTTCCAGGCGAATGGCGCGGCCGCTGCGGTCGATGATCTCGCGCGCGCGCCGCAGTTTTTCCAGCGCAGCCGGGATGAAGCTCTGTCCGCCGAAACCGGGATTCACCGACATGATCAAAATCAGATCCAGTTTGTCGAGCACGAAGTCGAGGTAATCCAGCGGCGTGGCCGGATTGAACACGAGTCCGGCCTTGCAGCCGCTGTCGCGGATCAGGCCAAGTGTGCGGTCGATGTGATCGCTGGCTTCGGGATGGAAGCTGATCAGGCTCGCGCCGGCCCTGGCGAAATCCGGCACGATGCGATCGACGGGCTTGACCATCAGATGTACGTCGATCGGTGCGGTGACGCCGTGCTTGCGCAACGCCTCGCACACCAGCGGCCCGATCGTCAGGTTAGGCACGTAATGGTTGTCCATCACGTCGAAGTGGACCCAGTCCGCGCCGGCGGCGAGGACGTTGTCGACTTCTTCGCCGAGCCGCGCGAAGTCCGCGGAAAGAATCGACGGTGCAATCACGGCGGGCTGTTTCATGGCGTCCTGCTTCATGGGATTATTTTATCCCACGTTCGGCGCGTATCTTCTCATAGGCCGCGTTGATCTCCCGGGCGCGCTCCTCGGCGCGGCGCTTGAGCGTTTCGGGCACGTCGCCGAGCTTGTCGGGATGATGCTGGCTGATCAGCCGACGGTAGGCCGTCTTGATCTCGCGTTCGCCAGCCTCGCGGGTAATGCCGAGCACGGCGTAGGGATCCTTTCCCGGTGGCGAACCGGGCGGCGGCTGCGATTGCCGGTAGCCGGCGCCGCCGGTATAGCCGAAGCCATAGCCGCGCATGGCAGCGAGTGCGGCCAGTTCCTGCTCGTGCACGCCGAGCGTGGCGCACAGCTTGCGCACGATGGCGAGTTTTTCCGGCGCGAGCGTACCTTCGGCGAACACGATTTCCAGCAGCAGATCGAGCAGGATGTAGGCACGATCGCGGCGGCCGCGGCACCAGTCGCGCAGCTGCGCAATGGCCAGATCGGCGTTGAAGGAATCCTGTTTGCCATCCTTGAAACGCGCAATGGCCTCGGCACGTTGCTCGGTCAACAGACCCAGGCGTGCGATAAGTTTTTCGGTGGCCGCGATTTCCGGTTCCGACACGCGCCCGTCGGATTTGGCGATGGCGCCGGCCAGGCCGAACAGCGGACCGATGAAATCACGCGGCGAGGCGGACAGGTTGCCCGCGCCGATCGCGCCGACGTCCCACAAGTGACCGAACAGCACGCCGAGCACGACGGCGACCGGATTTCGCAGCAGTACCCAGCCGACGAGCGCGCCGATCAGCTTGCCGGTGATTCTCACGGCTTCGCCGCTTGCGCAGGTTGCTGCGCGTACCAGATCAAAATGCCATCGACCTCGGCGGCATTGAGCATACCGAGTGCGGCGCGCATCGCCGGAAAATCGCGTTTGCCGGATTTGTATTGCGCGATCGCGCTGCGCAGATAGGTGAGATTCTGTCCGGCCAGGTTCGGAATTTCCGGCGCGCTGGCATGGCCGTTCTCGCCATGGCAACTCGCGCACAGGCCGAGCTTTGACGGTTTGTCGGCGGCGAATGCCGATACGGACAGGAGCAAACTGGCGCCGATCGCGCAGCAAAGGGACACACGCATGGAATCGAACCGGAAGTGAGTCGCGCACATTTTAGCAGCGTCGTGCGGATGCCAGCCGTTACAATGCGCATCGACAACGGAGCTTGCCTGTGCCCACCACACTGCTGCAATCGAATCTGCCGGGAATGAACCTGATCCATCGCGGCAAGGTGCGCGACGTTTATGCGTTGTCGCGCGAAGAATTGCTGATCGTCGCGACCGACCGCCTGAGTGCGTTCGACGTGGTGCTGCCCGATCCGATTCCGGGCAAGGGCGAGATGTTGTGCCAGATTTCCAATTTCTGGTTCGCCGCCAGTGCACACTTGCAGGCGAATCATCTGACCGGAAAATCGGTCGCCGACGTTTTGCCTGCCGGCACGGATGTCGCATTGTATACAAAACGCGCCGTGGTGACGAAACGTCTGAAACCGGTCCCGGTGGAAGCGATCGCGCGCGGCTATCTGATCGGTTCGGGCTGGAAGGATTACCAGGCCACGGGCTCGCTGTGCGGCATCAAATTGCCCGCCGGATTGCAACAGGCGGAAAAACTTCCCGCACCGATCTTCACGCCGTCGACAAAAGCGGCGGCGGGGTCGCACGACGAGAACGTGTCGTTCGATGCAGTAGTGAAAACCGTCGGTGCCGAGCTGGCCGAGCAGGTGCGCGAAGCGACGCTGAAGATTTACGCCTTTGCCGCGGATTACGCCGCGCAGCGCGGAATCATCATCGCCGACACCAAGTTCGAATTCGGTACCGACGAAGCCGGCAGGCTCTACATCATGGACGAGATGCTCACGCCGGATTCCTCGCGTTTCTGGCCCGCGGACGAATACCGCGTGGGCATCAGTCCGCCGAGCTACGACAAGCAATTCGTGCGCGATTATCTGGAAACGCTCACTTGGAACAAGACCGCGCCGGGTCCGAAGCTGCCCGCGCGCGTGATCGAAGGCACCGCGGCGAAATATGCCGAGGCGTTGAAGAAGCTTGCCGGCATCGTGCTCGACTGATGTTTCATCTCCCTCTCCCGTTTGCGGGAGAGGGTTGCGGTGAGGGGAAGAAAAATCCGGGGTTACCAGATTTTCACGCGCTGATCCGGCGCCAGATACAGCTTCTCGCCCGACGTGACATCGAACGCCGCGTACCATGCATCGATGTTGCGCACGGTCTGCGCGCGGAACTGCGCCGGCGCGTGCACGTCGGTGGCGATGCGCTGGCGCAGCGCGGCGTCGCGCATCTTGCTGCGCCAGTCCTGACCAAACGCCAGGAAGAAGCGCTGATCGCCGGAAAGACCGTCGATCGCGGGCGCCGGCTTGCCATCCAGCGACAGATGATAGGCCGCATACGCCGCCGTAAGACCGGACACATCGGCAATGTCCTCACCCAAGGTTTGTTTGCCGTTGACGTGCAGGCCGGGCAAAGCCTCGTAGCCGTCGAACTGTTTGGCCAACGCGTCAGTCGCGGTTTCGAAATGCGCCGCGTCGGCGGGCGTCCACCAGTTCACCAGACGCCCTTGTGCGTCGAACTCCGAACCGGTGTTGTCGAAACTATGGCTGATCTCGTGGCCGATGATCGCGCCGATAGCGCCGTAGTTGGCCGCGGCATTGGCTTTCGGATCGAAGAACGGCGGTTGCAGGATCGCGGCGGGGAAGTTCAACGCGTTTTGCAGCGGCAGGTTCACCGCGTTCACCGTTTGCGGCGTCATCCACCACTCGCCGCGATCGATGGACGTGCCGATCTTGGCCTTCTGGTAGGCGTATTCGAACGCGACCGCGCGCTGCTGGTTGCCGAGTGCGTCGTCGGGTTTGATTTCGAGCGAGGCGTAATCGCGCCAGGTTTCCGGATAGCCGACGCCGACATGCAGCGTCACGAGTTTTTCCTTGGCCTTCGCCTTGGTTTCCGGCGCCATCCAGGCCAGGTTGTCGATGCCCTTGTCGAACGCGGCGACGAGGTTCTTGACCAGGGTCTGTACTTGTTCCTTGGACGAGGCCGGGAAATATTTCGCGACGTACAGCTTGCCGACCGCATCGCCCAGATCCGTATTTGTCGCCTCGACCGCGCGTTTCCAGCGCTCGCGTTGTTGCGGCGTGCCTTGCAGGGTCTGCTCGTAAAAGCCGAAATGCAGGTCGGCGAAGGATTTCGGCAGCAGATCGGCATTCGCATCCAGTGTGTGAAACGTGAGCAAATCCTTCCACGCATCCAATGATTCGTGCGCGGTCAACGCCGACAATCCGGCAATCGCCTTGGCCTGCCAGGCGTCGATCTGCTTGACCTGATCCAGTCCCGCCGCCTTGAAGTATTCGGGCCAGACCAGTCCCGGCGCCTTCTTCGCAAAATCCGTCGTGTTCCAGACGTTGTTGGCTTTGTGTGGATCCTCGCTGTCGATGAGGCTTTCCTGCGCCTGCGCGATCTTCGTTTCCAGCGCGAGGACCTTCGCGGCCTTGGCTTCCGCGTCGGCGATGTTCGCCTGCTTGAGCAGGGCGACGACGTAGGCCTTGTACTTGTCGCGGAACTCGACCATGGCCTTGTCGGTGGACAGGTAGTAATCGCGGCTGGGCATGGCGAGGCCACCCTGCAGCAGATAGGCCATGTTCGTGGAGGCGTCTTCCAGTCCCTTGGTCACGAACAGGCCGAACAGATTCGAGGTGTGGAAGTGCGTGGCGTTGATCGGATCGACGTCAGCGCGCAGGCGGCTGCCGAGCACGCGCGCGAGATCCGCGCGCGTCTTGATCGCGGCAATCGCATCGAGACCGGATTTGAGCGGATCGAGTCCGGCCTTGTCGATGGCGGCTTCGTCCATGTACGCGGCGTAGTAATCCGCGATCCGGCGCGCATCGCTGCCGGCAGCCGGATTGGACGCACCCGCATTCTTGATCAGATCGCTGGTCTGCTGCTCGGCCTTCTCGAATACCTCGAAGAACGTGCTGGTGTTGGAGCGATCCGGTGGAATCGTCACGGTTTTGACCCACGCACCATTTGCGTAGGCGAAGAAATCGTCGCCCGGCTTGACGCCATGATCGATGGCGGAAAGATCGATGCCGACGGTCGGCGCCGGCGCAGCAGGCTTGGCGGGCGCGGCCGGCAGCGTTTTCGCGGCAGGCGGCGGTGGAGCCGGCGATTGCGAACAGGCGGCGATGCCGCAGGCGATGGCGGCGGCAAGCAGGGTCTTGGCGTTCATGGCGGGCTCCGAGAATCGAAAAAGCCATGATTACCCCGCGTCGTGGCGAACGCAATCGCAGGAAGTCATGCACGCACTCGTGCGCAAGCGGAACTTTCCGGGGCACCAAAAAACAAGGCGCCCGCAGGCGCCTTGTTCACATCGTTGTTCGAGCCTCAGCCGGCCATGGCGGCGAAAGTGCCGAACAAGGCGGCGCCGAACACGAATACCAGGATGACGCCGAGGATGATCTCGATGATGATCTGGATCAGGGTAACGAGACACGCCCTGCCCATGCCCATCTGCCCACCGTCCGGCTTCTTCAACAAGGCGTTGGTGATGGCCGCGTAGAGCAGGAAGATCACGATCAGCGATACCAGCGAGCTCAATCCGCCGATGCCGAGCACCATATGCAGAATCCAGCTGACCACGCCGGCAGCGATGAATTGAACGATGGTGGTGATGGCGGCTTTCGGGAATTTCGGCCCGAAGCCGGCGCCGAGCTTGGTCGACAGCATCAGGATGCCGGCGCCGATGGCGATGCCGATGGCGAGGGCGATGACGGTATAAAGAATTGCGGTAACCATGGATTCTCCCCAAACAAGTGAAGGTCGGTGGTACGGATGGCGCCTCCTGCGAGACTCGCTTCCACGGCATCCGTGCCGGCCTGCTCCCTAAGTAAACGTAATTCAGCATGAAATGCGAACGCAGCGCCGCCGCGCGCATTACACGATCGTTTTTTCCCCCGGCCGCAGCAGCCAGCGGCACAGCGCCGGCAGGAACACGATCGCGGCGACCATGTTGACCACGAACATGAAGGTGAGCAGCACGCCCATGTCGGCCTGGAATTTCAGATCCGAGAAGATCCACAGGCCGACGCCGACCGCGAGCGTAAGCGCCGTGTAGAACACCGCAATGCCGGTGGTCTTGAGTGCGCTGAAATACGATTCGGTGAGCGGCATGCCGGCGCGCATCGCCTCGCGCATGCGCGCGAAGATGTAGATCGCGTAGTCCACGCCGACGCCGACGCCGAGCGCGAGCACGGTGAGCGTGTTGACCTTCTTGCCGATGCTCATCTCCACCATTAGCGAGTGGCCGAGTTCTGTCACGAGAACGAGCGGAAGCACGATGCACAGCGCAGCCAGCGGATTGCGGAAGCTGAGCAGGCACATCACGAACACCGCTGCGTAGAGCAGGTACAGCATGGTGTGATCGACCGCGCGCACCTCGTCGTTGATTGCGGCCATCACGCCGACGTTGCCGGTGGCCAGGCGCAGGTTGACCTTGTCGCTGACGAAGGTTTTGCCCTGCGCCTGCGCGTCGTTGAATTGTTTGGCGAGCTGATTGCGCAGGTTCACGTCGGGACCTGCGAAATCGTGGTTGTCAGTGCGGAATTTCTTCACCGCCGCGATCACGCGGTCGATCGTGGTGGCGCGATGATCGTCGAGGAACATCATCACCGGCATGGCGCTGCAATCGCCATTGAGCAGACCCGAATCCGTCTCGAAACCTTGCGTGTCCTGGCGCAGCGAATCGTTGTCGCGCGGCAGTTCGCGCCAGCGCAGGTTGCCCTCGTTCCAGCCGGCATTGACGATCTTCGCGGCCATCGGCAGGGTGATGACCTGGGCCACGCCCGGTACGTTGCGCATGTGCCAGGCGAAGCGGTCCAGCGTTTCCATCACCGGATAGCTAGTTGTGCAGGCGTTCGGCGCGACTTCGGCGATGACGTTGAGCATGTCCACGCCGAGCGCAAACTTGTCGCTGATCAGCGCGGCATCGCGGTTGTAGCGCGCATCCGGACGCAATTCGGCCACGCCCTTCTGCGCGTCGCCGATCATCACGCGGCTGCCGTAGTGCGCGGCGACGGCCCACATGGCCAATCCGATCAGGATGACGACGGCCGCCGGCACGGGCCGACTGAGTTTGGCGAGGATCGTCCACAGTTTGTCGAACTGGGTGAGCTGGCGCAGGCGCCAGTTGCGCTTGCCCTCGAGGTTGCGCAGCGAACAGAAAGACAGCAGCACCGGCAGCAGGACGAGGTCGGTCAGGATCGTGAGCGCGACACCGATAGTGGCGGTGACGGCCAGCTCGAAGATGATCCGCACCGGGATGATGAGGATCGTGGCAAAGCCGATGCAGCCGGCGATCAGCGCGACCGCGCCGGGCACGAGCAACATGCGGAAGGCAAGGCGTGCGGCGGTTTGCGGGTCCACGCCTTGGCGCGTGCGCAGTTCCTCGACACTGCCGTCTTCGAGGCCGCCGAAAAACAGTTCGCCGCGGAAACGGTTGATCATCTGCTCGCCGTGGCTGACCGCAATGGCGAAGATCAGGAACGGCGTGAGCATGTTCATCGGATCGATGCCGAAGCCGAGCAGGCGCAGCGCGCCGAGCATCCAGATCACGGCGATGAGCGCACATGCCACGGTGAGCGTGGCGAGCTTGGTCGAGGCGGAATAAGCGAACAACAGCAGCCAGGTGAAGGCGATGGTGATGAAGAAGAACCAGATGACGGACTTGGCGCCGTTGCTGATGTCGCCGACCATCTTGGCGAAGCCGATCACGGCGACGGTGGTATCCGCGTTCTCGTACTTGTGACGGATTTGCTCAAGTTGTGCGTTGACCTTGTCGTAGTCGATCTTGACGCCGTGTGCCGGGTCCTCGGGCACGAGATCGACCCAGACCATTGCGCCGGAAAAATCCTTGGCGACGAGGCGTCCGACGATGCCGGCTTTCTCGATGTTGGCCTTGATCGTCGCGAATTGTTCCGGCGTCGGATTGAAGTCCGGCAGGTCTGGTGTGAACGAATCCGGGATCACGTTGCCGCCGGCGAAACCGTCCTCGACGACTTCGACGAAGCGCACGTTCGGGGTGAAGATCGAACTGATCCGCGAGGGATCGGCATGGTCGATCTTCGAGGCGTCGGTGGTGACTTTCTGCAAGGTCTGGAAGAACGGCAGGTTGAACATGTTGCCGTGCTTGTCCATCACCGCGATCAGGATGCGATTGGCGCCGCCGAAGTCCTTCTCGTAGTCAAGGAAAGTCTTCATGTACTCGTGCTTGAGCGGAATCTGCTTCTTGAAGCCGGCGTCGACTTTCAATTGCGAGGCGAAGAACGCCATCGCCACCGTGATCGCGGCGAAGATCAGCAGCACGATGACGCGGTTGCCGAAGATCAGGCGTTCGACGGCGCGCTGGAATGCGTTCGGTTCGGCGTTGGGATTGGTGGGAACGGCCACGGGCGCCTCGCTGGCTATTGCGGTTTATACGTGCTGACGCCGTTTTCGCCGGCGAGCAGGAGATTGCCGGAATCGCCCAGCGGCAAGGCTTCGGCGATGGTCCCGGCGGGCTGGTCGACGCGAATCGTCAGCGCTTCGCCGCCCTTGGCGCGTGTGAGCACGATGCCGTTCGCGCCGACGATCGCGGCACCGTCGTCGGGCAGCGCCGTGCCGCCCATCAGGCTCAGCTCGGTGCCAGTCGGAACTTGCGTCCAGTGGTCGCCAAGGTCGGTGGATTCGAACGCGTGACCGCGCAGGCCGAACGCGAGCACATGATCGGCTGCGTAGCCGATCACGCCGAACATCGAGCCGTCGTAGGGCAGTTGCAGGCGCTGCCAGGTTTTGCCGTCGTCGCGCGAACGGAACGCCGCGCCGCGCTCGCCGACGATGAACAGCGCGCCGCTGCCGGTGCGTGCGATCGCGTTGAAGTGCGGGGTGGATTCCTGACCGATCTTGAGTTGGCTCGCGGTGAAGGTCTGCGTGCCGGATTCATCTGCGCCGACCTTGGCGGCGGCCGTATCATCGTGCGTCTCGGCAGCGTCTTTCGGAATCGGCGCCACGGTGATTTGCTGCCAGTGCTCGCCGCCATCGTCGGTGCGCAGCGCGAGGCTGTAGGCGCCGACGGCGAAACCGTGTTTCGTGTCCGTGAACAGCACGCCGAGCAGCGGCGCACCCTGACGCGGATCGGATGGCGCATCGCCGGCCGGTGCCTGCCATGGGTCCTTGCGCTGCAACTGCCAGTGATCGCCGCCGTCGGCGCTGTGCACGATCACGCCATCGTGACCGACGGCCCAGATGTTTGCATCCACTGCCGCCACGGCGGTCAGCGTCGAGCGCGTCGGCACTTCGGCTTGCTTCCACTGGGCGCCGTCGCTGGAGACGAGGATGTCGCCGCGACCACCAACGGCCACATAGCCGTTCGCAGTGCGCGCAAGACCCAGCAGCAGCGACTGCGAGGCCAGCGGCATGATTTCGGCGGGGCTGTCCACCGGGTCGGGCCAGGCGAAGGTGTCGGCGGCGCGCAGTGGCAGGACGGCGACACTCGCGCCGAACATTGCCGCGAGTGGCAAGAGGCGAAAACCGGATCGTTTCATTTCCCTGCCCCGTGAAGTGCTGCTGCGGATACGTTACCGCAAAAACGCGCCGGCCGCTGAAAAGCGGCCGGCGAAAACATCATGCAGCAGTTGTGCGTCGCATCACTGGATGCCGCGCGTGCGCAACGCCTGTGGCGAAAACATCTCGGGCGTGGCCGGATACGAGAAGTTGTATTCCGGTTCCTGATTGTCCAGGCCCTGTACCAGATAGCGTCCGGCCTTCAGGTCGTAAGCGATTTCCAGCGTCGACCAGAACACCGGTACTTCGTAGTAGTTCACGCTCGGCGCCTCGGAGTAGCGCCACAGCTTGCCCTGGCTGTCGTAGTGGTCGATCTCCAGGATTTGCCAGCTGTCCTCGTCGAGGTAGAACGTGCGCTTGGGATTGATGTGGCGCTGGCCGGGCTTGAGGTCGGCTTCGACGATCCACACGCGATGCAGTTCGTAGCGCAGCAGGTCCGGATTGATGAAGTGCGGCTGGATCAGGTCCTTGACTAAGGTCTTGTCGCTGTGCGCCTTGTACGAATTGTAGGGAACGTACAATTCCTTCTTGCCGACCAGCTTCCAGTTGTACTTGTCCAGCGCGCCGTTGAACATGTCGGTCATGTCGTTCGTGCGCAGGCCGTCCGACGCCGTGCCGGGATTGTCGTAGGCCACGTTCGGTGCGCGCCGCACGCGGCGCTGGCCCGGGTTGTAGATCCAGGCCTGGCGCGGCTCCTTCTTCGAATCCAGAGTTTCGTGCACGAGCAGCACCTGGCCGGCGAGGCGCGGCGGCGAGACCACGTCTTCGAGGAAGTACAGCAGGATGTTGTGGATATCCTTGAGCGTGTTGCCGGGCTTGTAGTACAGGCCCAGGCCGAACTCGTGGAAGCGGATCAGGGTGTACTGGCCCGATGCGGTCGGGATGGCCTGGTCGTTCCAGCGTTCGAAGCTCACGCCCTTGAACTTGAGCTTGTGATTCCAGATCGCTTCCATGCCCGCCTTCTGCGGATCCTTGTCCAGGATCGGGAACGGCAGACCCTCGGCGACGTTGGCCACGCCCTCGCCGTCATCGACAAGTTCGCCGGTCGCGGCGTTTTTCATCGTCATGTCGTAGATGCGCTGCGGATAGCTGGCGCTGCGGCGCGTGGGATACACGACCATGCGCCAGTCGGGCCACTTCTGGAACATCGCGACCTGGCCGGCGGAGAGTTTGTCGGCGTAGTCCTTGTAGTTCTTGGACGTGATCGTGAACAGCGGCTTGTCGTTCGGAAACGGATCCGGATGGTGCATGCCGGCCTTGTAGCCGGCCGGCGGTGTGGTGATGCCGCCCGTCCATGCCGGAATCGCGCCGTCCTTGCTGCCGGCGCGTTCGGCGCCGACCGGCGTGAGCGGGGTGCCGGTCAGCCCGAGCTTGGCCACCTCGTCCGCCGGCGCCTTGGCCTGCGCACCGACGGCAAATACCGCGCAGGCCACCAGGGTCGCGAGTTTGCAATGTTGGAATCGAATCATGTCAGTCTCCCCGTCGTAGGCGTCAGAACGAATACTTGACCACGAACGATGCGAAATCGCGGTCCTGCAGCAGGTTGAATTCGCCGCCGCCGAAATAGTTCGTGTAGTTCAGGTCGAAGACCCATTTGTCCAGGTAATTGGCTTGCACGCCCAGAGTGATGGACTTGCGACCGTCGATGAAGTTGCCGCCGGGTCCCGGCGTCGTGCCGTTGACGTCCTGATTGAACGCCAGCAGCGGCGACAGCGTGAACGCGGTGCCGAACGCGTTGTTGTAGTCGGCCTTGGCAGCCAGACGATAGCCCCACGAGAATGCCGTCGGGAAGCCGTGAGTCTGGGTTTGCGGATTGTTGAGGTTGCCGCTGGTCACGTCCGCGCCGCCACCGGTGTCGGTGCCGTCGGCGTTGTAGCGCAGATCGGATTGGGACGGCAGGTTCCACACGTTGGTGCCACCGACTTCGCCGATCAGCAACAGTTGGTTGGCATGGAACCAGTTTTCCGGACCGATCACCTTGGTCGCGGTGAACTGCAATTGCGAGACCTTGTTGCGCGTGTAGCCGCGGATGTACTGGTTCGGACCATAGTTGCCGAGCTGGCTGTTGAAGCGGTTCGCTGGCGCGGGAATCAGTGCGTTGAGCGGCGACAGACCGGCGAACAACAGTTCGACCGCGTCGATCTGCAGCGGCTGGTTCGGACGGTAGCTCAGTTCGCCTTGCAGGGCGATGCCGGGACCGTCGAACTGGGTGTTGAAGCTGACGCCGTACAGATGGATTTTGCTCGGATATTCGACGAAATAACCCGCACTGGTCGGGCTCGTGTTGGTCACCGTCTGGCCGCTGATCAACGGCAGGCGGCTGCTGTAGTTGACGTAGTAAAAGCCGAACTCGGTGTTGTTGAGGAAATCCGACGCATAGCGCGTGGCCACGCCGTACTGGCCATATTCGCTCGGATAGCGGTCGGGCAGGCGCGGCACGGTCTCGGCGCAGGATTCGGCGAGCAGATGCGCGAGCGGGTTGGTCGCGGCCTGCGCGATGCTGGCGCCGCCGTAGACCGGATTGTCGCTGGCCGCTCCATTGAAGCACACCGAAGCGTAATTCTGCGCGTTCTTGACCGGTTGCGGGATCAGGCCGAACGGCAAAGACGCATAGGTGCCGCCGAGGGTGGCGAAGTCGTTGGTCGAGAAATACGTACCGGCCGGATCGGGATTGGTCTGCGCGAATTCGAGCAGGTAGGTGGCTTCGACCGACAGGCGATCGGTGAGGCTGTACGAGCCCCACAGCATGTTGACCGGCAGATAGGCTTCCTTGAGTTCTGCGCCCGCCACATGCAATTGCGACACGTCGAAAGGATTGATCGCATTGATGCCGCCCTGGATGAACGTGCTCTCGCCCCAGTTGAGCACCTGCTTGCCGAAGCGCACCGAGCCGGTGTGGCCGCCGACATCGAAATTGTCGTAGAGGAATGAGTCGAGGATACGCAAGCGCTTGCCAACCTGCCTCTCGGCCAGGCTGGTCAGCTTGTCGTTGCCGGCGTTGGCGAAATCATAGAAATAGGTCGCGCGCACGAAGGCGCCCATGTTCTGGCCGTAGTCCAGATGCAGTTCGGTGGTGGCCTTGACCGCATTCGAGAAGGCACTGCCGGAACTGTAGTTCAGGTCGCCGTCGTCGTGGTTGGCCGAAAACGCGCCCTTGGCTGCGCGTTGCTGCGCGTTCGGCAGCGTGCCCACGAGCGGGTTGTAGTAAGCCTTGGCGATTTCCTGCGAACTCGGATCCGAGGTGCGCACGGACACGCCGTAGGACACTGTCGTGTTCACGGTGCCGTGCAAACCATCCGGATCGCCGAACTGGACGGCATGGGCGGGCGGAATCGCGACCCCGGCCAGCGCCATGGCGATGCCTAGGCTCAGGCCGCGCGGCAGCAAGCGGGAACGCACAGTCGTATTGTGGTTGGTGGTCATGATGGGTATCCCCGATTACTGGCTGACGATGACGGAAGGATTCGTGACGAGCACAGCCTGACCGCCGGAAGCGATCATGCTGGCCATCTCACCCTGCATTTCCGCGGTGACTGCGGGGGAACTGGTCGGATCGAGCAGCGATCCGTGCGTGCCCTGGGTAAAGCGCACCACACCCCGGATGCTCGCCGCTTGCGTCGTGGACTTGATGCTGGTCAGACCCAGCGCCGCGAGCAGCGGTTCAGTGCCCGAGGTCGGTGCCGAAGCGGAGGAATTCGGGATCACCTGATCGGTCGGATGATTGGCGTCGCCGACCACTTCCTGCGCGAGGATGCTCTTGCCCGCCGTGGCGAAGGCGAAGTTGATCGAATCGCCCGAATCGACGACGGTCTGCGCGGCGCCGAGGAACGCGGCGTAGTCCGGTGTGCCGGGCTGGATGCCGGCTTGTGCGAGGCCCGCATTGATTACCGGCCCGAACGTGGGCGAGGCGGCGAGCAGTCCGGCGACGCCGCCGCCGGGCACGTTGAGCACGCCAACGGTGACGTGCGGATCCATCGCCAGGAATGCCGTGCCGATGATCGAGCCGAGCGACTGGCCGACGAATTCGATGCGCGAGCCATCGAAAGCCGTGGTTTTGCCGTCCAGGCTGATGCCCGGAATGGCACGCGTGAGCGACATCAGGTCGGCGTTGGCCTCGCGCAGGTTGTCGCGCGAGCTCAGCAGGGCCTGCAGGTTGATGAAATACGATCCGGAGGGATCAATCTTGCCGTCCGGCCCGGGCGCGCCGGTGGTGTTGTTTTGCAGATCCAGATCGAATGTGCGCTCATGCGCGCCCAGCGCCGCGAACGGCGTATTGCCGATGTAGAACGGATTGGTCTTGTCGGTCAGGCCGTGCAGCGGCGCGTCGATGGCGATGACCGCGAAGCCCTGGCCGGCCAGCGTCGCGGCGATCGCGAACATGTCGGTGCGGTTGCGCGTGATGCCGTGCTGGAAGATCACGATCGGCCAGCCGGCTGCCGGTTTGGTCTTGCCGGAATTGGCGTTCGGCACCGTCATCAGGACCGGGATGACCTGGGTCGAGGTCGCTACCGGGAAAGGATTGGCGAAGGTGACCAGGGTCGAGGTCGGATCGAGGCCGGCGGCATTGAACGGCGGGACGTAGGCGCCGGGTGCGGCATGCCAGAAACCGTGCAGCGGTGCGGTCGGGTCGGATGCCGACGGCGCACTCAGGTAATACGGAATCGGCAGCACGCCGATGTAGATGTCGGCGACCGGCGGCAGGCCGACGCCGAGTTTGGAAAGATCAAGGCCAGTCGGCGCCATCTGCGCCTGTGGTGCGGGGGACTGCTCAACGCGGCTGTCCACGGCCTGCATCACCGGCGTGATGCTCTGCGTGGTCGCGACCCACGACAGCACGATGCGCTGGTCAGTCGCTGCGCCATCGAATTGATCGACTGCGTGTTCTTGCGAATTGACGAGCTGGCGCAACGGTTCCAGCGCGCAGGCCTGGGAAGCCGGTAGTAGCGGATCGGTGGATTGGCCATTCACGCACAACGCACTGGTGCGCTTGGCCAGGAAATACGTCGTATCCGGTGTCGCGTCGTTGCCGGTGCCGTCGGTGATGCTCGGCGACGGCGCTGGATTGAGGTTGCCACCATTGCCGAGCAGGACAACCATGTATGAGGTCAGCTGCTGCAGCGGGCGCGTCGGCACGATGGCCAGCGTGCGACCGCTGGTATCCGACGGCGACATCAGCGCGACGAAATCCTGCGGCGCTTTCAATTCGCGCGTGATGCCGGTGACGCCGCCGCCGGGACCCGTGAGGGTCACCTGGAACACGCGCACCGTGCCGCCCGGGCCGGGAATGATGGTCGATGGCTTCGGCGCGGCGCTGAACGAGGTGCTCCATGGCGCGTTGGTGCTGAATCCGTCGAGCGCATTCATCGCCACTTTCGGATCGCCGAGGTTGGCCGGGTTGGCGACCGGAATGTTCAAGGTCAGGTCGGTGGTACCCGAAAGCAGCAGGTTGGTCGGGAATGGCACCACCGCATTGGTCGGATCGAAGCGCGCGGTGATCACTGCGGTCACCGGCGTACCGCCGCTGTTGGATGCGCCGGAATCGGATCCGTGCGAGGCATTGCTGCCGCCGCCGCAGGCGGACAACAGCAACGACGAGGAAAGGGCGAGGAGCAAACTCAGTCGGGTCTGCATGACAGATTCCTGATAGTGAATTGGGAGCGCAACGGCAGGTCTATCATAGGCAGTTCAAACGAGCGTTGGCAACGCCAATTTAACCGTTCTGACACGCTTTTCGCTGCTGCAATGCAGCAGATGACGGCGCTGCGCAGTGTCGGTTTTATACATTTATACTCGATTCCGACCTGGCAGAACTTCGTCGGCGTGAAATGACCGCGGCGAATAATCGAAATCGCGGATTGCGGGAGCGTTGTCGGCGATCAGATCTACGTGCAGGCGCACCAGCGTGCCAGATGCGATACGTGCCGGGCGCGCCAGCAGGCGCAGGGCGAGGATCGGAATCGGCAACGGCAGTGCGAATCCGCGGACGCATTCGCGCAGGCGCCGGATCATCGCGTCGAAACGCAGGCGCTCGCCGCCGCCGATTTCGTAGGTCTTGCCGAATGTGGCGGAATTGGCGATGACGGCCGCGCATGCCGCGGCGAGGTCCGCCGCATGCACCGGCTGGCGTAGGCCCGATGCCGCGAATGGAATCGGAAGCACGTGCCAACGCATAGCGAAGCGCGCGAGCGGTGCCAGCGTGCGGTCGATGCCGGCGCCGTAGATCAGCGTCGGACGCAAAATCGTGCAGTCGATTCCGCGTGCGGCTGCGGCGTCGTGCACGTGAGCCTCGGCCTCACGCAGGCGCAAGGCCAGCGCACGTTCGGCAGGATCGGGCGAATCCAGCTTGGTTTGCGCGCTCATCGAACTTATCGCGACGACGCGGCGTAGTGCCGTTGCTGGCGTGCGTTCCAGCCAATTGGCGAAAGCGTCCAGCGGACCCAGGCTGAGGACGATTTCAGCATCCGGCCAAGTGGTAGTGCTATCGTTCAAGTCGGCCACGATCCAGCCAGCACGTGCGGCTCGGCTCACCGGTAGGATGTGATGATCCGGCACGAACAGGGGCAGGGCGAAGTGGCCGATCGCGCCGCTGGCGCCGAAAACAAGGATGGTTGGCATGTCCAGCACTGTCCGGCGCGACTCCGTTTCGAGTCAAGTGCGG
>Ga0207654_10000398_pt1 | contig 25317 bp, 30 predicted proteins | sample KBSC64metaG_FD_184355 | JGI IMG/M metagenome (GOLD analysis project Ga0207654, IMG submission 184355) | Corn rhizosphere microbial communities from Kellogg Biological Station, Michigan, USA - KBS C6-4 metaG (SPAdes) (version 2) | ecosystem: Host-associated > Plants > Roots > Rhizosphere > Soil...
CTCCTACGGGCCAGAGCATCATCGCCGGCTATCGGGTCTATCGTTCGAGCTCACTGAACGGCACCTACACCCAGGTGGGTGGAAGCCTCCCTGCCAACCAGCTGAGCCTCACGGACAGCCTGCCAGGGACGCAGTTCTACAAGGTCGAGGCCTTCGACCAGTTCGTGACCGGCGGACGCTCAGCGGGCGTCCAATGCAATCCAGTGAGTGGGACTCGGCGCAAGTGGACTCCCGGACACTACGGCGCCTCGGGAGGGACTGCCGATGCCAGTGACAATACCTCCACCACCAATGGAGCGGCGACCCCGGGTTCCCGGTTCTATCCCGAGATCGATGACATGCTCTCGGATCCCTGGATCGTGGGCTACGCGCAGTTCTGCCATTGGGGCACCTTCGAATGGCAAGGGCTCGGTGTCTATGACTGGCGGATGCTCGATGCGATCTTCAACCGCTGCAAGTCCAAGGGCAAACAGTACGTTCTGAGACTGGTCCCGATGACCTTCAGTGGAGGGACCTTAAAGCCCGGCAGCAATGTCATTCCGCCCTATATCCAGAATGATCCGCAATACGGTCCCAGTCCGATTGCGGGCAGTTATGGCTGGTGGGGTCCGGTGGGTCCGAACTGGAGCGCCACAACGACTTACCAACCCGGGGCGAAGGTCACTTATACCAACTACAACACGTATAACTGCGTCGCGACCGCCTTGGGATCCTCTCAGGCCCCTGGGAATACGACCTTTTGGCAGGTCGCCGGCGGGGCTTACGCGGCGGCTGTTTACCGTCCGGCCGTGGCGGCTCGATATGCCGCTTTGGGCGTGGCGATCGCGAACCACATCCCCGCCGGCAGCACTCAGCGACTCGCCGATGACCCTTACTTTGAGGCCATCACCGATCAGGAAGACTCCGCGGTGGTGGGCCCTGCGAATGCCCGAAACTCCTTCGGAGGGGCTTCGAGCAATGACTCGAGCTATTCCGATACGGCCTTTACCTCTGCCCGACAGTCGTATTACTTGGCTTGGCAGAACGCAATGCCGACCGTGAACATCGCGCCACAGACCAAGTTCATGTTCGCCCAACAGCCGACCTACGACTTCCTCAAGTGGCAGATGCAAAACGGCTTTCCCAGTGGGTCCTCGGACACGGCAGGACAAACCTACTACAACCCGAAACCGCCGGGCGGCGGTGCCATCAGCAACAGTTGGGGCCAGACCGCCTACTTTGGATTGGATCCCGGCGGCCAGGATTGGCGTCCTACGATGCCGGCTCTGTATGACGTGGAAGGACCCAACATCGGGCAAAAGGTCGCCGTTTCGCAAGGGGCGACGCCACTCGATCTGTGCAACGCATTGAACCAGACCGTCAAAGCCACGCATGCTTTCTGGTGTTATGTCCCGCAGGATCCCACCGTGACATGGCGCGGCGGCAGTGGGAAATTACCAGTTACGACAGTATTGCGAGATAACCCGCTCATTCGCACGGCGTATCCTATCGGCTATCCGCAGTGATCAATTTCATCGGGGCTGGAACAGTGGTGCGAGGGACTAGCTCGACACTGACGGCTGTTCCGTTCAGAGACAACGCCGGTGACAATCAACTGTTGTTCACGGGGGAGTTTCTGGGTTCGCAGATCCTTTCGACCCCGGGTGGTTGGGTAATGCAAACAGATGACAACTTGGCCAAACAGGTCAAGTGTTATCAGTTTGATTCAACAGGATCCACGACGATTCCAGGGATTACCTGGGGATCTGGGTCCATTGCCTGGGCGGTCCTGCTGACATTTACGGGTATTGCCTCGGCCGCCAGTGCCTTGGATGTAAATGGTGATCGCGCCGCGACCACCACCTCTACCAACATCATTGGGCCCGCTAGCACTTTAACGCCGGCAGGTGACAACGAGCTTGCCATTCTCGTGGGTACGAAGAATAAAACTTCAGTCTCCAACGGCACGAACTTTACTCGACCGTCTGCCAGTTGGGATGGGATTGCGGTTCAAAGCGCGCCGAACGGCTCCACGGCCGCCATGGCAATTGCTTACTGGATTCAGACAACTGCAACGGCAATTGGTGCAAACACTGCAATTCAAGGCTCAATCGCTGAGACGACAGCTCAATCCCAACAGGGATCACTGTTTTTCCTCAAGGCTGCGAGCGTGGCAACGGTGCCTTCGCGAACATTGTTAGGAGTTGGAGTGTAAGTATGCCAGCGGATAATGTTGCCATAACAGCCGGCAGCGGCACGACCATCGCCACTGATGATATCGCTGGCGTGCAGGTTCAGCGTGTAAAACCAACATGGGGCGCAGATGGCACCGCGACTGACACTCAGATTGCCCAGCCGCTGCCGGTACAAGCCACATTTGAGACATCCCAGATGTCCAGCGTCGGCGCGATCATTACGCCTAAATTCGCCAGCATCAGCGTGTCGAGCTCTGGAGATAACAGCATCGTAGCGGCGGTGACGAGTAAGAAAATCCGCGTGTTATCCTATGTGATCGTGGCAGATGCCGCGGTCGCCGCCAAGTTTCGCAATGGCACGACGGATGTGATGGGCGCTGCTTCATTGAGCGCCAATGGCGGAATAGCCGCGCCATTTAACCCCGCAGGGCACTTTGAAACCGCTGCAACGACGGTTCTTAACCTCAATCTCGCGAGCGCCGTGGGCGTACGCGGGCATTTGACCTACGTGGAGATTTGACATGCCCGCATCGACTTACTGGGCCAATAAGATTTACAACGCCACCTATAAGGCGACGAACCTTACGGCTCCCGCGACCGTTTACATCGCGCTTTTCACCAGTACCGCAAGTCTGGCGGAACTGAAAGCCGGCACGCTCACGAACGAGGTAACGGGAGGCTCCTACGCCCGTACGGCCTGTACTTTTGGATCCCCCACGGATGGGGATGGCACGGGTGGCACGACGACCTTCCCCACGGCCACGGCGGGATGGGGGACAGTTCGATATGCTGCCGCGATGGATGCATCGACTGCCGGCAATGTGCTGGAATACGGCCAATTGACGAGTGATGTGACGGTCAATTCGGGTAATACGTATCAGTTCAACAGCGGCAGCATCGTCGCGACCGTAGATTGATGTAGATTGAATGCTGCTCCTACTCAGGGGCGCCGCTCCGGCCAATCCGAGTGTTACGTTCTCACTCCAATCCGGCTTGGCGTTCGACAACTCCGCTCACGTCACGTTTGCGAACGTACTGAGCTTCGGGCCGTTCGACTCAGTTGAGCTGCAAATCTCGGTCAATTTCGACCTGCATACGGGTTTGACGCCCATCCCGTTTCTGACGGTTGGACCCGGGGTCAGCTTCGATACCCATCTGGGTCTGACAGGTCTCGGTGGCTATAGTGATCGGGTCACCTTCGCCAATACGCTCAATTCAGGCTGGACGGTCGGTAGCACGCTACAGGGTGCGGTGAGCTTTGCCATAACGAGCGCATTGACAGGGGACCTACGGGCGGCGCCGGTCTGCGCCTTGGGTCTGGTGAGCGCGATATCCTGGGGTGTCCCGAACATCAGTGGCGGGACATTGAATGCCGGGGTGAGTTTTGCCTTGCAGAGTGCGCTCTTGGGGACCCCGATTTTTGTGGATGGCGTGAGTTTTGATGCGCATACCGACCTACAGGCAACCGCGCGGATCGTAATCCCCAACCTCGCCACTGAGGTGCGCTTGAGCTTCGAGACTGACGAGATGCGACTTTTTTTCAGGAAAGGCTAATGGGCGTCCCCACACTCAATGAAGGATCGCGCTGCTTCGTCAAAGCGAAGTTCTTTGATCGCAAGGGCATGCCCCAGATTCCCACGAGCCTGAGCTTCAAGGTCCAATGCGAAACCACGGGAACTGTATTGCAGGACTGGACGAGTGTGACGCCCGACACCGTGGTGGAAGTCCAAATCAACGCCACGCTCAACAGTATTGTGAGTCGGCGCAACACCATCGAGCGCCGTACGGTAACGTTTCTTTGCAATGCAGATCCTCCAGAAAATGCGTTTACTGAAATCCAACAGTTTGATTTAATTGGACTTCAGGCGGAGGAAGCGTGATGGAAGTGTGGCAACCAATTCCCGGATTCGAAGGAGCATATGAAGCATCTTCGAATGGTCAAGTTCGTTCTCTTTCTCGTGTTGCATGTAATGGACGAACCGTGCCGGCGAAAATCCTGACACCATCATGCCGGGGTGGGCGCTATCTCTATGTGATGCTGGGTAAAGATGGGCAAAGATTCTATTTCGGTGTTCATCAGATTGTATTGATGACCTTCGTTGGAAGGTGTCCAGAAGGTATGCAGGGTTGCCACTTCAATGGGAATATGTCCGATAACAGAATCGAAAATCTGCGGTGGGATACCTCGAAAGCCAACCATGCCGATCGACGCCGTCATGGACGCATCACAGTAACGAGGGGCGAAGGCCATTACGCCTCCAAGCTGACTGAAGATAACGTTCGCTCGATTCGACGGCTGGTTCACGAGGGCGCTATTCAAAGGCGCGTGGCCGAGAAATTCGGCATTCATCCAACGACGGTTTGCGAGATAGTCAAGCGCGAGAAATGGGCGCATGTTGTCTGATATATCAATTGCATAGGGCTCGATTCGAGTGGCTTCTTCAGGTGGACAGAAAGGCAACGACAATGCTGCCAAGGGAAAGATGTTCTTTGATGCGCTTCACAAGGCGCTGAAGACCTACGAGAGCAAGAAACGCAAGGTGGGTCGGGGTCAGGCGCTCGATCGAATCGTGGCTCAGCTCATTGAAGAGGCCATGGATGGAACGGGTTGGGCGATGCAAGAGATTGCCAACCGTTTGGACGGCCGTGCTCACCAATCATTGGATGTCACCGGCTCCATCGAGCACAAGCACGTACACGAATTGACGGATGACCAACTCGCCCATATCGCCACAGGCGGCAGCCTCGGAACTGCTGACCCGTCGGAAGGCGAGAGCGCGCTTAATTGAGTTCACGACCTACACCAAGCCTGACTTTCAGGTCGGTGAGCATCATCGCCGGATAGCGGAGGCGTTGGAGTCGGTCGAGCGCGGTGAGATCGATCGCCTGATGATCTTCGCCCCGCCACGGCATACGAAGAGTGAGCTCGCCTCACGGCGGTTCCCGGCTTGGTATTTGGGTCGCCACCCGGACAAGCAGCTCATTGCGGCGACCTATTCGGGTGAGTTCGCACTGGACTTTGGCCGTGACGTGAGAGGCATCGTTCAGGACGAGCGCTTTCGCAAACTATTCCCGGATGTGACGCTCGCCGCCGATAGCCAGGCCGCGAACCGATGGCACACCAACCACGGTGGCGTTTCGGTGTACGTCGGTGTCGGCGGCTCCATCACGGGACGTGGCGCACACATCGCGCTCATCGACGACCCATTCAAGAATCGCGAAGAAGCCGATAGCGAGAACAACCGGGAAGCGGTGTGGCGCTGGTACACCAGTACGCTGCGCACGCGCTTGATGCCGGGTGGCGCGATCATTCTCATCCTCACGCGCTGGCACGAATCAGACCTCGCGGGAATGCTCCTGGAGCGCCAGAGGGATCAGTGGCACGTCATCGAGATGCCTGCCATCCAGAATGAGGGCACGGATCACGAATCGGCTCTGTGGCCGCAGTGGTACGACCTGGAAGCGCTGAGGCGCATCAAAGCGGATATTGGTCACAGAGACTGGTCGGCGCTGTTCCAACAGAACCCTCGTCCTGAGGAAGGCACCTTCTTCAAGCGCGAGTGGTTCGAGATGTACTCGAAGCCGCCGGATCGCATCAACAAGTTCGCCACGGGTGACTTTGCGGTCACTGAAGGCGATGGGGACTTCACCGACATTGGCACGCATGGCTATGCGCCGGACGGCGTGCTGTATCTGGGCTTGGATGGCTGGTATGGCCAAACCTCATCTGACAAGTGGATCGAGGCGCTGATAGATCAGTTCGCGCATCACAAGCCGTACTGCTTCTTTGCCGAGATGGGCGTGATACGTCGCTCTATCGAGCCATTCCTGCGCAGACGGATGATCGAGCGCAAGACGCATTGTCGTTTGGAATGGCTGGTCACCAATGCGGACAAGTCGGCCATGGCGCGACCGCTTCAGGCGATGGCGAGCATGGGACGGGTGAAGTTACCCGACAACGAATATGGGCATCGATTGCTGAATCAGTTTCTGAGTTTCCCCGCAGGCAAGTTCGATGATGCGGTGGATATGGCCTCATTGATGGCGCGCGCGATCGATCAGGCCCATCCGGCTATCGCTTCAATCGTCAACCCAGCCGTTCAACCGAAGGATTCCTGGTCCAAAGTGTTTGATGCCCCTGAAAGCAAGAACTGGCGCACGGCCTGATATGCACATAAAGGTGCTCATGATCGGTCTCGAGGCGCGGGCCGTGCATAGATATGCGCATATAGGCTGCATAGATGGCTCGTAAAGCCAAGAAAGCGCGCATCGTCGAGAAACTGACGGGCGTCGATGATGCAGAGGTCGGTGTCACTGATAGCGACCCGATGACGAGTGATCAGACCTTGGCTCGTCTGGTGCGTCAGTTCGAGCAATCTGCCGATGCGAGCCGGGACGCCCGTAGAGCCGCTGAGATCTATCGCGACTACTACGACGGCAAGCAGTGGTCGGATGATGAGATCGCCAAGCTCAATGCCCGCGGACAGCCGGCGATCACTGACAATCGCATCAAGGACAAGGTTGAGTATCTACTGGGCCTGGAGCGGGAGACTCGCACCGATCCCAAGGCCTATCCCCGTACCCCTGAGGATGATCCCGGCGCTGAGGCTGCTACAGACGCTCTGAGATACGTTGCTGACTGCAACTTCTTCCAGCAGACCAAGTCCTCGGTCTTCGAGAACATGGCCGTGGAAGGATACGGCGGTTGCGAAGTCATCGTCGACAATGCGACCTATAGTGGAACCACCAACAAGACGGTCTGCATCCGCTACATCCGCTGGGACCGGCTATTCTACGATAGTCATTCGCTGCTGCATGACTTCAGCGATTCGCGCTACCAGGGAATCATCAAATGGATGGACCTGGACGAAGCCAAGGCAACATACAAGGATTTGGGCGATAAGTTCGATCTCTTCACCAGCAACTCCTTCCTGCCGGCGGAAGAGACCTACGACGACAAACCCCGCTGGTACGACCGCGGACGCAAGCGTATTCAGATCGTCGAGCACTACTACCGGGACGGTGATAAGTGGATGCGCGCGGTCTATACCCGCGTGGGATTCATCGAGGAGCCCCAAGAGTCCGCGTACGTCAACTGCGAGACTCAAAAGCCCGAATGCCCGCTGTTGCTGCAATCGCTGTACGTGGATCGGGATGGAAACCGCTACGGCATCGTCAAGCGCTACAAAGATCTACAGGACGAGATCAACAAGCGTCGGTCCAAGTCCTTGCACCTGCTGTCGGTCAATCAGGCGACTGCGGAAAAGGGCGCTGTAGACGACGTCGAGAAAGCGCGTCAGGAGCTCGCACGCCCGGATGGATTCCTCGAATACACTCCGGGCATGAAGCTCGAGGTCCGTGAGAACACGGATTTGGCGGAAGGGCAGTTCAAGCTCCTGCAACAGTCGATTGCCTCCATGGCCGACACGGGCCCGAATGAGGCGTTGCTGGGCAAGGGCGGGGATCTTTCCGGACGCGCCAAGCAGCTGGACCAGCAGGGCGGCTCGATTCAACTCGGGATCTTGTCCGATCGCTTGCGGTACTGGCAGACGCGGGTAATGAAAGCCTCCTGGTCCCGCGTGAAGCAGTTCTGGACCGGTGAGATGTGGGTCCGGGTGACGGATGATGAGAACAGCCGCTTCATGGCGCTGAACTCGACCTATCCGGCCAATCACATCCACGTGCAGAAGCAGATCGCCCAACCGGGCGAGCCGATGAATGTCCTCGCCGACATGGACGTGGATATCATCATCGATGAAGCGCCGGATACCGTCACGCTCCAACAGGAGCAGTTTGGTGTACTGGCGGAACTGGCCAAGAGCGGGATCCAGATTCCGCCTCAGGCGCTGATCGAAGCCTCGGCTCTCTCGAGCACGACCAAACGCAAGGTCATGGATGCGATGTCCGGGAAGCTTCCGGATGGCACCGAAATTCCGCCTCAGGTCCAACAGATGCTCCAAGCCAAGGAGCAGCAGATTCAACAGATCTCACAGGCGCAACAGCAAAAGGCCCAGGAGCAGATCCAGGCCGAGCAGGACTTGAAGCAACAAAAGGCCGATGCTCTGTTGGCACAGACCAAAGCGCAGGCCTCTTTGGATGCGATCAAGTCTCAACAGGCCGCCATGGAAGCGCAGTACGCCGCACGTCAGCAGGAATTGACCGCGCAAATGGAGATGCTGAACGCCAAGGAGATTGAGCTCAAGTCGCTCCAGCTTCTGGCCGCAGCGAATCTCAAGGCCACGCAGGATGCCGCGAATGCGGTCGTGGATGGCGCCTCCAAAGAGCAGGCCATCAACACGCTCACCTCACGGCTGGAACAACAGCAGTCCGATCACGCCAAGCAGATTTCCGATCTCGCGCTCCAGCACAACGCACAACTCCATGCTGAACGTATGAAGACGCAGAAAGTACAAAATTCCAAAGGTGTTGAATAATGCAAGGCCCCAGTAGCGGCTATGCCGCGTCTATCACGCTCTTGAATGCGGCGACAGCGACCGGCGCCGGGGCTGCGAAGCAGTTCAGTCATTCGATTCCGTACAAAACGTGCCAAGCAACGGTAACAGGAACAGGATCGGTTTCCGCAACCGTTAATATCGAGGTGTCAAACGACGGTATAGGTTGGATTCTCGCAGGCACAATTACACTGTCTGGGACCACTACTGCGACTGATGGATTTGTAATCCAAGCGCCTTGGCTCAATATTCGCGCAAACGTGACGGCGGTGAGCGGAACGGGAGCGGCCGTGACTGTGGTGGCAGTGGTATGACCGTAGTAACAGTTTCCAAGGTCACTGGAATTGCTGCTTCAGTTACCGGCGGTGCTTCGGTAACCGGTGTGGGCGTTTCACCATTTTCATACCTAGGCTTTATAGCCACGCGAGGGCACGCTCCCACTACGTACAACGCGGGTGCGAAGAACAGCATGAGCCGCAGCCGCCACATTGCGATGGACAATATCCCAGCAATTCAATTGGCGTTCGCCGGCTATAACGTAGCGTCGCTAGGAGAAGCTGCTGCTGGCGCCAATATTACTTACACGGCGTCCATTGAATTCCCTGTGGGCGTCACCGTGACCCGCGTGACCTTTAGCGGTGCAAGTTCTGGGGTCTGTACGCCCGGGGCTACTTTATTTAGCGATTTGATTGCTCTTCCTGCAACGATCCCGCGCGGAGAATCCTTTTTCGTCCGTATGTTTGCCACCACAACGGGGGGTATTCCGTTCTCTGAGGGAGTAGGGCTCAATACGGTGACCTCTGCCGTGCCTGTCTCGGGGGAGTGGTGGGCTCTGAGCTCGGGCGCGGTGACGGATGATACGGGCACGTTGAATAACCAAAATAACCAGATCGCCGCTAATGCGGGGATGCAAGTTCCCTTGGCTTTGATTGGATATACGAGCCGAAACTCGATTCTCATCGTAGGTGATTCCAGGAGCATTGGAGCAGGTCTCAAGGAGAACGTGTGTAACGCGGTAGGCGATGGAGGAAACGTGGGCCGGTGTGTGGGCCGCGGATTCGCCTATTGCAGCGTGGGCGCGGGCGGCGAGCAGTTGGCAACCGTATCTGGATCGGCATTTGTTCAGCGCCGGTTACTGGCTGCGTACTGCACGCATATCGTTTGTGCCTATGGCATCAATGATTTCCAGACCGGCGGACTCTCCGCTGCGACGACATTGACAAATCTGGCAACCTTTGCCGCCAGTTTCAATCCGATCAAGCCGTTCATTGTCTGCACCGTCGAGCCCAACACTACATCGACTGATGGTTGGGGCACAGTCGCCAACCAAAGTCAGGTCAGTTCATCCGCCAACACGCAGCGCATTCTCTATAACGACAGCTTGCGACGCGGGAACTACGTTACTCCCATCGTCCGCACGGCCGATATCACGAGCGCGGTGGAGTCAGGTATCAATTCCGGAACGTGGGCTGCTGCGGAGCGATCGGCTACAGATTGTTCGATCACTTCCGGTGCAGCTGTTCTCACGAGCACCGCTGTGGCGCAATTTACCCCGGATGACGTCGGCAAGTATGTGGGCGTCGTCGGTGCGGGAGCGGCTGGCGCTACGCTTGTGACTTACATCAAAACCTACACCAGTGCAACGAGTGTCACGCTAAATGCCAATGCAGGCACCACAGTTGGTCCGACAGCGACGGCCTACATAGGCATCCCGACCAGCGATGGTATTCACGGCACTTCGATCAGCAGCGGAAGAATCGAAAAATCGACTGTCTTCAGTGTGCTGGATGGCTTTTAGCGCTCACCAATAGAAATCGGTTGGGTTTCTATCATGGTAGCGCCTGATCTTGATCGAATGCGCTTTGAAGCGGCGCATCAGACGGATTAGCCAATTCTTTTTGGGCATCTAAAGAGCCTCTGATGCGAGGAATTTAATCCTATAGATGCTGCATCGCGCTTGTCGCGCTGAATTTCTAAACCGGCCCCGTGCCGTTTTTTTATGCCCGCCGCCGGGGCCAACCGGGCGATTCGAGTGTCAGTTCTCGCCAATGACTGACGGTGCCAGCGACCTAACGGCTGTTTCGTAATCCCACGATAGAGGAATCTTGTATGGCCGAGGCTGATAGCAGCCCTTCTCTGGAAGGGTTGATCGGTTCGCGTGCGCGCGATGATAACGGGCGATTTGTATCGGTGACGCCGACCGAGGAGAAGCCTGCGGAAGCTCCCAAAGAGCCCGTGGTTGCAGCTCCAGAACCCGCGAAAGCACCTGAATCGGTTGTAACTCCGCCAGTAGCCCCCGTGGCTCCTGTCGTAACACAACCCACGACTCCAGCAGAGAACGCTGAAGCCGCCGCCTACAAGAAGGCCATGCGCGAGGAGCGCGAGAAGCGACAGGCCGCGGAAGCGCGTCTGCGTGAGCTTCAGACACCCAAGACACCCGTTGATCCGTGGGCGGATCTCCCGGGCTATCTCAACAGTCGGGACCAGCAGGCCGAGGAACGCTTGTTCGTCGAACGCTGCAACCTGACCGAGGAGATGGCGCGCGATCGCCACAAGGACTTCGACGAGGTGCGCGAGGTGTTCCTGGAGGAAGCGCAGAAGAACCCCCAACTGTTTGCGCAGTTGAGGCAGGAGCGCAACCCGGCTGAATTTGCCTATCGCGAGGGACTTCGAGCCCGAGAGCTGAAGGATGTGAACGGCGATTTCACTGCCTACAAATCCAAGCTCGAAAAGGACATCGAAGCCCGTCTCACTGCGCAATTCGAAGCGAAGTACGGCAAGCAACCCGCGGTACCGACTTCTCTCAATTCCGACTCATCCCCTGCGGTGGCAACCGAGGTCTATGCCGGTCCTCCGCCGCTCAACAAGATTTTACGAAATGCTAGGAGTTAGTCATGGCTGATACGATTGTCCCCAGTAACCTACGGGTTAAACAGTGGGACGACAATTTCTTCACGGAATACATCCGTGGAAACCGCATGGCGCGGTACATGGGCACGGACGAGAATTCCATCGTCCAGGTCAAGGAGAATCTTTCCAAGAAGCCCGGCGATACCATTTACTTTGAACTGGTCAATCGCCTGCAGGGCCAAGGCAAGACCAACAATCAGACACTCGAAGGCTTTGAAGAGGATCTGAGCCAGCGTTCCTGGCCTCTGCAGATCAGCCTGTATCGGCACGGTGTCGTGGTTCCGGAGTTTGAGGAACAGGTCACGGCCATCAACCTGCGCAATGCAGGCAAGTCGGTGCTGATGAGTTGGTCCACTGAGCATACGCGCGATCGGTTCATCCGTGCGCTTGGGGCCAAGGATGCGCTGTTTCCTCGGGATACCGGACTCTCTGCGGGTATTTCATCCTCGTACGAGAGCACGAATGCGACCGCGCTGAACACCTGGCTCACCAACAATGCAGATCGGGTGCTGTTTGGTCAAACCATCTCGAATGCATCCTCCAACGTGTTCGCGACCGCTCTGGCAACAGTGGACAACACCACCGACAAGCTGACAGCTGCTGCCGTTTCGGTAATGAAGCGCATTTCGAAGAACGCCAATCCGAAGATCCGTCCGATCAAGATCGACGGGGATGCGGAATGGTATGTGATGTTCGCAAACTCGAATGCCTTCAGAGATCTGAAGGGCGATTCGACCATCATCAATGAGCGTCAGTATGCCGCTGATCGAGGCAAGGACAATCCGCTCTTCACCGACGGTGACATCATTCATGACGGCGTGATCGTGCGTGAGATCCCGGAACTGTCGTCAAACCGATGGCTCTTGCAGGGCACATCCAGCGCGTTGGATGTGGGCGAGGTCTATCTGTGCGGCGCGCAGGCTCTGGGCTATGCCTTGGCGCAACGCTGGAACACCCGAACGCAGGACAAGGATTACCAGACCAAGCACGGCATCGCGATCCAGCAGATGTACGAGGTCGGGAAGATCCAGTTCGGAACCGGTGCCTCTGATACCACGACACCGAAGGACAATGGCGTTTGCACAGGATTCTTCGCAAGCGTGGGTGACGCGTAACTAGTTTATTTTAATGGGAATAGTGAACTTTGACTTACCCAGTAAGATCCGACTGATATTGGTTTGGTTGATGCCAAAAGCATCCGCTATTTTTTGTTGGGACCAGCCACGTTCTCGGAGACTGAATATTTCCGGAATATCGGATTGTTTGAGTTTCGCGCGGCCATTCTTCTCCCCTTGAGAGGGGATCACATAGGGCTTATGGCCCAACACATGGATGGCATGAAGTTTGTTCTGGCTTGCCGTGACAACCTCAAGGTTTTCAAGGCGATTGTCAGTCTTCATGCCGTTGATGTGATTGATTTGCATTCCTTCCAGGATAGGTCCAACGAACGATTCATAGACGAGTCTATGCAGGCGGATAGTCTTGCGAATTTCAATATTCACAAGGACCACGAAGAGATAGCCGGTACGGGAGCAGCTTGGTTTTAAAATTAGGCCGATCCGTGTTCCGCAGGTCGCTTTAGCGCTTCGGCATCGCCCCAGATTGGAGACTTCGTAATGGCCCTCAAAGCCATATGCGCGAGTCCAAACTTCAGTCATGCATCACCTTCAAATGATCTGAATTTTACCCTATTTTTCGAGGAAACATTGAAATGACTGCTGCAACAGTAACGGTGGCCGCTTCGGCGGCTCACCTGATTCCCAAGCCGTACAGTGCCGGCTTGATTGTCATTCCCTTCAGCGTGGCAATGGCGACCACATCGTTGGATGATGTAGGCGACATCGTCGAGTTGGGATATCTGCCTGCCAATGTCACTGTGATTGGATTCACGGTGTCTTCAACGGACATGGATACCAACGGGACTCCGCTTGCAGTCGGCAAGCTCACGTTGGGTTCTACTGATCTGGTCACCGCCATTGCAGATCAGAAGGCCGGTACGAGTACCTACTATGCCTGCGCGCCGACCACGCTGGCAGCGGTGACGAAACTGCAATGGAACCAGACGGCGGTTGCGGCGACAGCAGCAGCTGGAACACTTCAGGTGCTCGCTCACTGCATCAATCTGTGAAGTTGAGGCTGACAGGCGATGGAGCTTGGTCCGGGCATTTTTCCGGCTATGGCTCCATCGCCGCTCAAAAAGGTGCGGTTGTGGATGTCCCCGACCGCGTAGCCAAGGGTTTGTTGAATTCCGGACGGTGGCAACGTGTCGATCAATCAGCCGACGATGCGGGATCGAGTGGCTCGGAAACTGGGTGTACTTCCGATCGGCAACAGCCTGTCACCGGAGGACTCTCGCCTGATCTCAGATCACATGTTGGTGGTACAGGCCAAACTCGAGGAGCTGGACATCGCCCAAGTGGACGTCACGGACGGCATCGATAGCGCCATTGCCGACATTATTGTGGCGATGGTGGCCTCTACGCTGGTAGACGAGTTTCAGTTGGAGGAACCGCGTCGCTCCAAGATTGCAGGAGAGGGCGCCATCGGGCTTCCGGTCGCATCCCCGGCTGAGAGACAGCTTCGCAAGATTCTGGCGCCTACGCGTGTGAGTCGCCCTGTGAAAACGGATTATTTCTGATGCCTGCGATTGCCTTCGGAACCCAGTCATACCAGCACGAGTCATTGCCGTTGTCGAGTCAGCGGATGGTGAATACCTACTTGGAGCCGGGACCGCCTGCGGCCAAAACACCCGCCGCGGTGGTGGCCGCGTTCGGAATCAAGTCGTATCTCACGATAGGCACCGGTCCGATTCGCGGCGCAATTAGAGTCAATGAGCGTGTATTCGTCGTATCCGGGAACAGCCTCTACTCAATTTTGAGCGGAGTGGTCAGCCCGGCTCTCGGAGCTATCCCAGACTTCGGTCGAGTCTTCATGGCGAGTGACGGTAGTCACGTCGTAATCGCTGTCAATGGGGGCGGCCACGTATATGACGGCGCTACGGTGGCGCCCATAACGGATGAGAATTTCCCGGGCTATCAGTGGATGACCTACCTCGATGGCTATTTCATCGGTGGACCTGGAGATGGGAAGTTCTATATCAATCACACGGCATTTGATCCCACGGTATGGAATGCGCTGGACTTCGCCACGACCGAATCAGGTCCCGATGATATCGTGGGAGCAATCACAGACCATCGCGAAGTATTTCTGGGCGGCCGCCAGAAGTTTGAAGTCTGGTACAACTCCGGCGATGCGCAGTTCCCCCTGTCGCGCACCGCATCCGGTTATATGGAGATTGGTCTCGCTTCCCGCTTCGGGCTGACCAAGGCGGACAACTCGATCTTCTTTGCCGCATCTGATGGCACATTTCGTCGTGTAAACGGCTATACGCCCGTCAGAATATCCACGACCGCCCTCGAGCAGACGATTGTCAAATTCGTCAATCAGGAATGTGTTGCCAGCAGTTGGATTGAGAGCGGACACACGATGGTGTCCTTTTCCTATACGCAAGGCACATTCGTCTATGACGTATCCACCCAATTGTGGCACGAGCGACAAAGCTACGGGTTTGATAATTGGAGCATCGGTTTTTTGGTGCGCATGCCCAACATGACATTGGTGGGGGATACGCAGTCAAATCGCATCGGCATACTCAGTGCGGATGTGTTTCGTGAGTGGGACCAGCCGATGGTCGCGACTGCGGTCTCACCCACTACGCCCAATGGTCCGCATTCATCACTGGAGCTCGAATTTGAATCAGGCGTGGGGGGAATTGGTGAAGAACCCCCCGTAATGCTTCAGTACTCAGAGGATGGTGGACGCCTCTGGTCAAACGAGATCTGGCGTTCCCTCGGTCAGCAAGGCGATTTCAAACGCAAAGTCATCTATAACCGCCTGGGGACTCCGAGGTTACAAAATAGGGTCTATCGCTATAGCATTTCACACCCCTGCAGACGCACGTTGATCGCTGCGCATCTGAACGGTGAATAATGCCACTTCGCGCACCCACTCCACCGCCCATAGACCAACGACAATGGGATCAATGGACCCGATCAGTCCCGGTTATACCCGATGATGGATCGGTACAAACGGTCACAGTCGCTGATAAAGCCATCACCAATGTCAAACTGCGCGACAGTGCTCCGACCAGTATCATTGGACGATTGATATCCACTGCGGGAAGTCCTGGGGATATTACAGCGACTGTGGATAACACTTTTCTGGCGCGTCGGGCTGGCGTCCTGGGATGGGGAATACTGGCGGATGCAGATATTCCGACCACGATCGCGCGCGATGCGGCAGTCACATCCGCAATCGCAACGGCCCTGACGCCGTATATCACGCAAGCCAATGCGGATGCCAGTTATGTATCGCTTGCGAATGTTTTGAATGGCTCGAAGACCTACGATCCGCCGAGTCTGACGACGGGCACGCAGGCCACGACGACAATTACGGTCACCGGGCTTGTACCGGGTGACTACGTACAGGCGTCGTTTTCATTGGACCTGCAAGGGATGATTCTCACTGCGTATTGCTCGGTTGCGAATACCGCCACGGCAGTCATGTTGAACATGACGGGCGGCACTGTTGATCTGGCAAGCGGTACGTTGAAGTGTCGCGGATGGAAGCAATGAGGAATTTCTTGCGATTGAGCGAGAATGTGAACGTGATCTCGCTTTTGATGCAGATACAAAGACAGCCACAGTTGTGGAAAGCAGATACATATCTGCGAGATTACCCACAAGGGCCGTTTTCGGATGTAGAGACCATCTTTTTGCGTTTCCCGCCGTCGTCTGTAACCGAATTGGAGCGTTCGCAGAAAGATCAGCATGAATGCGAAAACATGGATGGCATGTTGCATCTGCCAGCCTGCCGATACCTCATATTTGCCTTGATGGCTATGATTGAAGGTGAGCGGTTGGGTAGGGTGATGATCAATAAGATTCGCCCCGGCGGACGGATTTTCCCTCATGCGGACACTCCGGTTCACGCTGACTACTGGGATCGATTCCATTACGTGCTCCAGGGACTTCCGGGCTGTAACTTCCGCTGTGGAAATGAGACTGTCAGCATGCGTACCGGGGAGTTGTGGTGGTTTCAGAATGCTGAAGATCACGAAGTGATCAACAACAGCGCGGATGACAGAATCCATCTGATTGTGGATATTCGAACCTCCTACTTCGACGTTCGTGGAGTGCTGCCGAGCGTATAATTAGCCATGCCACATACGAATAAAGAAGAGAGGCGAGCGTATGCGCGTGAATACATGCGCAAGCGCAGGTTAGACCCTTCGTTTAGGACCTTGCAGAACGAAAGAAATCTCAAGTTCATGCAGGGTTACTACGCAGAAAAGCGTGTACAACCTGAATTCATGGTGAAGGTAAGAGAGCGGACGAAGCTCCAAAATCAGCGCTATTACGTAGACCCAGTTAAGCGCGAGAGAATGCTTTCTGCTTCGAGGGCATGGAAGAAACGCAATCCGGGGATAGTCAATTCCCTGAATCGCTATCGAACGGCTAAGCAGCTTTCGGCAACACCAAAATGGGCAAATCTGGCGCTGATTGAATCCTTCTACTTGAAGGCCGCGCAGTTGTCTTTCGAGACAGGTGTCGCCCATGAGGTTGACCACGTAGTCCCGCTAGTGTCTAAAGTTGTGTGTGGTCTTCATGTTGAGAGCAACCTTCGCGTGATCACTCAGAGTGAAAACAGATCAAAGGGGAACAGTCTGGAATGATCAGTTTCGCTGTCGAGTCCCTGACAGAGAATTTAGAAAGCCTTAAGGAACTGTTCCCTATTCATTGGCAAGAACTCGCCTTAAATAAGGACAAGGTTTCTCTGGATCCTCAATATGAAATTTACCTTCACCGGGACGCTCGTGGCGAGGTGATTTTCATTGCGGGTAGAGAGCTAGGGAATCTCGTTGCGTACTTCGTGGGATTTGTCGCGCCTGGACTGCACTATAGAACGTGCCTAACACTAACCATGGATATTTTCCTCATACATCCAGACTACCGGAACGGATCGGCTGGAATTCGGCTGTTCAAAACCGTCGAGAGTGAGGCTAGGCGCCGGGGTGTTCAACGCATGTTCATGGGATCTAAATTGCACAAAGACTCATCCGCGTTATTCAAGCGTCTTGGCTATGAAGCGGTTGAGGTTTATCACTCCAAATGGATAGGTGAGTAATGGTCGCGGCAGCAGTAGTCGGCGCTGCAGTAGTCGGCGCTGCAGCCTCTACCGTAGCATCCAACAAAGCGGCTGGCGCTGCCGGTAGAGCTTCTCAAAACTCAGTCCAAGAGCAGCAGCGAGAGTATGACCAGGCCCGTGCGGACAACGCGCCTTTCCGCAACACTGGAATCAGCGCGCTCGATCAGGTAGCCAAACTGTATGGCCTAGATACAACGGATGCCAATGGGAACGTTGTCAAAGGGAGCGGAAAGGCAGACTTTTCTTCCTTCTCGACCTCGCCTGACTTTCAGTTCAACTTGCAACAAGGTCAGGATGCGATCAATCGTTCCGCTGCCGCCAGAGGCGGGCTGCTATCAGGTGCAGCCGTCAAAGCCGGACAAACCTATGCTTCCGGATTAGCGTCCAATCAATTCAATTCTTATGTGGGGCATCTCGAAGGATTGGCCGGTGCAGGCCAGTCTGCAACCAATGCGACGACCGCGGCCGGCACCAATATGGCGAACCAGAACAGCGCAGCGATCACGGGGGCTGGGAATGCGCGAGCCTCAGCCTACAACGAGAATGGTCAAACCATTGCCAACACAGCCAATGGGCTCGCTAGCAACTATCTACTCTATCGCTATCTAAATCCCGGCACTTAGACCACCCAAGCTCCCCTGGGACCATAATACATGGCTGTTTACACTCCGATCAGTTTGGGCGATATCTACCAGCAAGCCAACGCGATCAAAGGACAGCAGCAGAAGAATCAGATGAACGCGCTCGCCTTGAGCGAAGCGCAGAAGAAACAAGCCGATCAGCAGGGTATTGATTCCGCGCTGACTTCAAATCCAAACGCAAGTCTTGCGGATCTCGTCAAAGCCGGCGGCGGAATGGCTGGAGTCGAGGCGGGCACTAAAGTGAATGCTGCGCGCGCTTCGGATTTGCTTCAACAAAATCGGCAGATCTATGTTGCCGCTTCTCAGGTGGCCTCTGCTGACGATCCGGTCGCGGCGGCCAAGCAGGTCGCGCCGAATTTCATTGCTGATTATGAGAAGACGCACGGAACCGGTTCATTTTCTCAGCTAGCTCCTGATCAGGTGAAGCAACTCGCAGCGGGGTTGCAACAGCATGCACTATTGGGTCTGGTCGATCCCGACAAGCAGTTCACGACTCAGCAGCAGATGATTCAGGATCACTACAAACAGGAAGGCCCTGGAGGTGAGTTGGCGCGTGAGCGCGAACGGACCGCTGCAGAGAATGCCCGCACTCAGTTCACCCAAAGTCAGGAAAATGCTCGGTCAGCCGCCGCACGCGCAGTCTCGATGCGTGGCCAGGATCTCGAAGCCGGTCGAGCCCAAGTGCCCTCTGGTTACGAACGTGATCCGAATAATCCTGGCGCACTGCGGCCCATCATTGGCGGTCCGCACGATCCCAACGCGACCTCGGCTGGCATGGATTCACGCTCCAGTGTGATGTTCAACCGCGTGGCCGCTTCCGCAAATGAAGCCGTGACTGCGCTCAAGAACATTGCCGAACTACCGGTGACTACGAGTACCGGCTGGTTTGGCGGCGCGCAACCCGCAACGACCCTGATGGGCTCGGTAAAGAGCGTGTTGGGTCAGAAGGTCACGAGTCAGGAAGCCCAAGACTACAAGACCATGATTGCGGGGGTTTCCCGGTCGCTTTCGACGATCGAGACAGCCGGCCTGGCTCCAAATGGCTCCATCACGCATTCCATGGACAGTATCACGCTGAATGAGGGCGATTCGCAGCTCACGAAGCTTCGAAAACTGGCCGAGACGCGGCAGATCATTGAGAAGGGCATTGAGCCCAACCTGTCCAACCCGAAGTTGGCACCCGCCCAGCGTCAGCTCATCGAACGAATCGTGTCAGATGTGCAGCAGGCAATCCCCTTCACGCAGCACGACATCACGAAGTTACAGCAGTCGAAGAATCCGAACGCGACGCTCATGGACTTCGCTAAACAGACTGGACTTCCTACCGCGCAAGCAACTTCGAGCGGTGCAATTGGCGTGCGGCAGGACTTGGCCGACTTGCAAGCACAGCCCGGTTCAGCAGGTACAAACTCAGCTCAGTGGGACAAACGAGTCGATGGCTCGGACAAGGGAAATGGTTGGCTCGGCGTTCTGCGACGGCCAGACGGGGGCGTTTCGTCCGAGATCAGCGTGGGGGTAAATATTGGTGGTAAGGAAACAGAAATTCCACTCATGGTGCCAAGTCTTACGAAGTCGGAAGTGACTACGCTTTTGAGTTCCGATCCTAAAGACCCCAATTTCTTTTCTAAGTTACCTCCTTCAATCAAGCAGAAGGCGGTCAGTTTCGCTAGGGATCGAATTGCACAAGGTCAGAGCCCGTTTGCCAGTCCAAATGAGAGTCCTGGAGCAAGGGGGCAAGGTGGTTCTCACCCGCCAGCAATTCAATCGCTGCTGGATAAATATAAGTAATGGCCGACCTCACCGAGGTCTATGCAGCGCTGCAGAAAGCAGATGCGGCAGGCGACACCGCGAGTGCGAAACAATTGGCCGATTACATCCGCTCGCAGGCCACGCCTCAGCCTCGGAATTTTGATGCCGTGAATGGGGAAATGGTGCCTACCGGATCTGCGTACGCGAAAGCGGCTCAATCACCTATCGCAACGCCAGACCCCAATTCGAGTTCGCCGGTTGGATCTGAGATTGGTGCAATGCTGTCGAATGCCGCCTCGGGTGCTGGCAAAGCATTCGTCGATCTCGGCCGCGGCGCAGGGCAATATTTGGGACTGGTGAGCCGTCAGGATGTTCAAGATTCCCGCGAACGGGATGCGCCGCTCATGGCGACCGGATCCGGCAAGGTTGGTAATATTGTCGGCAATATCGCCGCGACGACTCCGGCGTTGGCTATTCCAGGTGCCAATACCGTGGCTGGGGCAGGGCTCATAGGAGCCGCCACAGGGGCTTTGCAGCCTTCGGTATCCACTGGTGAGACCGTGCGCAATACGGCCCTTGGTGGAGCGCTGGGAGCGGGCGGGCAGGCCATTGGCAATGCGGTTGCCGCGGGTGCCCAGAAGATATTGAACTCGCGCGCTGCGGTCGCCACGACTGCCGAGACCGCCAACGCAGAGCGCGATGCGATTCTGCAGGCCGGTCGCGATGCCGGATACGTAGTTCCACCTACTGAGATCAATCCGAGCGCCACCGCTACGGCCCTTGAGAGCATTTCGGGCAAAGCGGCAACCAAGCAGGCGGCACAGGCTCAGAACCAGATCGTCACCAATAAGCTCGTAGCTCAAGATCTGGGTCTGCCAGCAAACATGCCGATCACGCAGGACGCATTGAATAGTGTTCGACAAAAGGCTGGTCAGGTTTACCAGCAAGTCAAACAAGCAGGGCAGATCGCCACTGATGCCCCCTATCTCAACGATCTGACGAAGATCTCTAACGTGTCTGAAGATATTGCAAAGGAGTTCCCAGGAGCAGCGACGCCAGCGGCGGATAAGATTGAAGCGCTCGTCAAATCTCTATCACAGGATGAATTCTCTGCGGCACAAGCGTTGGAATATGCCAAGCGGTTGCGCCAACAGGCATCGAGTAATTTTACAGTAGCGGCTCGGTCGGCTGATCCAGAAGCACGTGCGCTCGCTCAGGCGCAAATCAAGGGCGCCAATGCCCTCGAGGATCAGATTGGGCGTCATTTGGACGCAAGTGGTCAGCCTGATCTGCTCCAGCAGTTTCAGGATGCACGAACGCTCATTGCGAAAGCCTATCAGGCGCAAGCGGCTCTGAAAGGCGGCAATGTCTCAGCCACTCGTTTGGCCCAACAGCTTCAAAAAGGCAAATCGATGTCCGATGGCTTCGGACTGGTTGCTCGCTTCGCGGATCACTTCGGGGATGCAACGAAACTGCCCAAGGGTGGCGTGGGCGTGTCCAAGCTCGCCGCGACTGTCGGAGGTAGTGGGATCGTCGGTGGGATATTGACCGGTAATTTGCCACTCGCAGCCGCCGCTGCAGCAGGCACCGCTGCACCCTACGCAGTGCGTCAGAGCCTGTTGAGTGGAGTGGGTCAAAGGGTTCTTGCAACACCCAACTACGCTCCCGGCGCCCTCGGGACCATTACTTTGAATGCATTGAAGCAGTCGCCGCGCGCGGTCATCCCGGCCACGGCCGCGACATTGCCGTTAATTGAGGCGAATCAGTAATACCCGGCGAATTCGCGGGTTTTTAACGCATTTCAGAATCGCCCATTTGAGTGGGGCGACGATTCCACCCAGAAATATCAGCAGCACCAGTGGACGCAGTACGAGCGCCCATTGCCAGCTTTGCATAGGACTCCCATGGCCATTTTGTTCGCTCCGCCATTCTATCGTGCGACGGATAATCTAAACGCGCCCATTCCCGGCGCCTTCATCGGCTTTTACGCCACTCAGACTAGCACGCTTCAACCGATCTATGCCGATGCGGGTCTGACCATTGCTTTACAGAATCCGGTCCAGGCCGATGGGGATGGGAATTTTCCTGCGATCTGGCTCGATGATAGTCTGCCTGCCTACAAATACGTCATTTACGCTCCTGACGACCAGAACCCCGCAATTGCGGGCGATGTGATTCGTTCAGGCGATCCCTATAACACCAGCAAGGTCGCTTTCCCCCAGACAGCGGCTGAAATTGCAGCTGGCATCATCCCCGCAAATCCAGATTACCCAGCGTATGACATTCGTCGTTATGGGGCCTCCAAGGGCAGCTCTAATGCCGTCAACAAAGTCGCTTTGCAGACGGCGATCTCGGTCGTCAGTGCGCAAGGAGCGGCCAGCGGCGGTGTCATCATTGTGCCGGGGGAGATTAGTTATGGCTACAAGATTACAGACCTCACCACCTATCCGAGCTTTACAGGCGTCGCGGCGCCTGTAACAGTCATCGACTACGGTCCTGGCAACAGTTATGCGGGCTTCCCAACAGCTTATGATGGGAATCAAGTTCGCTACTTTTTATATACTCCCCAGACCACATCGCCCGGACAACATGACGGTAATGGCCTCAAGGTCAATGGAGCGTGGGCGCCCTATCTGGCCATTGACAACGTAGCCAATTTACCCAACCCAAGCGTGGGCGCCTTCGATAATCGTCGGGGGAATTTATACTATTTCAACGATGGCGTAGCCACGTGGAGCGTGGGGCAAGGGACATTGGCAGGAGTTGGGCTGACACCTGACCAACTGAGTAACTTCGCGATTCAATGTTACGGCTCTGGCATCGGTAATTACGTCCCCTATCTGGTCGAACGCGCTACCGGCAATGTGAGTTACGGCGGGGGCACCAATGTGCCAGCCGCTTCGCATCATTTCAAAAGTGTAATTGTAGGCTATTTACAGGGGATATTTGAGTCTTTGACGACAACGTCGCAGATCTCATTGCGTACGTCCAATGGCGCCACAGACGATGCCGGACTGGTCAACCGGGTAGGACAGTTATGTCTGAACATCTCTACCCAGGGTGATGCGATTGCAATCAACAAGGCTGACCGACGTGTACTCATCAGTCAGGCCATCCAGGTCAAGCGAACTGCAGTTACCTATAGCGCAAGCATCACGCCGGATGCCTCCGCCGCGAATGAATTCGACATTACGGCAACCAATGGCACGGCGTTCACCATCAACGCGCCGAGCAATCCTCCCAGTGACAGCCAGCGGATCACGATCACTATTCGCAACACATCTGGAGGAGTCCTCGGGGCAGTCACTTGGAATGGGATCTTCAAGCTTGCCGCATGGACACAGCCGCTCAATGGGTTCAGTCGCAGTATCGACTATCGCTTTGACCAAACGAATTGGGTAGAAGTATCTCGTACGCCTGCGGATGTGCCGAATTAGCTCCCGGGCATGGTGGTTGGCGAGCTGTTGGATTCGGTTGTATGACCGACAATGATCACGCCACAACACATATTCTCAAGAGATATGCACCATTTTGGGGATGGATTCGTAGCAATCCGAGTCTGGTCATTGGCGGCTTGAGTATCATCGTCAGCGGAGCGATAGGGTGGCACGATCTGAAATCCCGGATGGGGACCATCGAGACCAAGGTGGATGAGATTGCCAAAAGACCTCGCGCGGTGACGGATGAGCAATTCTCAGCACTCAAGAGTGAGTTTGCGCAGTTGCGCAGCGAATTGGATCAACAAAAAGGGCGATGGCAGCAGGTTGATTCTGTGCCTCAATTGACAGGGGGGAGCCGTCGAGCTCGCAAGTGATATGCGATGGAAAGAATATGGTTGTGGCTGAAGCAGAAGACGATCGCGAAGGCCATCGAAGCGCTGTTAAAGGCCGGTGACGATGAACATGACCTTGCGCGCGTATCCTCCGGGGTTCAGGCCAATGAGCATCGAGCCGAGGCAGAGGAGTTTCACGCCGCCAAAGCAGATCTATGGACCGCGCAGCACAATACTGAGCAATCTGCCATGAGGAACTGTTCCAACGACTCGGTTTATGGCAACAGTGCCCCGGTACAGTCAGTGAGGGGCGCGACACAGACAGTCAATATTACAGAGAAAGCGCTCGCGATCATTGCATTCGGATTTGGGATTGCAGCCTTCATGGTTTCCTTGTGGGCCTTTGAAAAAGCCTCGTTCACCGAATCAACCGCGGTGCGTGAGTTGAAGCAGGTGCAGATTCAGTTGATGTATACCAATGCCTTGATGATACGTGAGGGCCTAGTAAAGCCCGGCGATATGGTCTATGGACCCGAAGGCAATCTCGAATACAACGGAAAGAGTTTTAAACCTAAGTAAGCTTTTGAGCGAAGGAGTAGCGAACATTGGCGGATTAGTCTGTTCTATACGTCGTAATGCAGTGTTGCAGTTTCAGTCAATACCCATTTCCCCAAAGCAACAGTTGGTGTTCGATGAGCAGATTCGAGCACTCTACGCAGCGCCATCGATTGCTGAGAGCATCGTTCAAGACAAACCGGATAAGGCCCAGAAGGTCTGTGACACGCTCGCCAAGCCGTCGTGGAGCACGGATGACAGAACGTTCCTGCTCGATGTGGTCGAATCTCTATATGAGACTTAGCCATTCTGAGAATGGATACTCCGGCGATCAGCCTTCGCGAGTACGTGGATACGCGATTTGATTCGCAGGATAAAGCCACCGCGACCGCGCTAGCGGCTCAAGAGAAAGCAGTCGCGGCCGCGATGGCGGCGGCAAAGGAAGCGGTCATCAAGGCGGAGACGGCCTCTGAACGTCGATTCGAATCAGTGAACGAGTTCAGAGGCACCTTGTTGGACCAATCGCGTACCTTTATGCCGAGGCTGGAATATGAAACCTCACACAAATCGCTGGTTGAGAAGGTTGAATCAGTCCAAAAGTTCCTATGGATGGGGTTAGGAGCCATGCTCGCGGTTCAACTCTTCATCGGTTTCGTATTTGTCTTCCTGAAGAAATCCCCATGAGCCTCAAAGACTGGTGGCTGGAAATCAAGAAGCTGTTTGTGGTGCCTCCCGAGCCGAAAGAGCCGCCGAAGCCCTTCTATCCTCCGCACTCGCTACCCGAGAGCGAGTTGCCACCGAAGTGGCCCGACAAGGACGAGCGACAATGAACGCAGTCGATTTCGCATTACCTCGTC
>Ga0207654_10000399_pt1 | contig 25229 bp, 21 predicted proteins | sample KBSC64metaG_FD_184355 | JGI IMG/M metagenome (GOLD analysis project Ga0207654, IMG submission 184355) | Corn rhizosphere microbial communities from Kellogg Biological Station, Michigan, USA - KBS C6-4 metaG (SPAdes) (version 2) | ecosystem: Host-associated > Plants > Roots > Rhizosphere > Soil...
TCAAGATGAACACCAAATTACGGCGCCCTTGACACCGTCCCGACCACAACGGGAGATCCTGCGCCTTTCTCCCTTGACAGAAGTAGAGGCTGTCATACATGGGGCACAAACCAGCGGTAGCGGCGGGCGCATACAGCGACTGGCAGCTTCTCAGGATGCGAATGTGGGCCCCATATCCCGGCAAAAATGTGGGGCCCAGGCTGAAATGGTCTATGCCTTGCGCAGAACCACTGACATGGTGGAAGGAGAGGGCGCCGGGGTTACGTCCGTCTCGGTGATCGAGGTTCCGTCGTCGCTCAGCACAAACGTGTTCTCACGACGTACCGTGCCTTCCTGGTCTTTGTAGGTGACTTTTAGCGTATGGGGATCGGCAAGTTTGACGGACATCGATCCCCCGCCCGGGAACTTCGCGTCAGTACCGTCGAGTTTGCAGGTTATCGGCTTGGGGCTGTCGGTCTCCTTGAAGTCCACAGAGTCGCCATTGACTGCGATGGAGAGCACCCCGCTGTCTTGCGAAGAGGAAAACTTGACCTCTTTCCATTCGCCTGCTGCGCCGGGGCCGCCGGACACTCGCTCTGAAACCATCGTCATTGTGTACGGATCTCCGTCCGGCGGGAAGAACTGGGATTCACTGGTCCGCGTCTTTCCGTCTTCGGATACCGAAATCGTCGTTTTCCGCGTCGGCTTGCCATCCTTGCTCGCTGTTATCGCGTACCCAGTCTCCGACTTGGTGCAGGCCAGCATGATGTCGTTCGCGGACTTCTGTTCTTTTCCGTCGCACACAACCTTAGGTTGGGCCTGGCCTCCGCGTGTGACGGTGAAACCGTCTGCGTCAGTAGCCACGGAAAAGGTTGCGCCCTCGTATTTAAGCGAAGACTGATCGAGCTTCCATGAGCCGTTCCACGGATTTGACTGGGCGATGGAGAGCGGGCTTAACGCAACCAGAGACATCGCAGCGCAAAGGCTGACACAGAGAGGTTTCATCGTTGTTTCTCCTTCAAGAGAGGTTCGATTTGAAAAGCCGGGAAGAAGGAATATCAGGGGAGGGATCGCAGCAGCCGAAGAGGAGGGTTCCACTAGTTAAGCACGGAAATGCCGGGGAAGATACTTAATAGTGCAGGGGGTGGAACCTCTCAAATCTGTTCGAGATCGGGCGCCCGGCCTTCTGCGCTGGGGGATGGAAGGCAACTTCGGGTTTCGCCGCTTCGCCCTCCGCCAGGCAGACGGTTGCGGTCGAGATGACACGCGCTAGTGCGGACAAACGGTTCTTGCGCGTTTAATGTGCAGCAGGTTTTTCGAAGTAGGCTTCGATTTCCTCCAGGGTCTTACCCTTCGTCTCGGGGAAGAGGAAGGTTGTCGTGAGGAAGTAGACGACGGTGAAGCTGGCGAAGAGATAAAACATCGACGAGTAGTTGTGCTTGGCGACGAAGGGCAGAAAAATCGCCTGCAGAATTGCCGAGACAAGCTGGTTGATGACGAGCGCGATGCTCATGCCGTTTGAACGGATGCGGGTGGGCATGAGTTCAGAGAGCGCCAGCCATACGCAGACGCCGGGGCCGGTGGCGTAGAACGCGATGAACATGTAGATGAAGATGGCGACGAGCCAGCCGTGGCTTTGCTGCGGCACGGGGCCGAGGACGGCCTTGTCGATTTTGAGCGGCGCGGTGGTGGCGGCTGCGTAGTTTCCAAATGGATTTTGAAAGAGAGCCTGCACTTTGTTGGCGGGCACAGCGGCGGAGCGCGTGACGGTGAGGGGCGGGGCAGCGGGATCGTCGGAGCGGGCGTAGCTGGTGGTGCCGGTGAAGTCGCCATAGGAGTAGATGATGGCGAAGGAGGCGCGAGCGGGATTGATAGCCGCGGACGACGCTCCGGCAGCGGCGAGCAATCGCTCGGCCTGGGCCTGACTGAACTGGTAGGTGAGCTTCTGGGCGTTTGGATTTGATCCGACGAGGGCCTGGATCTGGTCGCGGCAGTCGATGTTCTGCTTTTCGGTCTGGCGGAAAAGGGTGGCGACGACGATCATCGAAAGGATGATTCCGCTGGTGCCGAGGATGAAGAGGAACTTACGGCCCTTGCGATCGACGAGGGTCATGCCGATGGCGGTGAAACAGAAGTTACAGGCCGTCAGGATGACATATCCCCAATGCGACTGCAGGTCGGAGAGCCCGCTCTGTATGAGGATGTTGGTGTTGAAGCCGATGATGGAGTTGATGCCGGTGGCGGTGTTGCAGGCGAGGATGATGCAGGCAAGCAGGAAAGGGATGACGTATTTGCGGCGAAGAAGCGAGTCAGAGCCTTTCTCGCCAGAGGTTGTGGAGGCGGGCTTGGAGGCTGTTTCCATCTCGCGCAACTCGATGGTTGCCTGTTCGGGAGACCGGGAGCGGAGGAGCGCAGCGCGGGCCTTTTCGAGCTGACCGCGACGATAGAGCAGTCGCGGCGACTCGGTGACCATGAAGGCGCCAAGGACGAAGAGAATTCCGGGAGGCATGGACATCCAGAAGATGCTGCGCCACGCGTGGTCTTTGAAGTTGAAGAGCGCCTGGGCATCGGCGAGATGCGCCACGGCTTCAACGCGATAGCTGAAGAAGATGCCAATGAGAGCGGCGACGACGATGCCGAAGGTGAGCATCCACTGGAAGACGCCGGTTCCCTTTCCGCGCGTGGAGGCGGAGAGGCACTCGGCGAGGTAGAGCGGGACTACGATGCCGATGAGCCCGCCGCTCATGCCCTGAAGAAGACGTCCGAAGAAGAGCGAGGAGTAGCCCTGGGAGAGCGCGATGACGGGAATGCTGAGGATGAAGGCGGTGCCGCTGAGGATCATGAGCGGCTTACGACCCATCCAGTCGGCAAGCAGGCCAGCGAAGAGAGTGGAGAAGACGGAGCCGAGAAGGACCGCGGCCACGATGATGGAGAGCTGCGATGGATCGAGCTTCGAGGTGGCTTCGAGGTAGGGAAGCGCGCCGCCGATGATGCCTACGTCGATTCCGTAGAGGAGACCGCCGAGTCCGGCGACCACCTGAAGTGTGAGGTTGTAACGGCGGCGGGTTTGGTCGGAGTAGCCGGGTAAAGCTTCGGTCATATTGCCCTTGAATGTAATACAGGGGCTGAAGCCCCGGATCTTTTTTGGTGCGTCTTATGGCACGACTGAAGTCGTGCCCTGACGCTCTTGATAGTCACATGCTGCAATGAGCCTGGCGTTTCCCTTTGTCGCAAATCCTTTATCGGATTATGGACCAGATTGCCACGTTCAACACCACCATCAATACGGCGGAAACCGGGAAGATGAGAAGCGCCTTCTTGAGGCGGCGGGGATCAGATCCGGCGATCGAGCCGATGATGCGGGAGCTGACGGCGAGGCCGACCCAGCCACAGGTGATAACGAAGCCAAGGGCGGTGCCGGTCATCTGCGGGAAGGCTTGCCCGGTGATGGCGAGGGTGGTTGGGAAGACGGGGGCCATGGAGAGACCGGCGATGAAGACGAGCGCGAAGGCGAGGCCCGGCTTGTTGGTCTGAAGCATCAGGAATGTCGTGATGGCCATGGCGATGGAAGCGCCCAGGGTGACTTCGATGGCGGGGGCATGTGCGAGAACCGGCGAGATGGCGACGCGGCCGATGAGGAGGCCGAGTGCGAATCCGAGAGAGAGGATATTGAGTGCGCGCGACTCGGGGATTCCCTGGGCGATGAGGTGGCGCGGAAGCCAGTTCCAGACGCCGACTTCGCAGGTGATGTAGAGGAAGAGGAAGAGGCCGAGCATGAAGATGACGGGCTTGCCGAGGATGGGGCCGACATTCGCCAGAAGGAATTGCGCGTTGCCGGTGGGCGCGGGCATCTTGGCAAAGGCTTGAACGGCAAGGGCAGCGACGGTGAGTCCGGCGACGGTGTAGCAGAGACGGACCCAGTTCTTCTTGAAGATGTTGGCCGCGATGAAGGGTGTGGCAAGGCCGCCAAGGCCGAAGAAGAGATTGACCAGATTGAGAACAACGGCGCTCTGCGTACCGCTGACACTGCTGGCGAGTGCGTTGGCTCCGGTGACGACGATGCCGCCACCCATTCCAAGCAGGAACATCAGCAGGAGGATGTTGCCGTAGCCTTTGGCGCGGGGAAGAAGGAAGAGCGCCGCGGCGATGGAGGCTAGTCCGAGGATGAGGCCGACCTTGTCGCCCTGGGTGTCGAGCAGCGGGCCGACGCTGAGCGAAGCGATGATGAGGCCAAAAGCCTGCACGGTGGCGATTGTGCCGTTCTGCGTAGGCGTAAGCTTGAAGCGCTCAGAGAGCTCGGGGAGGATGGTCCCGAGCATGGCGGCGATCATTCCGTAGACGAAGATGGCGAGGATGGCGGCGAAAATGAGCACGGAACCGGGGTCCTTTCGAATTCGTAGGAAGAATACGGCATCAAGGGGCGGGAAGTCCGTCACAAATTGGGGGTTGGGTGTTAACCAAGTTGTATAGTGGCTCGTCTACTTAGTGCGGCTCACACTTCCCCCTGAAAACATAACGCACGGCCTTCGCAAAAGGGAGTTCTGCATGACGGATCTATGGAGTGACATCAAGCACGCGCTGCACCTGTTTGTAAAAAGCCCGGGATTCACTTTTGCCGCGGTGGCAGCGCTGGCGCTGGGGATCGGCGCGAATACAGCGATCTTTACGGTGGTGAATGCGGTACTGCTGAAGCCACTGGGGTATCCGGATTCGGACAGGATCATGCAGATTCTGCTGACGTCGCCGGACGGGCAAGGGCCGGGTGCGTCGATTCCGAAGTTCCAGGTATGGCAGCAGCAGACGTCGGTGTTCAAGGATGTGGCGGCGTATGACTTTGCAGGTCCGGGTTTCAACATCACCGGTGACCGGCCAGAGCTGATTCATGGGATTCATGTGACGGAGGGGTATTTCCGCGTATTTGGCGCGCCGGTTGCGCTGGGGCGGACGTTCACGAAGCAGGAAGACTCGCAGAACGGCGGGCACGTAGTGGTGCTGAGCTACGGGTTGTGGCAGCGGAGATTCGGCGGAAATCCGAATTTGATTGGGCAATCGCTTTCACTTGCGGGGGATCCATACACGATCGTTGGCGTGCTGGGGCGGAACTTCCGGTCGGATCCTGAAGCGGAAATCTACATCCCGTTTCAGTTTGAAGCCAACAGCGTGAACCAGGGACATTTCTTCATGGGGGCCTCCATGCTGCAGCCGGGTGTGACGGTGGCACAGGCGAATGCCCAGATGAAGCTGGCACACGCACAGTTCTTGAGAAAATTTCCCGATGTCGATAAGAGGGGTGGATTTGCTGTTCAGCCGCTGCGGGACTCGATTGTGCGGGACTCGAAGAGATCACTGTACATACTGCTGGGAGCGGTGGGCCTGGTGCTGCTGATTGCCTGCGCGAATGTCGCGAACCTGCTGCTGGTTCGGGCGACGGGACGGAAGCGCGAGTTTGCGATTCGAGCGGCGATGGGAGCGAGCCGGGCGCGCGTGATCCGGCAATTGCTGACGGAGAGCGTGCTGCTGTCGGTGACGGGTGGCGCACTCGGGTTGGGGCTGGGATTTTTAGGAGTGCGATGGTTGCTGGCGATCAGCCCGGCCGGACTGCCGCGCATCGGCGAGGATGGAGCGTCTGTCGGCGTGGACTGGCGGGTGCTGGGCTTTACGCTGCTGATCTCGGGAGCGACGGGAATCTTGTTCGGGTTGTTCCCGGCCTTCAGCGTCTCGCGAACAGATCTGAATTCGACGCTGAAGGAGAGCAGCAATCGATCGGGCACGAGTTTTCGGACCGGGAAGACGCGCGCCATTCTCGTGGTGACAGAAGTGGCGCTGGCGCTGGTGCTATTGGTGGGAGCCGCGCTGCTGATAAGAACTTTTGTGGCGCTTCGGGCGGTGAACACGGGATTCGACGCGCATAACGTGCTGACCATGGAGATGTCGCTCAATGGAGACAAGTTCAGCAAGACGGCCGTGGTGGCGCAGCTTTCGCGCGATGGACGAGAGCGGCTGAACCGGATTCCGGGAGTGGAGAGCTCGGCATTTACGTGCTGCCTGCCGATTCAAGGGCAGTTTGGATTGCCGTTTTCAATCATCGGCAGACCGGTGGATCCCTCGAAGGGGCAGCAGGGCGCGGGTTGGATGCACGCGTCGGCGGACTACTACAAGACTTTCAAAATTCCGATTAAGCGCGGGCGGGAGTTCAACGTCTCGGACACGGCATCGTCGCCGCTGGTGGTCATTATTAATGAGGCGTTCGCAAAGCAATTCTTCCCGAACGAGAATCCGGTGGGGCAACAGCTCGCGGTCGCGAAAGGCATGGGGCCGCCATTCGAAGAGCCAGCGCGGCTGATTGTCGGCGTGGTGGGGAACACGCACGATGGCGGGCTGGACCAGGACACGGGGCCGCTCATGATCGTGCCGGATACGCAGGTGCTGGACGCCATGACGGAGCTGAACGCGAAGATTGTGCCATTGCGGTGGGCGGTGAGAACGCATGGTGATCCGCGGCAGCTGACCAATGTGATTTCAGAACAGCTGCGGCAAGCGAGCGGCGGGTTCCCCGTGGCGCGAGTCAAGACGATGGACGAGATCGTGTCGAATACGATGGCGCGGCAGACTTTCAACATGATGCTGCTGTCGATTTTCGGAGCGATTGCGCTGACGCTGGCGGCGATAGGAATTTATGGATTGATGGCCTATTCGGTGCAGCAGAGGCTGCAGGAAATCGGGATCCGGATGGCGCTGGGCGCGGATAGAGGAACGATTCGCAAGCTGGTCGTCTGGAGTGGGATGAAGCTGGCGCTGGTAGGCATGGTGGTGGGGATTGGGGCGTCATTCGGATTGACGCGGCTGATTGCGAGCTTCCTATTCGGTGTGAAGACATGGGATCCAACTGCGTTTATTGCTGTTCCGGCGGTATTGTGCGCGGTGGCGTTTATCGCAGTGTGGCTGCCGGCGATGCGGGCTTCGCGGGTGGAGCCCATGACGGCGCTGCGGGTGGAGTGAGCTTTGATCTGCCTAGAACTCCACAGTAAGGAGATCTGGGCACCGTGTATTGTCGTTCCACCCTTGCCGTAAAAGGCTGCAGCGAGAATGGGGTACCCTCAGGTGAAGTGAAGACGGCTGCAGGAGGTCGAAGTGAGGAGTTCGCGGGGGTTCGCGTATTTGGCCCTGGTGCTCGCAGTCAGTGCTAACCAGATCGGATTGGCCAGCGAGGTGCTGACGAAAGCAGAGACGAAGCATGCCATATCAGAGATCCGGAGCGCGTACGCGGCATTCAATCGAGGGGACATTGAAGCTGCGGTCAGCATGCTGGATGCGAATGTGGAATGGTCGGAGCCGGTCGAATTTCCAGGCGGCGGCGAATTCCACGGAATCGACCAGGCAAAACGATATCTCTCGCAGTCGCGTGCGGGGGCAGATCGGGTAATCAGTGAACCAGAGCAGTTCATCCCCGCCGGGGACAAGATCGTTGTCTTCGTCCGTGCACGCGTTCTGCCCAAAGGAACCGACTCGTGGCAGGAAATCAGGCTCGCGGATGTTTATACGTTTCATCATGACAAGGCAACCGCGATGCACGCGTTTGCCGACCGGAAGGAAGCGCTTCGCTGGGCGCAGCATGAGTAATTTCAGCGCCAGTCGAAGGTGTAGCACCACGCGAGTATACGTGCGATCTCTTCTGGTACCTCCGGGTGCAGGCGCTGGAACTGTTCTTTCGCTGATTTGCCCATCTCCGCAAGATCGGCCATTTCAAGATGAACATCTGACAGGTAGAAGTCAGCCTCCAGTTGCTTGATGATGGGCAACAATTCGTCCGCTTTGCTGGCCCCAATCTTTGATCGAAGCCTCGAATCGTCGCGGTTCGGCCAGCTGGATTCTCCCCATGAGGACCAGATTCGAACAGCATCGACTAATCCAGGCCAATCAAATGTGGTGGGGTCTTCCATCGCAGAAGTCTCTGGTTTGAATTTACTCGGTCGAGGATCAGTTCAGTGGAGTGAGCTTTGATGTATCCCAATCGGTCTGCCTAGTGGCTGAAGTTGATTCCGCGACCGAGGATTGCCACGAAGGCGACACCGAAGATTGCTGCAGTCCACCACCAGGCCGGAGCGGGCTCCACAGCAAGTGGCTCAGTTGGGGTCTCCTTCGGCAGAAGATTGTCGGCCCAGAGCAGACCGGACAAGCCGCCGAATGCGGCCGGGATGGTGGACAGAAAGAGCAGCTTGATCCCGAGCGGATCGAAGGATCCGGCAATGCAGTAGAAGATGCAGGCGGCAAGGTAGGGTAGCCGGCCAACGGTGTTGTATTCGGACCGGGAAGCAACGAAAGGTCGCAAGCCGACCGCAATGAGCCTGACGCACAGACAGTAGAAGACGAGCCCGAAGATTGTCATGACTGTGCGAAGGACAGCCTGATGAGGCAGGCCTTCGATCACAGCAGCCCAGTCGCCCACGCCCATGATTCCCGAGAACAGAAAGTAGCCCGAGCCATCCAGCAGGCTCACCGCTGCGAAGAAGCACAGAAAGTAGCGTAGATTGGGTCGAGCGCGACTGCTGAAGATGAGCGCGATTGCACCTGTGAGCAGATTAATAACCGTGCCACCAGCTTCGACAAACCGATCGGACTGGTCGTCGGTGAGATGGTTGCTGGTGAGCTGAGTAACCACATCGCCGCGCAACGAGGCCGTAACGCCGTGGCCAAGACCCTCGTGGAGCAGGGCAGCCAGTCCCATTGAGACGACGGCGATGCTGATGATGGTGGCTTTGCTGTGGCGGCTTTTCATGGCCTCCACTCTAACGGAAGCCACCCGGATGTTGACATCTCCTACGCATCCATCCATTCGAGGGATGCTATTTCTGGCGGAGGATCAGGAAGACACTGACGAGAACGAGGGCCGTTCCGGCGAGGATACGGGGAGTGATTGGCTCAGCGGCCCAGAAGTGCCCGATGGCGATGGCGATGACCGGGTTAACGTACGCGTAGCTGGAGACGCGCGAGGCTGACATGTGGCTGATTAGCCAGACAAAGGCCGTGAATGCGATGAGTGAACCAAACACGATGAGGTAGAGAAGGGCCCAAAAGGCTCGCACGGAGATGTGGGGGAGAGGGTGCAATTCTCCGAAGCCTGCGGAGAGCGCAAACAGCCCGATGCCACCGAGCATCATGGTTGCGCCGGCGGTCACAGGGCGGGACTTCGGCATATCCATGGAGCGATTGAAGACCGATCCGACTGCCCAGCAGATGGAACCCGCGAGGACTGCTATGCAGGGCACGAGGCCGAAGGAACGGTCTGAGCCGCGAAGCAGAAGAATGGCGACCCCGCTAAAGCCGATGAGGGTGGCAAAGATCGTTCCGGGCTTGAGATGTCTCTCGCGAAGAATCACGGCCTCGGCGACCAGGGTAAGAATGGGAATGGTAGCGGCAAGTACGGAGACTACGCCTGAGGGCACGAATTTCTCCGCCCAGAAAAGCGGCGCATATTCTGCCACGAAAAGAAAGAGCGCCACGATGCCGAGGTTGCGCCATTCCTTTAGCGTGGGCGCGGCTTCGCCTCTAAAGCGCATGAATCCGTAGAGCACAATGCCTGCCGTGAAGAAGCGTGCTGCCGCAGCAAAGAGCGGAGGAAGTTCTTCTACAGCGATTCGGATGGCGAGGAATGTCGTTCCCCAGATCACGTAGACGGCAAAGAACGAAAGAACCACACGAACGCGGTAGGATGCGTGCTCTTTTTCGGACATTGCCTGATTAACCACCGAATCGGCCATAGATGGTTACCATATTTACATCCTCTCTGTAACCTGTCAACATAGTTTGAGGGGTTAGCGGTGGAAATCGGTTCTATGAAAGACGCGCGTTTGGGCCAGAAGGGGCGGGAATTTGAACTGACGGGCGGCCATCCTGCTCTGGACCTTGTAAATACATTGGACTGGCGCTTCCGAGCGACAGGGCCTGAGGAGTTGCTGCAAGACTACAGCGACGTGGTCCGATTTACGGAGCAGACGGGGTTGATGACTGAGGCAGACGCACGCAAACTGCTGCGAAGCGTGGCGGAGACGAAAACCGCGCGAGTTGTGATGGAGATTCGGGAACTACGCGAGGCCGCAGCTGAGGTGCTGTACACCGTTGTGGCTGGAAAGAAGCCTTCGTCGCTGGCCGTGAAGCGGCTGGAAGAGTGTTTTGCAAATGTCAAAGAGAGGCAGGGGCTGCAGTGGGATGGCGAAAAGCTCGAATGGGTGCTGCAGGCGACCGGCTCTCCGGCTGAACTGCCGTTGTGGAAGTTGACCCTGAGCACGGCCGAGCTCGTGACCTCTGAACAAATGCATCAGCTTCGCGAGTGCGGAAACGCGGAGTGCCGCTGGCTCTTCGTGGACACGAGCAAGAACCATACGCGGCGGTGGTGCGACATGAAGATCTGCGGAAACAGGATGAAGGCACGTCGATTTAAAGCGGTGCACAAAAGCTGAAACTAACCAAATCGATGTACCTATCCCGATGAAGTTAAGCTTGATCGGAAATGTAGTCGGAACAAAGCTGTCGTCGGAATCGTAGGACAAGCTGCATACGAAGCCTACGTTCCTATCCCCCGGGGGTGATCTTGTTCAGTCAGAGATTTCTTGTTCTTGTCATTCTTTCGACCTTAGCCTGCGCGCAAAATCTCCCCAACTCACTTGAGAGTTATCAGGGGACCTATGAATACCAGGACAACTCGACTGTCGACTTAGTAGCGAGCAAGGGACTGTTCGCTGTTCTGGACGATGCGAAGTACAGATTGAAGTGGTCCAGCGGGGGCACATTTTTGAACGGTGGCGGGCAGCCAGTCACCTTTCACCGGGATGAAAAAGGAAACGTAACAGGGTTTGAAGAACATGGACATTTCTATCGCCGGTTGTCGGTGAAGGTGTCGGCAGCAGCGGCAGGCCTGATGTCACCGCGCCCTGACGGAGACACAAGCTACGCGTACGTAGTTCCGCCTGACCGGCACGATGGGATCTCTGTGGGAGATATCGCCCATACAGACTTCGGGCATGCAATGGCAGGCGAGATCGCACGGGGCGTTCTCGATCAAACGTGGAACGATGTTCACAGCGTGTTGCTCTATCAGCACGGGAAGCTGGTACTCGAAGAATATTTCTATGGGTATGATCGGGAGCGTCAACATCAGATGCGCTCGGCAACGAAGTCGGTTGTTTCAACGCTGGTTGGAATCGCGATTGATGAACACTATCTATCCGGGTTGGATGAGCGAGTGCTGCCGAGGATGAAGTATGCCAGCTATGACCATCCAGATCCGCGTAAAGCACAGATCACGTTGCGCGACATGCTGACGATGCAGTCCGGGCTGGCCTGCAACGATCACGACTCCAAGTCTCCAGGAAATGAGGTTGTGATCGATACGAAGCCGGATTGGGTGAAGGCGACACTTGATCTTGCGATGATCAATCCACCGGGTACGGCTGGGTACTACTGCTCTGGCGGAGTTTCTGTCGTAGGTCGCATGGTCGAAAACGCAACGCACATGTACCTGCCAGAGTTTGCCCAGAAACATTTGTTTGATCCTCTGGGAATTTCAAAGTCGCAATATACGTGGAACTACGTTTTGACGAACAGAGATAAGGAGTTCTCGCAAATTCGTCTGCGTCCGCGAGACATGCTGAAGCTGGGCATCCTCTTCAAGGATCATGGGAGGTGGCACGGGAGACAGGTGCTTTCAGTTCCCTATGCCGATGCTGCAATATCTTCGATCTCGGAAGTCGACAACACGGGGTATGGATATTTCTGGTGGCATCCGTGGCTGCAAGTGCAAATGCCAGACGGCGAACGGAAAGTCTACTACTCGGCTGCGCAGGGCAATGGCGGACAGAAGATCTATATTCTGCCGGACTATGACGTTGTAGCGGTCTTCACTGCTGGGTCGTATAACGAGGGCAATTCCGCACCGAACAGGATTATGGCATCTGTAATCCTGCCGAAATTGCTTGCCGCTCATTCGGCGAATGCGCAAAGTCAGCTGACCAAGTCGCTCCCCACGCAGGACCTGCAGACGGGATATTGTCCGCAAACTCATCAGCTGGAAGCGGAACCGTCGGAGAAGTTCTTCCTCGATGGCACAATTGGCAAGCGGCGGGTTCGCATGTATCTCGATCGGGGCGGATCGGGCATTGTGGGGTTGTTCCTTGATGTTGGGGGAGACTGGGTTACGACGCTGCTTGGCGGAACGTGGAAGAACGGGCAGATCGATGCAGTCGATGAGGTTGAGAACCACCCAGGATCCGGGCATCTGAGCGCATTTCTCACCAACAAGCGCCTGACTGGGACTTGGACGGTGTCCACTGGCAACGCACCTGAACTGGTTGAGATGACCACAATTCCCGAACCACGCTGTGATGGCAAAGAGGCATGGAAGCGGTTCGACGATCCGCATTGGCCCGTTAAGTTTTCTTATCCGTCGTCGTGGCATATCGCGGAGTCTGAAGACGACTCGGTGGTGCTGTCCTGCCCGAACCCCGCTGCGATGGCCTTCGATCAACACATCACCATCTATCACGGAACAGGCGCACCGCGGGGGCCGACGAACCTGGTTCAGTGCGGTAAGTCGTGGATTTATGGATACCAGTGTGGCTGCAATGAACAAGACTCGCACCGCTGCCCGACGGCTAAGGTGAGCCGCCTGAACTCAGCGACCGTTCTCGACGTGAGCGAACAAGAACATCGCATCTACTGCCTCAACGGCGGCTACGTTGCGGCAGGTGAGGTCGAAGACCGCGTCCTGCTGCTCGGCGATCGGTGGCTTGAAATCAATGCTCCTAACGATACGACGGAAGTGATGAAGCGCATCGTCGCTTCAATCAGCTCGCGAAAGTAAAGACAGCGGCAGCTGCTACTCTTCGCGGTGGAACAGCAGCGAATTTGCCTGCTGCACGGGCGTCATCAGCACACGGGCGATATTGACGTGCGCCGGTCGCATGGCGGTCCAGACAATGACTTCGGCTACATCTTCGGGAGTCAGAGCTTTTACGCCCTTGTAGACCTTTGACGCGCGCTCGGTGTCGCCGTGGAAGCGGACCAGGCTGAAGTCAGTCTGGACCATGCCGGGATCGACGGTTGTTACACGGATGGGCGTTCCGAGCACATCCTGCCGAAGGCCATCATTGATCGATCGCTCGGCAGCTTTCGTGGCGCAATAGACGGCACCATTGGGGTAGGTCATTTCGCCCGCAGTCGAACCCAGGTTAATGACGTGACCGTGGCCGCGTACCACCATGCCCGGCACCACAGCGCGCGTCACGTAGAGCAGGCCCTTCACATTGGTGTCGATCATCTCTTCCCAGTCTTCGATTTTGCCCATGTAGAGCTTGTCGAGTCCGCGGCTCAGGCCCGCGTTGTTGACCAGGATGTCGATCTCCGCCCATTCGGATGGCAGCCCGTCGATCGCGTTCTGCACTGCCCGTCTATCGCGCACATCCAGATCGATGGAGTGCACTGCGGGAGCTCCACGTTCTTTGGCCTTCGATGCCACTTCGGCAAGGCGGCCGGCGCGGCGTGCTGCCAGCAGGAGCTTTGCGCCTTGATCTGCAAATGCGAGAGCTGTTGCAGCGCCGATGCCCGCGCTGGCTCCGGTGACGAAGACAACTTTTCCGTGAAGGTTCATGTGATCATCCTAGCGAACTTCGCGGTTGAGAAACGTGATGCGAGCTACGTCTGTTGAAAACTCCGGGCAGCCGCAAGCTACGAGCCGGAAGCCTGTTTTAGCTTGCCTCGCTTTTGCGCGATCCGATACTGTCCGACCGCCCAATCTTCATTTGCCATTCCTGCGCGTCTCGCTTCTTCGAAGATCTCCGCCAGATTGTCGGCGAGGCTCAGGCGGGTGTTTCGGCTTGCCGCAGCTTCGCGAAGCAGACGAGTATCTTTTGCGCCGAGATCGATGGTGGCTCCGGGCTGTTCCGGTGGGTGCAGCATAACGTTGCCGTAGGAGGCATAAAAGGGGGATTGAAACAGCGCGCTGTTTACAGCTTCCAGAAAGACTCCCGGGTCGATGCCCTGGGATTCGGCGTAGACGAAAGATTCGCTAAGGGACTGGATCATGGTGCTGATCAAGAAGTTGCCGCCGACTTTGAGGGCGTGGGCCTGCCACGGTTCGGCGCCGACGACGGAGATGCCGCGCGACATTGGTTCGAGAATGGGACGAGCACGCTCGATGTTTTCAGGCGCTCCGGCAGTGACGATCCAGAGCTTGCCGGCTTCGGCGACATTGGGGCGGCCGAAGACGGGCGCAGCCACAAACGGGATTCCGCGCCGTGCATGTTCGCGAGTCAGGCGCTCGGAGAGGGCCACGCTGATGGTGCTGCAGGAGATGTGCAGCGTAGAGGGGGTGAGTGCTTCGAGCAGCCCATTGGAGCCGAAGAGTACTTCTTCATGCGCGTGATCATCGAAGAGCATTGTGATGACGGCATCGGCGCTCAGTTCCGCTTCGGCGGGAGTTCCCGCGACGATGGCGCCTTCGCGAGCGAGGGGCTCCGTTTTACCTTCGGTGCGATTCCATACGGCCAACTCGTGGCCGGCGGCGATCAAACGGTGCGCCATCGCCGAGCCCATTTTTCCTAAACCCAGAAATCCAATCCTCATGGATGAGTCCTTCACCTTCCAGTTTGCTTTAACTTGGTCTGCCCGACCGGGAGCGCCCGGATAAACTGAATCTTCGATGCTGAGAAGAGTTCGAGCGACGCGTTATGTTGTACCACTGCGCGAGGGCGGCTCTCTGCCTGCGATTGTAGAAGCCGATGACCTGGGACTGTACGTTGTGAAATTTCGCGGGGCGGGGCAGGGAGTTCTGGCCTTGATTGCCGAACTGCTCGCCGGCGAAATAGGCAGGGCTGTCGGTTTGCGCGTGCCGGAGATTGTGTTCATGGAGATCGATCCGGCGCTCGGCCGCAATGAACCGGACTACGAGATCCGGCAGCTGCTCAAGGCCAGCCCGGGGCTGAACCTCGCGCTGGATTATCTACCGGGTTCGACGATGTTCGATCCGGCTGCGCGTGACACGGCGCCTGTGGACGAGGCTTCGATGCTGGTTTGGCTCGACGCGTTTACGCAGAATATCGACCGCACGCCACGCAATGCCAACCTGCTTGTCTGGCATCGGAAGCTCTACCCGATCGATCATGGGGCGGCGTTGTTTTTTCATCACGACTGGCCGACGCGAGAAGAGAAGATCGTGTCGCCGTTCGCTCAGATCAAGGACCATATCCTGTTGCCGTGGGCGAAGGGTATACGCGAGGCGGCTGCGGTTGCTCATCAGAGGCTTTCAGAGGAGGCGCTTGCTGAGATTGTGAGCCTGATTCCAGAGGAGTGGCTGGAGGCCATTCCAGATGGAGTGCCGGCCGCTGAACGTCGCGAAGGCTACATGCAATTCTTCACGCGGAGACTCGCATCGTCCGCTGTATTTGAAGAGGAGGCGATCCGTGCCCAATCCAGCCTCGTTTGATTACGCTATTCTTCGCGTAGTGCCCCGGGTGGAGCGGCAGGAGTTCATCAACGCCGGCGTGGTTGCCTTCTGTCTCGAGAAGCGCTATCTTGCAGCGCGCATTCATCTGGATGAGAACCGGCTGCTCGCGCTGTGGCCTGATGCGGACGTGAAGTTGGCGCGCGAACACCTTGAGGCTGTCCAGCGCATCTGCGAGGGCGACCCTGGAGCGGGGCCGATTGCAAAGCTGTCGCAGCGGGAACGGTTTCACTGGATTACCTCGCCGCGAAGCACGATTATTCAGCCCTCGCCTATCCATACAGGCGTGTGCGATGAGACCGGAGGGGTTCTCGATCGCCTGGCGACCCGGTTTTTGTTTTCCTGAAGCAGGCACGCTGACCGGAATAGATAGCTGAAAACCGTTTGGGAACAATCACGCACCGGCGCAGCAGCAGGCGTTTTAGAGTGAGGCTGCGTCTCTTCCCGAGGTCACCGTGAAATATCCATCCTGGCTTTTCGGCATTGGCACTGTTCTGGCAGGTCTATTTGATCTCATCTGGGGGCAGTTCGAACCCGCCCATCAACCTATTCAAGCCTGGGGAGATCACATCCCAGGGCTGGCGATCCTGGCGCGCGTTGCTTCGGTCTGGCTTATCCTTGGCGGTCTTGCCATTCTGATCAAACCAGCCGCTCGCGTCGGGGCCGCCTCACTCGCTGTTCTTTATGCGATCTTCTGTCTGTTCCCCCTTCCCCGCCTGATTACAGCGCCCCACGTCATGGGGCATCATGCCGCGATCTATATCGGAGTGTTCCTCTCTATCGGGCAGCAGGTCATCGTGTTTATCGGGGCGCTCCTGCTGTGGATGTCGTTCTCAGCGCCTGTTTATCGCTCATCGCGGATGGCGATCGCAGGCAAGTGGCTGTTCGGACTCTGCTGCATCGACTTCGGGCTGGCGCACTTCACCTTTCTGAAGCTAACGGCCGCGTTTATACCTGAGTGGATCCCAATGAGGGAGTTCTGGGCGATTCTCACGGGGGCCGCATTTATCCTCGCAGGGCTGGCGATTCTTTCTGGTATCAAGGACTGGCTGGCAGCGCGGCTGACGGCACTTATGCTGTTTCTATTCAGCGTTCTTGTCCTTACGCCCCGGATTTCCCCCAAGCCGCACGATCACGTTAGCTGGGGAGCGGACGCGTACAACCTCACCGCCGCAGCTGCTGCCTGGATTCTGTCCGAGTGGCTGAAGCAGGCAGCCGAAGCCAGAAGTCCAAGCCAGCGTCCTGTCTTGCGTGAAACCGCCAAAGCCTGAGCAAAAAGGGCCGGGAAGGAAGTTCGGTTCACCGGCGTATGTTCCTCAGGCATACCCTGCCGCTGCGGATATCATCTAAACGAACTCGCGGACGGGAAAGGACATACGCCATGCGCAAGGTTCTGATTGCCATCGCCGTTATCGTAGTTGTCATCATTGCGGGTGCAGCCATCTTCGTGGCCACCTTCGACGTGAACAAGTACCGGGGGACCATCCAGGCGCAACTTCAGCAGCATCTTGGACGTCCGGTTCAGCTTGGCGACATGCACCTGAAGCTTTTTCCGCCCAGTATCACGGTGCAGAATCTCGTGATTGCAGATGATCCGAGGTTCAGTTCAGATACACCCTTCGTAAAAGCAAGCGAACTCGATGTCTCGGTAAAGCTGCTCCCCCTTTTGCACAAGGATGTTGAGGTCGAGTCACTCAACCTGCAGAAGCCAACAGTGAGCCTGATTAAGAACAAAGCAGGGAAGTGGAACTTTGCCTCATTGGGCCACCCGGAAGAGACAGGCAATCCCGCCAGCCCGCAGCAGGGTTCCGCTTCGCCTAAGCCAGCGCCAACCCAGCCCCCACCCACGAATTCTCTGGCTCAAGCGGCGCCACAATCATCGCAGCAGTTCTCGCTCGGTGACCTGGTCATTAAGGATGGTGAGGTGTCGCTGCTTGATCAGACCCAAAGCGACACTCCCACTCTCTACAACCACATCGATGTCACTCTCAAGGACTTTTCTCCGGATACCGCTTTCACCCTGGATGCGACGGTGCACATGGCGGGAGCGGGTGAACAGGCCATCAGTCTTCAAGGGAAGGGAGGACCGATCAATTCTCAGGATGCGACGCTGACTCCATTCCATGGGACGCTGCAACTCAAAAACGTGGGGGTGAGCGATTTAACGAAGTTTCTCAACTCTCCCGCGGCCAACGGGACCGACGGGGTTCTAACGGGAGAGACGAAGATTGACAGCGATGGAGGGAAGGTCACTGCGAATGGTCAGACGAATATTCAGAACGCCAAGGTTCGCGGAATGGAACTCGGCTTCCCGGTCTCCAGCCAGTACGACCTGACCGACGACATGCCGAATGGCGTGATCACGATCCGCAACCTGACGACCAAGCTTGGAAAGACGCCCATCGATCTCAATGGCACGATGCAGACGAAGTCCACGCCCGCGCACATTGATGTGAACCTGCGAGCCAATAACGTCTCTGTGGCCGAAGCAGCCAAGTACGCTGCCGCAGCGGGCATGGCACTCACTCCCGGCACTACAGTCACGGGCATGGTGAACGCCAACATACATGCTGTAGGATCCGCAGACAAACCGGCACTCAGCGGCACACTTACGGCGAGCAATCTGCAAGCAGCCGGAAAGGATCTGCCGCAGCCGGTTCAGATTCAATCTGTGAATCTCAATCTGACGCCAACACAGATTCAGTCGAACCCGTTCAATATCGTCTCCGGCAACACGACGGCGAACGCCCAACTCACGATGCGCAACTACACTTCGCCGATGGGCACGGTGGACGCCACGCTACGCTCCGCGAACGCGCAGCTTCCCGCGATTCTTGCGATGGCAAAGGCGTATGGTGTGACTGCGCTCGATAAAGTAAGTGGCCAAGGTACGTTGAATCTGGACATGCATGCATCGGGTGCTGTGAAGGCGCTGACGGCCGCTGAGATCGAGAAGACACTCAACGGAACTGTGAACGTGAACTTCAATAATGTGAAGTACTCCGGTGCGAATATGAGCAGCGAATTAAGCAAGATCGCCGGCTTTCTTCGTCCAGGTTCATCGCAGAGTGCTGCGGGGATTACAACGATCTCCAAGATGACCGGCAACATCGCGGTCAGGAACGGGATCGCTGAGACGAAAGATCTGCAGGCCACGCTCGACATCGGGAACGTCGGGCTGGCAGGAACCGCCAACCTGGCTACTGAAGCTCTCAATATGCGCGCAACAGCCGTGATTGCGCAAAATGTCAGCCAGCAAGTTGGGGGTCAGCAGATTGGCGGGTTCATGAAGACGGCGCTTGCCAACAGCCAGGGAGAGCTGGTGATTCCGGCAATTATTACCGGGACATTCTCCAACCCGCACTTCCAGCCGGACGTGCAGCAGTTGGCGCAGATGCGGCTGAAAGGGCTTATCCCGAACATGAATAATCCGGGATCTCTGACAGGAGCCTTGAGCGGTTTGCTGGGTGGCGTGAAAGGCCAGACGGGCCAAAGCACAACTCAGCAGCCGGGGCAGCAGCAATCACCGGCAAACGCCGCCCAGCAAATTCTTGGTGGGCTGTTTGGCAAAAAGAAGCAAGCTAACCCGCCCAAGTAGGCAGACGGGCATCAGGAGCTAGACCGGAGAAGGGGCCTCGGGCAAAACGCTGGCAATGACTTCGGCGGCGGCGGAGTAGCGTCCGAAAGGAGCACTGACCTGGACGCCCTGAACCATGGAGCGGACGGATTCGAGCATCTCCTGAGCAATGCGGATACCTTCCTGGCGGGCAGCGTCGGGTGAATCTGCCTGAGCCATCCGGAGCATGATCTCCTCTGGCATAGAGACGCGGAGATCGTTTTTCATGAACTCAGCGTTCCGGAGGCTGGTGAGGGGCCAGATCCCCGCGATGACAGGGATGCGGAAGGACTCGATCCGTTTGAGGAAGTCTTCGAGGAGACGGAGATCGAATACGGGTTGAGTGATCGCGTATTCGGCCCCGGCTTCGACCTTGAATGCGAACCGACGAAGCTCGTGCTCGATATCGGGAACCCCGGGATTGGCGGCGACGCCGATGGTAAAGTTCGTCGAGGCTCCGATTGAGTTTGCACCAATGTCGAGGCCGTGATTGAGCCGGCGGACGATATTGACTAGCCCAATGGCGTCGACATCGAAGACGGCGGTGGCATCGGGGTAGTTGCCAAGCTTGGGTGGATCTCCAGTCAGGCAAAGGATGTTTTTGAGGCCGATCGACGAGGCGCCGAGGAGATCGGACTGAATGCTGAGCACGTTTCGATCGCGGCAGGTGTAGTGCAGGATTGTTTCGATGCCGGTGTGCTGCTGAATCTGGATGCAGAGACTCTGCGCGCTCATACGGGCGGACGCGCGTGGCGAGTCGGGTACATTGATGGCGTGGACGCCGAGCTGGGCAAGCAGGCGCGCGCCTTCGATTTCCTTGGAGCAGTTGATGCCCTTGGGCGGGACGATTTCGACGAGAGTGACGAACTCGCCTTCGTGGATCAATGATCCGATGCGAGAACGCTCGGCAAGAGCAGAGGGCGGAGTCTCAGTGGAGATTTCTGCGTGCTTGCTGCCATCGGTGACGCGGGCCTGTGCGTCGATGGCGCGCATGGCGGAGCGCATGGCGCGGGTGTGGTTTGGCGTGGTGCCGCAGCATCCGCCAACGATTTGTGCACCGGCAGCAATGGCTTTTCGAGCGAAGCTGGCCATGTACTCAGGCGAGCAGAGATAGATGTTTCGACCCTCGATTGCGCGGGGCATGCCGGCATTGGGCATAGCAGCAAGGGGCAGGTCAGTTGCGGCGCGCATGCATTCGAGCGCGGTAAGGACGGTGGAGGGGCCGGTTGAGCAGTTGACGCCGATAGCTCCTGCGCCCCACTCCGTGAGAAGGGCTGCGGCCTGTTCGGGCGAAGAGCCGTCGAGACAATTGCTTTCGTCGTCGACGGTGACCATGACAAGAATGGGAAGGTGGGGCGCGGTTTCCTCCGCGGCAAGGAGAGCCTCGCGAGCCTCGTTGAGCGCGGGCATGGTCTCAATGATGAGGAGGTCGACCCCGGCGTCAGCGAGTGCGTGGATCTGTTCGGCAAAGGCGGCGCGGGCTTCATCGAGGCCGGTTTTGCCGAGAGGCTCGAGGCGAACGCCAAGTGGGCCGATGGACCCGGCGACGTAGGCAGTGCCGGCCTGCTTTTCCTTCAGGTGGTCGACTGCCTGGCGGGCGATGCGGACTCCAGCGGTGTTGATTTCCGCGACCTTGGAGGCTAGACCGTGCCGGGTGAGGCGGAAGCGGTTGGCGCCGAAGGTATTGGTTTCGATGATTTCGGCTCCTGCCTGAAGATAATCCTCGTGTACAGACAGGATCAGGTTGGGGTCAGAAAGGTTCAGTTCGTCGTAGCAGCGATTGATAAAAACGCCGCGGGCATACAGAACCGTGCCCATGGCTCCGTCGGCGAGCACCGGGCGATTGGAAAAGAGATCGGCGAACTGAGGCATGCTGTTTCAATGCTATCGCAAGGCAGATAGAAATCAGTGCTTTGGGCACCGAATGGGGGAGTATCGGGTGCGAGTGGTGCGGGCGGCACATTCAGCCGAATCAGTGGGTTGCTTTGTTATACTTCGAGAGTCAAAAAGCTAGCAGAACCGGTCAGACAGAGGCCAAAGAAGAGGACTCTGATGTGTCCGGACTTGCGGCATCGCCATTCATATTTTCAGGTCCGCAAGGCGCTTTGAGGATTCCAACTGCGCCTGTATTCGAGGGAAGCGATTTTGAAGAAGAGAAGTCTTTGGCTCTGCGCCGCCGCGGCGGTACTGGTATCGGTTGTAGTGGCGGGATGTGGTAAGACGACGTATTTCGCGGGAAGGGTGCTGCCCCCCAGCGGACTGCCCAACCGAGTTTTGATCGCGGTGCAGAACCCGAGTACGTCTGCGGCCGGGGCACTGACTTTCGTCGACGCTTTCTATGACATTCGATTCAGCTATAACCAAAAAATCCCGGGGTTTGCGATCAGCGGATACTCAGGAAACCTGCCGATCACGATTCAGAACATGCCCGAAGAGCAACTGGGGGCGGTATACGGGTCAGGCGATGGATCCCTGCATACAATCAATTATCAAAAGGAAAGCGACAACGGGGCGCAGAAGGGAGTAGCCGGGCTCTCTTCAAGCATCTTCATCACGCGCAACCAGAAGTTCGTTTTTGCTGCAAATCAGCAGGCCACTGTCCTGAGCGTGGTGGATGGTGCGGCAGGGACGGCGTACGCGCTTGGACTTCCGGGGGTGTACCGGGTGAGCGTGAATCCGGGCGGCACAGCGGCAATGGCGTTTGTGCAGAACTCAGATTACGCGTACTACGTGCGACAACTGACTTCGAGTGAGACGCTGTCTTATTCGGGTGGGGCGAGTACATGGCCTGTGGGCGCGATGGATTGCGAACCGCAGAACTCGCCGGGTTGGTGCCTTTTTAAGGCGCTCGATCCGTCAACGAACACCCCGCTGGTATTTGATCGACCTGTGAAAGCGATGTTTTCGGCCGATGGCAGTACAGCTTATGTGCTGAATTGCGGTCAGGAGTGCGGCGGGTCGGCTTCTTCGATCTCGGTCATGCCGGTTTCGCCGATGATCTTTCCTTCCGGGCAGCACTCTGGGAACCTGCCGACAAATGCGGCGCTGCATGCGGATTGCTCCACGACTGCGGGAGCGAGTTCCTGTACTCTGGCGATTCCAGGCGGGGCCAGCAATGCACTACTTTCTAATTCGACGCTGTATGTGGTCGGTCAGAAGTTGATGCCGGACGGGTTGTTCACGGGCAATCTGTCGATTGTGAGCCTCGCGGGTACCGGAACGAGCACGCTTTCCGTGGGAGCCCCGATTTCGATCAGCGACGGCGCTCCGGGCTCGCCAAGCCGCATGATCCTCGCCGACGACAATACGCTCTGGATCGGCATGACGAAGTGCACGAATGGTGAGCGCTATGCAACCGGGCAGCCGTATGGATGCCTCACCATGTTCAACACGAGCAACAACTCGGTTACGATGCTCGAGCCATATCATGGCGATCTGACAGGCATCGCAAATGTTGAAGGACTGCACAAGGTATACGTTGCGCAAGGCGGGCAGGTGTACATCTATCACACGACGGATGGACAATCGATCAACAACCAGTATGTGACGGTGACTGGTACGGCGTCGGATGTCGCTTACATGGATGGGCACTTCGACGGGAATAACACCGTCTACTAGAGACATGCAGGATAGAGAGGCTGATGCACGCGCTGATGTGCTCGCGATCGCGGCACACCGCGACGATGTAGAGCAGACGTGCGGCGGCACCTTGCTTCGCATGGCGGCCCGCGGATTGCGGACGGCCATCGTGGACCTCACCCAGGGGGAAGCTGGGACGCGGGGAACGGCAGAAGATCGCGCCCGCGAGGCGGCAGAGGCCGCAAAGCTGCTGGGCGTGAGCCGGCGCGAGGCACTGGACCTGCCGGACGGGGCGATCGAGAATACTCTCGAAAACCGAAGGAAGATTGCCCGGGTGTTGCGCGAGATACGGCCGCGCATTGTGATCCTGCCCTACTGGCAAGCTCGGCATCCGGATCATGCCATTGTCGCTTCGTTAGGCTATGAGTCGTGTTTTCTTTCTGGCCTGAGCAAGTTTGAGACCGGCGCAGCGCCGCATCGGCCGTTCAAGATTGTTTATGCGAGTCTCTACGCTGATGTGCGCCCAAGCTTCGTGGTGGATATCTCTCCTTTCATCGAGCAGAGGCATCGAGCTCTGATGGCATACAAGTCCCAGTATGCGAACCAGTCGGCAGGAAGCGCTCTGTTTGTGCCGGAGGAGGAGATTCGCGAGCGGACCTTCGCGGAGGCGCGACACTACGGTTTGCTGGCCGGTGTGAAGTACGGCGAGCCGTTCGTGCAGAAGGAAGTTGGGCTGGTGGACGATCTGACGCTTTTGCATGTGCAGTCCATCTGACAAGCAGGGGTCGACGATCTGGGATTAGAGATGAAAATCGAGCAACCCGAAAACGTCCGATAAGTAATCGTTATTGAAATCCAAAATAAAATAACTTTGCGTTATGACCATTTTCGGCCGAGACTACCTGTGGAGGTTGTCATGGCGACGCAGACGTGGGATCCCCTTGCCTACGAGCGGAACGGCGCATTTGTGCACGGCTTAGCCGATGGAGTTCTGGAATGGCTGGATGTGCAACCGGATGAGTACGTGCTTGATCTTGGCTGCGGCGATGGGCATTTAACGAAGCGCATCGCTGGATGCTGCGCGCATGTGCTGGGGGTCGATGCATCAGCAGAGATGGTAAAGGCCGCGCGAGAGCGGGGAGTGGAAGCCGAGCACGCCAAAGCGGAGGAGCTTCCGTTTCGCGACGCGACGTTCGATGCGGTGTTTTCGAACGCGGTTCTGCACTGGGTGCGTGATCAAGAGCGCATGATGCAGCAGGTGCACAGGGTTTTGAAGCCGGGCGGACGTTTTGTGGCGGAGATGGGCGGCCATGGGAACGTCGCTGCCATTCATGTTGCCTTCACGGCAATCCTGCAGAAGCACGGCTTCGGCGATCGTGAGAAGGGTATCAATTATTATCCGAGCGCTGCCGCCTACTCTGAACTGCTGGGCCGGAATGGGTTTTCCGTTGAGAAGATAGCACTGATTCCAAGGCCCACGAAGCTCGCGGAAAGTGGGTTGGACGGATGGCTGCGGACATTTCGCCGCGGAGTCTTGGAAGGGCTTTCAGTAGACGTGCGGGAGTCAGTGGTGCGGGAGACAGTGCAGCTGCTCGAGCCCGCTTTGCGCGATGAAGCAGGGAACTGGATTGCCGATTATGTGAGGCTGCGATTTGTGGCGCGACCCAGGCGTACCGTGCCGTGACTTCAGGCTCGCGGTACAAGGCGGGCCGCTTGTCGTGAGATGAAGCGGGAGTCTGCCCCAGATCGGGAATATGCCTGAGACCTGGGGCGAAAAGAATCGGTTTCGAGTTGCGATTAGAGAGTTGGGAGATTGATTTGCTGGCCTACCTTGACGAGGTCGGGATTGGAGATGTTGTTGGCCTTGGCAATTTCGGGGTATTTGTTCGGGTTGCCGTAGAACCGTTTCGAAATCTTGGAGAGGTTGTCGCCTGACTTGATGGTATAGGGTTGATCGTCTGCGCCGGTGTTCACAATTTCGTGATGGAGGTCGGAGTACGTGGGGTCAGCCTGCTTGATGGCGTCCCATACGCGATTAAGGACGACTTTCGATGGGACAGAGCCTTTGAGATGAAGCTTGTCACCATCAAGATCTACCTGATCGACTTTGGCGCCAAGATCTGCGAATTCCTGAACTGTTGAGATGACGCCGGCGTATTTGGATTTGAGCTGTTCTAGATCGGCCATGGAATTCTCCTTCTGATATGTTTCGTTGGATGAGGAGAACGGGAGACTCGGCTGTCAGGATTGTAGGCTCGTTCTTTCGGACAAGCATAATGCATGGTGATCCAGAGTACACGGCTTCCTGAAGTTGGCCCGCGCAACAAAGGAAAGGGCGGCCGAAGCGGCCGCCCTTTCCTCAGGTTGCTGACGAACCCCACCATTTTAGTGGGGTTTGCTTTTGGGTTTTTGGATTCTAGTTTTTGTCCGTGGGAAAGGCCTGGATTTGGTGATAGCGGCGTAGTTGCTCGATGTAGGCGGCGAGCAGCGTTTGCAGCCCGGAAGTGGGCAGATGGGAGCCCATCCTGCTGAGCAGCAGGGCGATCTTCTTGATGTTCTGCG
>Ga0207654_10000401_pt1 | contig 25213 bp, 22 predicted proteins | sample KBSC64metaG_FD_184355 | JGI IMG/M metagenome (GOLD analysis project Ga0207654, IMG submission 184355) | Corn rhizosphere microbial communities from Kellogg Biological Station, Michigan, USA - KBS C6-4 metaG (SPAdes) (version 2) | ecosystem: Host-associated > Plants > Roots > Rhizosphere > Soil...
TTCTCGTCTGCGAGCGCCTTCCGGGTTTCGATGAGAGCGTCGTAGGCAGTCGGATTCAGGTCCGTGCCGACCGGGCCGCCACTCCACAGCGTGGCCTCGTTCAACTGCAACAGTTCCTCACCCGGACGGCCGAATACCATGGCGCCCAGGCGGCCGTTTCCGATCGGGAGCGCTTCCGTCCACATCGCCGCCGGTTTGTCGTAGTGAAGGGTCAGGGCTTCGGGGCCATCGGTCCTGGCGTTGGCACCTGCCGTCATGCAGGCGATGGCCAGGGTCACGGCCACATGGGCCCGGATCGGGAAGATACGGTGAAGAGGCAAGATCATTGAGTCATCCTTGATGAGGCAAGCCGGGCGCTTGGTATCGATATCAATCTGGAGTTGTACGAGCCGGTCCAATCAGGAAAATCATGACCAGTCGGTACATTTTTCGCTATGAATTGTATTTTATAGATAAAATCACGTGCGAAGATGTGCTCAGTGTAAACCACGGAGGCTGGCCTTGGTGATCGATAACATGATTTTCTATGTGATGCATGTCGCCGACGTAAGGGACATACGGAGTCGTTTGAGGGATCCCGTTCATGGGACTTAATAATTAATAACAATTGAGACATATGTATAGCCGCAGAAAACTTCTTATGCAGTTCGCCAAGGCGGTACCAGCGCTGACGGTGGCCGGATACGCGAGCGCCGCTGAAAAGCTGCTGCCCGGCGGGTCGGGCACTGCGCCGGTGCAGAACGTACGCAAGACCGGGGTGGGCGTAGAGTGCACAACCGCTAATATCCGTTTGAGAATCAGCTTCGTCACCGATCACATCGTCCGTGTCACGGCGACGCCGAACCAGGAATGGTCCGAGCGCGCAAGCCTGATGCGCGTCGACATTGGCGGTCGGCCGTCCGCCATCGAGATCGGCGTTGATGACAAGGTGTGCACCTTGCGTTCTCCCAGGATGCTGGTCAAATTGGACCTCGGCAGTGGTGCGCTCTCGTTCTGGAAAACCGATGGCACCTTGCTCCTGCAAGAGAACGCTGCGTCGCCACGCACCTTCGAACGGGTCGACGTCATCAAGTCCATGCCGGACCCCGCCACGGTCACCAGGATTAAAACCGTCGACGGTGAGCGGCAGGTCGCGGGTTCCTATGTGCAGACGAAAGACAGGGACGCCTGGAAGGCGGCGGCGCGTTTCAGCCTGCACGGCGACGAGGCGTTATATGGCCTGGGCTTTGATGAAACCGACGACCTGAATTTGCGCGGGAAACGAAAGAGGTTGTACCAGCATAATCTACGCATCGTCGTGCCGTTCATGACGTCGACGCGCGGCTATGGCCTGCTGTTCGATTCGTACAGTGCGCTCACGTTCGCCGATGGCGCGGACGGCATGTCGCTCACCAGCGATGTCGTGGACGATCTTGATTACTACGTGATCGTCGGAGAAAAAGCCGACGACGCCATTGCGGGCTACCGCGAGCTTACGGGGCCCGCCAGATTGCTGCCCAAGTGGGCCTTCGGCTACGTGCAATCGAAGGAGCGTTACGTCACCCAGCAGGATCTGGTCGAGACAGTCGCGCAGTTCCGTCGCCGGAAGATTCCGCTCGATACCATCGTGCAGGATTGGAACTACTGGATGCCCAATCATTGGGGCAGCTTCGTTCCGGAGGCGGCAAGGTATCCCGACGTCGCGGCAATGACGAAGGCCGCGCATGACCTGAACGCCCATGTGATGATTTCCATCTGGCCGAACCCGAGTCCGCTCGATCCGCCGGGCAGGGCCCTGAAAGACAATGGCTACACGCTGGCCGGCACCGAATACGTCGATTTCTTCCAGCGTAAGGCCGGCGACCTCTATTTTGACCACGCATGGCAGTATCTCGGCCGGCACGGCATCGATGCCTGGTGGTGCGACTCGACCGAACCGGAAGTGGCCGATTGGGTTTCGGACGCCACGCGTCCTGACAATGCGGACGAACTCAACATCCGTGGTCTGTCCAAGGTTATCGATTCCCAATATCTCAACGCCTACGCTTTGGTGGACTCGCAGAGTTTCTATCGGAACTGGCGCAAGGCTTCTCCTGCCAGGCGTCTGGTAAACCTTACCCGATCGGGGTACGCTGGCAGCCAGGCCGCTGGCGCCGTGGTGTGGACTGGCGACATTGCGGCCAGATGGTCGGTCCTTGCCCAGCAGGTCGTGGCGCTCCAGAGCTACAGCGCATCGGGGAATCCATACGTCACGTGCGATATCGGCGCATTCTTCGTCCGGCGTGGCAAGCAATGGTTCTGGAATGGCGATTACGATGCCGGTGTCGACGATCCGGGATATCGGGAGCTATACACGCGCTGGTTGCAGTTCGGTGTATTCCTGCCGATGTTCCGGAGTCACGGCACGGATACGCCGCGTGAACCGTGGCACTTCGGCGAGCCCGGGACGCCGTTCTACGATGCGATCATCGAGTCCATCCAGTTACGGTATCGCCTCCTGCCATTCATGTATTCGTTGGCCGGACTGGTCTACCTGAAGGGCGCCTCGTTTATTCGGCCAGTTGCGTTCGGCTTCCCGGACGACCCTCGGACACACGATCTGAAAACGCAGATGCTGATTGGCGACGGCGTCATGGTCAGCCCCGTGCTCGAACCCATGTATTACGCCGCCAGGTCCGTTCCGCTGCAGGGACAGCGTACCCGCGAAGTCTATCTGCCGAAAGGAACCTGGTTCGATTTCTGGACCGGGACTTCGCAGGCCGGCGGGAGAACGATCGTGGTCGCTGCGCCGCTAGCGCGCATCCCGGTTCACGTCCGCGCGGGCAGCATCATTCCCATCGGCCCTGTCCTGGAATATGTGTCGCAAGTAAGCAGTGCCCAGATCGAGCTTCGGATCTATCCTGGCGCGAGCGGGGAATTCACGTTGTACGAAGACGCTGGCGACGGATGGGGATACGAGCGCGGCGAGTACGCGTTGACGCGCCTGCGCTGGGATGACGCAGGCAGGAAACTGACCATGTTTGAGCGCCAGGGTCATTTCCCAGGTATGAAAGAAAAGCGCCAGTTCCGCGTCGTGGTCGTCGGGCCTGGCGGCGGTCACGATGGCGCGTCCTCTCGCTCCTCTCGCGCGAAGCAGCGCATGGTGACGTATGACGGCCATGCGGTGACGGTTGCTCTTGCAAGGGTCTAAGCCGCCCGATACCTTGACCTGGGCAGCGAAAGCGGCGCTGGATTTGCGTCCGGCGCCGCGGTACGGCCTGGTGTGGCCGAACAAAAAAGTTTGACACAAGTCCTCCTATGAAGAGGGCCGGCTCCGACATGCCATACCTACAAATAAAGTTAGACACAAATGCTCGCTGTAGCCTTCTAAGGCCACGACTTGCGACAATAAAGTTTGACACAACCCGCCAGAGATGTGTGGCTAACTTAACAGGATTCCTTTAAACCAACACAGGTTATAGGTAGTCCCGTCGTTTGGTGACATAAACTGCCAGGGTAAATAACGCGCCGGCAATACCCATCATTGAAGCCAACAGTGTCCAAGGCAACGCCCCCACCAGCAACGCCTTGTGTGCATCGAAATACGGCATCGCCAGGCCGCTCATGATGTGGTGAATATTTAAGGGATAGCGATTCAGCGGCGGAAACATAACGGTGATCGGATAGAAGATCATGAAGACAAACGAAGCTGCCAACGCTGCGTATTCGCTGCTGAACAGGGTTGCTGACAGAAATGCCACGGCAAAGAAGACGATGCCACCGGCGCACCAAAGCAAACCGAAACGCAGCATTTGATCCGGGGGATACGACACATGCGCCAACCGCGAACACACACTCAGCAATAGCAAGGGTAGCGCTGACAAGACCACGATCTGTGCCACGCCGAGTATCGCCTGCGCCGATACTAGCCATGCGCGGCTCACGGGCAACGCCAACGTAAATCCCACGGTCCGGTGAAGGCGCTCGCGCTGCAGGCCGCCCAGAGCGAGGACAATGGCAAGTATCGTGAAGAAACCGCGGCCCGGCCCGCCATACACCAAGCGGTAGATGTAACCAATATAGGGGTCACCGTTAAACGCCTCGTTCGGTACGAATACGTTCATCAAGCTGGCACGAAAGAACACCGCAGACACGCAGATAACAGAAAGCAGCGCCGCACCCAACAGAAACCGTCCGCAACTCTCGCGCCAGGCCTTGAGCAGTAGAAGTGCCATGGCGCGCATCAGAAATCCCGGGTCACTGTGATGCTACAGGCCGCGAATACCAGGCCAATCGCGACCAGCGCGTAGACACCCAGCGCGAGCCAAGGCAAGGGAGCGGCAAAAGTGTGCAGCGATGGTTCGCTGTGAAGGAGCGAAAGCTGGGCTCCACGTATGGTCTGAAACAGATCAAGCGCCGGGTACTGCTTTACCTGCGGCAGCCCGGCAAGCGCCGAACACAACAGCAAACCGGCGATCGAGGCGATTGCGGGAGAGTACGCACCGGGCAAAACAGCCGAGAAGAAGAACGCCAGCGCAAAGATTAACATCCCACAAGTTGCCCACAGTAGACTGAACTGCAATGCAAGTGCTAACGAAAAGACTTCTCCGACCAAGGGGGAGAGCAAGGGAATCAAGAGTGCAGGGAGTAGCGCCAAGGCCGCGACTTGGCCCAGTCCCATGGCGGCCCTGACAGTCACCAACCGCCATCGACTCACAGGCAAAGACAGAGTAAATCCAGCCGTGCCTTGGGCACGTTCCTGCAGCAGGCCGCCAAGTCCAAGGACGATCGCCAACAAGATGAACAGATCCAGCACATTGGCCTTATAGACCGCACTCCAAATATAGTTCGCATAACTCATCGGCTCATCGGCATGGGACCGCACACGCTGCTGCATGGCCACCACGGCACCGCACATCCACAACAAGGCCGCGGCGCTCACGGCGAAGCGAATCCAGCTTTCGCGCCACATCTTGTACCACAGCATCAGGATGCCTCCTTCACGATATCGAGAAACACATCGCGTAGATTCACGGGTGCTACCTGCACGGCAGCATTGACCGAGTGCGCATAGTTCACGATGCCATCGACGTTCGAACTCGCAAGCAACGACACCTGCCGACCTGTTACAAGCACTCGCTCGACACCGGGGAGGCTGAACGCTGGTACCGGGCCTTGCACCGCGAGCTCCACCGTGATGCGGCGATAATTGTTCAGCAGCTCGCTAAGCAGCGTATTCATAACCAGCTGACCTCGGTCAATTACAAGCACGCGGTCGGCGACCTGTTCGACCTCACTCAACTGATGAGAGGAAAAGAAGATGCTGGTGCCTGCTGCGCATACGTCCTGCAATATCTGCAGCAACTCGTCGGTCGATACAGGATCGAGTCCTTCTGAAGGTTCATCGAGAATGATGAGTTCAGGCCGCCGAGCCAAGGCCAGCAACAGTGCCAACTTGGTGCGCATGCCCTTGGAAATTTGCTTTACCTTGCGCCCCAGCGGCAACTGATATTGCCTGAGTAGTCGCTCCTCGATTTCCGGCTGCCAATCCCGATAGAACGAGCGCGTGAAGCGGATGAGTTCGCCGACGGTCATGTAACCGTACAGACCTTTGTCCTCGCCCACGTAGGCGATACGTCGACGAATCTCCAGGCTCTGTGCCGGATCCGTGATGTCGTATCCCAACACTCGGGCCGTCCCGGCCGTAGGGCGAATCATGCCGAGAAGCATCTTGATAGTGGTGCTCTTACCAGCACCGTTACGTCCCAGGAATCCCGTAATGCGTTTGGACTCCACCGCTAGACTCAAGTCAAGCACTGCCTTGAATTCGTCATATTGCTTCGTTAGGCCGTGAGTTTCGATGATTAGTTTTGAAGTCATATACGCCAAGTTCGCCGGGTTTGATCGCTTACTGCGTCATCAAGAAACTACTACAACATCATTTCGTGCTTAATTTGTATCGAAAAACCGATGGAGAACGAATTTGATTCGCTCTTGCTTATATGGTTTTTGGACGGCATATATTCCGGCGACAGTACATATCGCCACAACAATCACGAGAAACACCTTTTGGGAAATCCTGTTCCCGGATGCTTTCTCCAGTTCGTGGGCAACTCGCGCCTTGATGGCGAACAGCATGCTTCCCATGATCCAACGGACTGCTGCTCGGCGTGATTCGATGTACGCAAGCTCGTTGAGCATAGCCATTGCCCAATCCTTACGATGCGACGGCATGATCCACACCACGAGCCGAACTATGGCAAGGGGGCTGATGAACCTGATGACGTCTCTGAACATCATGTTTGGCCTGGAGATAGTTGCCCAGGTCTCACCCCTTCGAACTCCGCGTGTTCAATCGCATAAGCAACCCCGTCAGGATTTAGCCGATACAACTTCCTGGGCGGACGACCTTCATGTCGAGATGGCTCCCACCTGGATTCAACCAGGCCTCTGTCGCTCAGCCGCATGAGGATGGGATAAAGCGTTCCGGAGTTGAGACCAGTCTGCTCAGAAAGAGCATATCCATGCTGCCATTGAGCAGGTTGAGACAAGAGAGCCGCAAGCAGCTTCCTGGTCTGGGGTGAGGGAGGTCTATTTCGTATCATGCGCTAAGTCTACATATGTAGATGTGATATGGCAAGCCTTCGTATCAGCGGGTCGACAAGGCCATATCATGCGCGACGAAAGGCAGCAAAGAGCCCGGTTGCTGTTTTAAGTGGTTAGATGTACGCCGAGTCAGGCTGGCATCAGTGAATTGCCAACAGGCGGCAGGCCGCTCAGTTGCCCTAACCCGACGATATGGCCGCCGTCAACGTAGCGTTCGAAACCGGTACCTCACGCTCCGCTCAAAACGAAAATATCCTTCGTTTCCACAACCGTGCCACACGCACCCGACTCTCCTGGCGAAGTGAATACGGATCAGAAAGGCATGTCGGTATCCCAAATCGAAAGATCCTTTGTAACGGCGGTCTTCGCTTTTATCTTCGTTTCCAGTGACCTGATGAAGCGAATCGATGCGGCAACGTGATTGAAAATCAGAAGACTTTCTTCGTAGTTCAGGATTGGATTATCGTGCGCAAGACTTTTGTTGTTGCGCACATCGTTAAACGCTTCAAGCACCGATATGCTCGACTTCAAAATGCGTTCGGTCATTGCCGATTCAAGATGATTACCGTCGCGCAGGGTCCGTACGTATTCCCCAAATAGACTGTGCAGCGGCTTGTCGCGGATCACTTCAACGCCATGCTCTTGACACGCATTGCGCACGAATTTCATCACGAAGGTATGCAATCGGTCCAAGGCCCCCTCAGGCTGGTTCTTTTCGATCGCTTCCCGCACATGCTCTGCCAGCACTTCGAAATCACGCTCGTCGCCTGTCGCCGTCAGCGCTTCGAATTCAGCCACCGGCTGATCACTGAGTAACCGTTGTGCAGCCTTCCTGCAGTCATCAATCAAATTCGGGTTGCTGTCGCCAAAACACTGCTCTTCGGCAGCATAATCGATGAGCCCTCCAATGACTCGCCCAACGGCATAGTTGCTATCCAGTTCCCAGAATGCACGCATCCGGTTTGCCTTCGATGTGCCACGCATCCGGTAACGCTCGGCGTCGATCTCGACGCGGTATTCGTCAAAGAACTCACCGAAGGTACGGTCCGAAAAATTGAGCACATAGCCGCTCCCCATACCAAGGAGCTTTTCAAGCTTACGGCGCTCACTGCCGCTCAGGTCTGACATTCGTTCTCCTTTCACTCTTCTTCCCAAGCCATGAGCTTTTGTATGGATTCGATGGCCCGAGCAGAGCGGCCCGGACTAAAAAAAAAAGCCCATATGGCCAAATCATGGCACACATGGGCGGCTACATCTGTGGATATCTAACGTCTGCTTGTGTCAAACTTTATTGTTTTTTGTTCAATTTTATTGTTCGTCTACAACAAGTGAATAGATCAAATTATGTTCGTCAAATCCGTCTCTGTAAAATCAACAGCTTACGCATGTTACCGGTCCGTCAATGTTTGTCAAATCTCGCTCTGTGGTAGTTGGGTGTTCTGTTGACACGCCACCAATGTCTGTCAAATTGCGCCACGCAAACGCTCAAAACAGTAGTTGGCGACCGTCAGCGGCCGATACCACTTCCACCTGCCGAACGCACCCTTGTGCCCAACCTCTGCGCGGCCTAAAGTAAGAACCAACAAGGCGACCATAAGGCTCGTCCCGTTGGGCAGCGGTGCCATCATGGCAACAAGAATATCATCAGATCCTCTGGTGCAGCCAGATCACGAACAGCGAGTGCTGCTGGGTGATACGCCAATATCCCTCCCAGCACTTGGCCCCGGACATTCCCTCGTTGCGCCGTCTTTACCAGATGAAGTCATCATTTCCGTTGTCGGAAGGTTTCATATACTGAGCTGTAACCGGACGCCGACCGCCACCTTCCAGGAGCTATTCCACTGCGCCCCATTCAATTTGTCTGCCTGGATCCCCCCGCACCTTGAAATGCTCGCTCCGCGGATAGGTGGAGATGTGGAAGCGTGCACGCTGGAGATCTTGCGCGCGCACACACTGTATCCGTTACTTGCAATTTTCAACGGGTTGTCGTTCCCTGTCAGCTCGAGAAGGACGACTTCGAACAAAGCCACAAAGGCGCCAAAGCGGTTTTCAGCTGAGCCGACCCGACTTTGCTTGGAATGCCTGCGCGAAGATCTGGCTACCTGTGGTGTTCGCTACATTCACCGGTCCCATCAAATACCCGGAGTAGAAGTGTGCAGCAAGCACGCTTCCCTCTTGCTTTACAAATGCCCTCACTGCGAGTGTTCATTCCGTCGGGGCTACAATCTGGCTCTCGTCCCCTGGAAGCGATGTACTTGCAAGAAATATATCTTCGATAGTATATCGTCAGAGAAGGAAGTAGATCCCGTCGCACTATCCTACGCCCGGTTCTCTGCGGCCCTTCTGCAGTCAGCCCCGCACTCAGCGGTACCAACACGTGTACTGGTCGAGATATATCGTGACCGTGCGCGCGCTATCGGCTGTAGTTGGGGCAATGAAAAAGTAAGCCATGTCCGCATAAAGACCGAAATGGAAAAATTCTACGGAAAAGATTTTCTTAGAAGGACGGATGCGGCCTATCGTGACGATCGGCTGAGCGAATGGTTGAAGATGCTGAACGACTACAGCGTCACGGAACCGCCACTCGGCCGCCATCTGCTGTTTGCGCATTTCCTGTTTCGCGATGCCGCCCAGTTCCTGGCTGCCATCGGTGCGACTGACGGAAATGAGCGAACGGGTAGCATTGAACGACCCGTTGTAAAACGACGGATCGTCGGCGTCGGCACCGGAAAAGCTAGCAAGCCCAGCATAGAGCAACGAATCGCAGGTCTTTTGCGCGAGCTTACTGTGCGTGCTCGCGATATTCCTGATTGCACCATAGAAGACTTGTGGAAATCGTATTATGGTCTGATGAAACGGCTTGTCTCTCTCGATCTGGAAGCGATTACGCTTTTGAGACGAAAACTTCAGCAACTGAAACCCAAGCCAGCAGGCCCGGCCAAAGTCCCGCGCAGGAGCGAGAAAGATGGCGAGCGCGCACGCTCGGTTATCGCGACAGCCGCCGCCTTGTATGCATCCGTCGCCAAACCAGAAAAAATTACGATCAACCGTCTTGCCAAAGAGGCAGGGTGGAATTCTACAGCGCTCAATCAACACGCCTTTCCGGCAACGCTACGAGCGCTGGCAGAGTGCGCAGAGTCCAACTGGCACTTTTATGCCCGTCGGATTTTATGGGCAAAGCTGACGCACAAGCGTGCTGCGATCAGCGTGGTCAGAGCTCGCTCAGGAGTGGAATACCATCGGTCCCTCGTGCTGATGCATTTTTTTCAAGATGTCGATTTATCGCTTCCTTACGACGCTGACACCATAACGCGGCTGCTTACAGAACGCGGCATCCAACGCGACTGGTCCGGTCCCTGCCCGGAACGGGAATTTCCTCCCGCTGGCCGACGGTACTATACGAAAAGCCAGACTTAAATTGCAGAGTCTGACTAAGAACGCCTAAGAAGCCTATTGCTTGCTCTGACAGCAATCTGGTCATACACTGAGCCATACCGACCATCTGCTATCGGCCAATTGAAAAACTCGGTTAAGTGACCTTAGCTAGAAATCTTATCAACCTCGACTGGCCAGAACCACCTTTATCGAACGTTCGTGGATGGGTGGGAGGTCTGAGATTTCCTGAAAATTGCCATCCCACTTTTCAACAGAATAGGCTAGTAGCAGACATTGAACGCCAGGCAATAGAACATTCCGGAGTCACGCTGAACTTCTGCTTTCATTGAACATAATTGCTCGAAATTATTAAAGCTACCCAGTAAATCTATCTCAGCAAGATCTCTATTCATTAATATTTCATATGCCAAAACTGCCGCCTCGAGTAGGAAAAGTTGATTCTAAAAATTTTCTAGGTTTCGTCCCGATAGAGGGCGTGGATTTCACATTCGCTGGATACTTACTCGCATGTCACCTAGCCATTGAGCACTACCTCGACGAGTTTCTTAAAAGCCGTGCACCTGAACTTAACTGGGAAAACGGAAAATTGAATTTCGCACAGAAAGCAGCTTTGTTCCCGCACGCGATTTTCCCTCAGGGTGAGCAGGCAATTGCTGGCATCAGACACATAAATGTTCTTCGAAACAAATTGGCTCATCGCATGGACGCGAAGCCTGATGATTTCGACTATCTTCCGTTTGTGCGTTTTTTGGAAAAAGATCCTCATCCGAACGCCGCCCCTATCCCAACAATGCCGATGGAGTTGATTGAGGCTTTTGTCACGAAGTTGAGCGCTTTTTTTATAGGTTGGCTCGCGAGCGACGCTTATCGAACGACATGGCGACAAGACGTTAATAAATGACTGTATGAATGAAGCAGTGGAGTGTTGCTTAGGAGAAGTTTATCTACCAAGCTTCCGCTTGGCGTCGTAAGTGGAAGCTGACTAACGTCTGTAACGACTAAGTACTATTAGAAGCTTGTTCGCATATGGTTGAATGCGGCTGGCTTGATCCATCTGTCTTCCCGCCTCCAAGTATAAGATGCTACCAATTTGCAAAGGAACCATACGCACTTTACGATTCATAGATGCATTAATTAATGGTAGCACTTGTCCCCAAGAATACTAAAACCCTCATCCTGATGAAAAAAGATTACATAAAAGAATTTCGGAATAATTTTAAGATTGCGAAAAACGCCGATCTCCAACATGTGGCTGTGGCAGTTAATGCAGTTTACGAAGCTCAATCAACGGGTATGAAGTATTTGATGGACTTCGATTCCAAAGACGGCCATGAGGGGCTTAGAGTTCATACCTTCATCAATCTAGCTTCTCGCATTTTCGAGCATGCACAAGCGATGTTGGTAGCCTTAGCTACGGGGTCACCTGCTAGTTCAGAAGCACTGGGACGGATAGTGGTAGAGGGCTCGGTAAATTTGATGTATTTAACGGTACTTGGCGACGCCAGCACAATAGTTGGATTTTTCCAGGCGTGGGTTGATGCCCACGAAAAAAAATTGCGAGACTGGAAGACCGATGTAAGTTCCAATGATAGCTCGGCAAAAATTTGCGCGATGATCGACGCGCGCCAAGCGACTTTAGACATCTACAAAGAGTTTATTGCGTCCTTGAAGAGAGAAAGTGGAATAGCGCCATCGGATAAACCTTACATTTGGCCACAAAAGTTATTTGATCGATTTGATCGGCTTGGAAGACGGACAGACTATTACGAAAGCTATCACAGACTGAGTGGCTCTAGCCACATATCTGGTGAGGACACGATGAATTGGTTAATGTCTATTAAGGTTGATAGTGCCACCCAGCAGATGATGGGGGCTGAAGCTTGGGCGTACTCGATAATGATGACAAGGATTGCGTCGATGTTCTTTGTAGAGAGTATCGCTGCTTGTCTCATCACACACGGACGCACCGATAACGATGATTTGACTAAGCTTCGATTCGACCTTGCTGACGCTGTTGAGAAGATATCACGAGCTGCTGGTGTACCTCATGTCAATGATTAATGGGAGAGTTGCGACAACGTGTTATCGGAACTCCCAAAGATGCGTCTCTTCCTATTTCAATATCTGTTATGGGATCGATAGCGAACGTACACGGCCGCAGTCCGGGCGCTAAGATGGCGATCGCGTCGCAGGCGGACTAATGCCATGGCCCAAGCACTTCTTTCTAAAGACCAAAGGTTGCTTATAGAAGCTCATCTTTTACCTCGCCGTAGGTCGTCAAAGGGTAGGCGACCACGCATCAACGATCGTGCAGCCCTAACCGGAATTGTGCTTGTTCTCAGAACTGAAATACCATAGAAGTAACGGTTCCCCCCTCAACCTTTCGGGGGTAGCCGTTAGCCTAACGCGTCCGCTGTATATTGCTCACACCACGCAAGCCGCCGCGCCCGAAATGCGGCAGCCGATTCAAGGACTTGGGACAGCAATTCTGCCGTTCGGGGTAGCCGCGCAAGGTGCTTGTCGAGCCACGATGCGTTGCCAGTGCATCGTCCGATCTCGTTGAGGGTTACACGCCTCGGACATCTCGACGGATCCAGTATCTCTGCAGCCGCCAACCTCACGCGCTCCGTCATCGCCCTGTCGCGGGCACACCAGTCAACTGACGAGGTCCGCTCCACAATCCGAAGTGTGGCAGGAAGCTGATCCCGGAGCCAAGCGCGGTCGTGCCGGTACAGCCAAATGAAGTCTGCCCCCAGCGCAGTCTGGAGCGCCTTGAATCCGGCTGATGGTGACGCGACCAAAGCGGCTCTCAGCTTGTCACGGGCCTGCGTCTGCCGCTGCTCCCGCATGGTGGCGATACGCCGAGTTTGCAGGCCGAGATCCGCTCCCAGAATACGATTTACAGTCGATGCTGACAGTCCGGTCGTGTTCACAATATTCGCGATGGCCTCGCCCGCCGCCAAGGCACGCCGCACTCGCGAACGTACCGCGACATCGAGCTTCTTGGACCTGCGCGTAAAGCCGATGCCGATTTTTTCCGCTTTGACCAAGACCGCGTTGGCAGACAGACCGAGCTCTTTCGCCACCTGACGCATCGACCGGCCCTCGGCTGCCAGCGCGGCGATCTTGCATTCCATAGCTGTAGATGCCTGTTCGTCAGGCGCAAAAGTGACCGCCGGGGAAGGGATGTCAGTCCAGAGAAAGGATTCGACGCTCTCGGCCAGAAACCCGATCAGCAGAACATGCAGCAGCGGATGGTGCGCGGCACGAGGCCGGCGGTAAAGACTTGTCAACCACGAATCGTCCCCAGCGCAGCGCGCGAATATGCCATCAAACGGGGGCAGGTTCCTCACGCTCCCCCAAAAATCGAGGAGTGCGCTTTGCAATGCTCGTTGACGAACCCTCATGCTGGCCGTAGCCAGATCCCGGTCTGCCAAATGGGCGAGGTAATGGTTCCGCCAGGTCAGCGGATCGACTGGCACACTCCGCAGCAAAATTAACTGAGCAATGAGCCGCGAGACGATCACTAATTTTTCAAGTGCCCGATCGTCGACGTTCGAAACGCTCTTCTGACTGTTCCACTTCGCGGCCGTAGCTGGAAGAAATAACTGCGTGCGTTTCAGGCGCTGCGCCAGGCAGTCGGATGCGACGAGAGGAACCCCGTGATAAGGGCATAGGAGAACACCTGGAAACTGGTGCGCGCGATACCACGTCGCTATGCCGATCGTCTCGCAGTCGGCCTCAGCACAGACGGGACAGAATCGCAGCACATCTTCTGCTCCCACGCGACTCGCCAACAGTCCTAAGGTGATTTTCGTGCAGCTCGCCGTGCCCGTCGCCACCGACTCGGCAATCCGCGTGTAGTGGGCGTGGTTCATGAATGGCCTGAAGCATGGGAGGATCGTGTGTCCTTCGATCAGTTCCTCGATCGTGTTCACTGGCAACCGGAGATCCTTCGAGATCCGGTTCAAACTACTAGGAAACGCCGTGCCCAGGGTAACGCATCGCCGGTTCAGCAATTCGATCAGCGTGTCCCCGGAGGTTGGATGCCCCGTCAATGCGTGGTAGCGGGACACAATGCCAAATATTGTCTCTTCAGGCACGATGACATCGCCAGCTTTTCCTGCCGCCTTCGCTTCCAGGACTGCGGATGGTTTCGCCGCCCATTCATCGACGACCGCCCAGGCCGACGCCTCCATGACTGATCACTCCTTTCTCGACTAGGTACTGGTGCGGATCATCCGCATCCGCCGCGGTCCGCATGTCCACGTACCCAGGCGGGAGTGCTGGATCGACCGCACCGGAATCGACGGGTTCGGTGCTACCGTCACCCGACTGTGGTGATACGCTCTGCCCAGTCCCCTCTGCCGGCACGGCAGAACCTGTTACTGGAAACAATTGGTTGAGATAATCGTGCACGACCGTGACCTGTTTTGGAAACTCGAGCAATTTCGCCAAGGCTTCGTCGACTGGCAGCAAATCCTCGTATTGCGACAGCGACCTCGTCGTATTCGTGCGCAGCGCATTGATCGCAGGATGAAGCAATGCCAACCCGTCGTCATACGTCTGTCGCAGGAGCTTCGGGGTCAGCGTTTCGGTACCATCGAGCATGGCCCGCTGCTGTGCAAGCTTAAAGAGCAACACGACGAAATCGGGGATGCTCTGACTGAGATCGAAAACCGTATCGAGCATCTCGTCATCCGGATCTCTTGGTTGCCGGACCCACTGATATGTCCAGATGCGCCGAACGAAATCGTCCCATTCCTTCACACGCTTTGGCGGTCGTTCGAACTGGATCAGGCCGCTTTCCGAAGCCCGGCGGCCATCCTTCATCTCATTGGTGAACAGGTTGGCGGCCTTGCTGGTACCAATTTCGACCACCGGCACCCGGAGGACCGTGCGCAGATCCTGGAAGAAATGCAGCAGCGGCGCCGTGCCGTGCGTCTTCTGCAAACTGAGCCGCTGAATCTCGTCGATAATCAGGATGCCGAGGAAATGGGTCGCAGCGATCTGGCGCATGGCGCCTTCCAGCATGTCCTCACGCATTCCAGTCCTTGAAAACAATTTTTCGTATTTGCCGCCGGTGCCGAGAGCGGCATCGACCTGTCGCGCGAACTCACGGCAGAAACTCGAGATCGAGCCGTTTTTGGGACAGGTCACTTTCAGCCATACCAGTTGCGTGATCGGCAGATGGCGTCCTCGCCAGGAAGAGTGATGGATAACCTGTTGGGGGTAGGTTCGCAAAATCGCATCGGCGCATGTTGTCTTTCCAGACCCGCTCAGTCCAACGATGAGCAGTTGCGATTCGCACGGGATCAGTTGCCAGTCGAGGTTTCTCCACTGCTCTCGATCTTGGGCGGTATAGATACTGCGCCACGTCGCCGCCTCGATCGGATTGCGGACGACGTAGCCCGCCCGGAGCAGCCGCGAGATAGTGCGTTCAACATCATAGAAAATCAGGCGAGGGATCACGACATACTTGAGCCGTGCAAGCAGGTGCCAGCGCTCCTCAGTCGACATCGCGCGCTCTTCAGGTTGGATCTGCGGACGAAGAATCATCGCCCGCGCGGCTTCCTTTTCCGCGAGGATAGGGGGCAGGGCCTCGATCAGCGGGTTGTCGCGATACTCCGCGATATTCTGCTCGACATACGTGGGCGAAGAATGATCGGTACTCATCGGATGCTCCATCATGACCACGCCCCCCGGAGCCGGTCCGTTACAGACCCCAGATGTCGTCGAGCGGGTTTTGTTTTCGCATATCGGGGCGCAACTTCACCACATTGTCCTGCGCCGGCGGTTCGCAATACGACTGCGCCGCATCACGCGCGTGTTCGACTCGCTCGGCAGTTTTCTCGAAGGCCCGGTTCGCCTGCACATTCGCCTTCTTCTCGGTCTTGCTCAGTCCCTGCTTGGCTTGCGCTGCGGCCTTCTTTGCGGCCGCCGTGATGGCTTCGCACTTGGCATCCAGCGTGGCGCAAACCTGCTGCAGCTCCGAGGCCTTATGGTCCGCTTCCAAACCGAGCAGCTTGGCGCGATCAAGCATCTCTTCCAGACGGGCCAGCCGATATTTTTCGTTGTTGTCCAACAGTTCGCAGGGCTCCCACTCGCGTGATGTGGCGTTGAGAATCCAGATGCACGCAGGTGCATACGGCAGATGACGGATCTCGATCGGTTCGACCTTGCCCTTCGTTCTTGCCCGTGCAAACCACTCTTCACGGACGGCTCGCTCACACGCGTAACGGCGCCCGTGAAAATAGATACCGTCACGCCGGACCGACGCGGTTGCGGCAGGTAACAGCTTCGTCCATACCCTCTGTTTTTCGAGCACCTTCGCTCCGCCCGTCAGGTGCTCCATACCCCAGTTCCAAACCGTTAGCGGGGTCGCATCCATGAGATTCTCGCCCAGCATTTCATTGGGTAGTGCGTCAGCACGGTAAGCAGCCAGGTTGTACTTGATCAACTTGTATGCCAGGATCCGGCTCAACTCAGGAAGTGTCAGCGAAGCGTCGAGCGCGCAGTGGCGTCGTTTCATCTCGTCCAGCCTGCGGTTCAATGCCCCCGGCTCGAAATGGATGGTGTGGTTATTGATGAGGTTGAACTGCTGTTCCACATTGGGCTTCCAGTCAGGCCTGCGAACCGCGGCGTTCTGGATGGTGATACCGAACTCTTTCGGCAACGCATCCGACGCCTTGGATTTCAGCTCTCCGTTATCGCACAGTAGCTTGTGAGGCAGGTGATGACATGGCCAGAGATCCGGGCTGATGTCGATGCCCAGCTGCCGGCAGAAATCGGTCTTGTCCAAGAACGCATTGAACAATGCCAACCGGGCGCCCTCCCAACTCGGGCCCTCGAGCCCGAGATAAAAGCCCACCACCATCCGGGAGAAGACGTCGACCACGACATACAGGACGGGCCGCCCGATCAGCCAAGCGCGGTTGAACACCGATACCAAGTAGACGTCGACGATAGTCGCGTCGATCTCGAACCGTGCCCCGGGCCCGAATACCCGATTTCTGGAAGATCCCAGTACTCCGCGATGCTTAAGGTTCCAGGTGGTCGTGCTGATGTTGCGCTTGGTAAGCGAAAAATCCTGATTCATCTCCTTCACGACCTGCTTGAACTGGTGCAGCGACGGTGCTTCGTGCGCTTCAGGTGGCACTGGGATCAGCAGATTCCCGTGTTCAATCTCGGCGGCTTTAAAGTATGTTCGCTTGGTGTCTTCCCAGGCCTTTTTTATCGTCACTCCGGGCTTCAGGAAGGTATGAATGCCTTGGACAATTTTCGTCCGGACCTCGGCTCTCGACGGTCCGAGCAGCGATGGATCGTCCTGCAGTTTGACCCGGTCCGGCCGCCGGCCGCGCTTGTTCGATCCCGCCTGCTGCTCCTGCCCGGACGGACCACACAAGTCATAGCACGCAATCAGCGCGTCGATACAGCTTCCGTGCGCCCAATACCGGTACAAGGGCCGATACACCTGCTTGGGGTCGAGCTCCAATTCCGCAGCGCGCGCCAGGATCAGACGGCCACGGGTGCGCGGCAGATAAATTTCGGGAATGCAGTCTTCGCGTACCAGAGGTTCAATGATCGCCCAGGCTCGATCCCTGACGTCCAGGCTTCGGCGCAAGATCGCTTCCTCGGGCTGGAACAGGTAAGGCCTCAGCTTCACTTCGACCCGCTGCAGCATGCCATCGTTCAGAAGCCCCATCACCTCCTGGAGGCTGTGCACATCCGGCTTCTTCAACGGCTTTTGCATGCCGATGGTGACGAGCACGTCTTCGTCGGGCACGACCCACAGAACACGCTGCGCGCACGCAAAGCCTGTGTCCACAGCGCTTGGCACCGGCTCGAATACCTCAGCAGGCCACAATAGATCCATTGTGGCCACCTTCTTGAGCACAGGTAAATCGCGGGTCGGATGCGACGGGCAGGATCACCGGAATACAGCGCAAACCGATCGGCACACGCAGGTCCAGGTTGATCAATTTGTGCCAGGCGCAATAGCGGAACATGTCCGTCGCCAGTTCAGGGGAAACAGCGGCACCGAACACTGCCGCGCACTCCCGCAGGCGGTCTGCAAGTATGAGCCCTTGTAAGGATGGCGTGTTGAACGCCGCAAGAAACCGGGGCAGCCGCGCTTCGAAAGCATCACGGTCGACATCTTGCTCCACCATGAAGTAACTGAGCCACTCCAGGTTGTCGATGACGATCTTGTCGAATTCGGCATTTGTGAATAGGTACCATGGAATACCGCGTACAAGCCAATACCGTCGCTCGATCTCCAGTTTGGTCAGCACAGATTTCCGGCTTCGGCCGCGCAGGTCGTCCGCGCTTTTGATGGAAAAGGCTACAAGAAATTGTTTTCCGGCCTTATCAATCCTCGTAAGCAAAAAATCCGTCGTCATGACGATCAGCGTTCGGCTTCGAGGATAGCTTGGGTGACGAATTCCCAACGATGATGCAATCCGCTGAGTTTCCGACTCAGGAAACAACGGAAACTGCTCACGAATATCCACGACGTCGGCTGCGTAGTCCGCCAGCAGAAAGAAGCAACTTTCGTTATCGGAAAAGAGATGGTGCACTCTGCCCGTCGTCACACCGAGCCGACGGCTCATCCGCCCCCTCGAAGAAAAGCATCGAACGTCGATCCAGGGTTTGTAGTGTGCGCCTTCCCCAAGGCCGAGTCCTTGTACCTTCCATCTCGCGACATCATCAGAAGTGATCGGCACGCGTCTCATCATTCCGACCAAAGCGATTACAGCATTGGCACTGTGCCCAAGTCTCGTGCAATCCAATTAGTCTATACCCGGATACGATCCATTCAAGGCTATAGAGGAAACAAACCGCACACAGATCGAACATCCAGACGCGTGTTGGCTTACTGAATCGCCCGGGCTTTTGTGGAGGCCGGTTAGTGTGAGTCAAGCCGGGATAGCTTATCTTGAGTGCCATGTTAGCGCGAATCATGCCTACTCTCTGGACTGGTACGTGCTAAACATGAAAGTGAGCAGGTCCGCGACAACGAGGACAAACAACTTGACTGAGAAGGAAACCCCTCTGTGATGCAACGCGCCGCCAAGCTCTGCAACATAGCCAAATAGCATAAATCCGATCGGCACTACCAGGAAGGCGAGTACTTTGGAGACGGCAAGAAAGAGGATGCATCGAAGTAGCAACGAAATGAACGCCAATACCAGGAACGACGTCGCAAACGGCCACATCCAGGCTACGTCTTTCGCGATGAAATAGTGCGGTATGGGGACGTAGTCAAGGATAGAAAATGAGTGTATGAAGCTAAGGCCGAATCCGAGAAGTGCTGCAATGGTCCACTTCTTTATCGCTAGGTCGAGCCTCGAGCCGAGCCATCGTCCCACCTTTTCTTCAAACGTGTACTTCTTCAACTCAACGCCTAGCGTGGGAAAGGCCAACGGTCCAGCAACGACTGCCATGGCCATAAGACACAGGGCATCCCAAAACGGGGACAGCCTAGTGTCTGGCGCGAAGTGCAGCAGGAACAGCGGCGCAACCGCAAGGGCCGTCTTGAGGTAGGTAGAGCCAGGTCGCGGGGCTTGAAAGATGACATCTCCCGCTGAGTTTGGACGAAAGCCCGCACCCATCACGCCAAAGTAGAGGAACGAAACCACCGACCACAGAGCAAGGTCGCCATAGTTGATTGGGGTAGGATTCATGAGCAATGGTGACGGCTGGGACCTGAATGACGCCTAACGTTTGAATTTAGCGGCGGCTGTCGCCGCCCGCTGGAAACGGCAGATTGCATCGATATGAGACGTTTTTGCGCTGATAACCATCGCTGTCACGTCGTGGCGAATTTGATTATCTCAATTGCTGCTTTCGCAGCGGCAGCGGCAAGACTCAACATGCTCAATAGATATGTAAACGGTGAAGTTTTAGGGTCAGACATTTTGTCCAAAAAGTGCACTAACACCCAGCGAGTAATTACATAAAATAGTGCGATAACTGCAAAAACAGAAAATACAAAAGCACCGAGAAATACTAAGGCTATGGGGGCAAATAGTCCGATCGCGAAGACCAAAAGTACGCCATAGAGAGTTTCACTGATTAGATGCGCGATATATAAGATGCCACCGTATAAGATCACCGATGGAACGACGAGTCTAACAGGGAGGAGCACAATTTCCTTCACGTCGTCTTTTGACATATAAGGCGTTCGCTCATCGAGCATTAAATAAAATCTGATTAATCGATCACGCAAGCCACTTGACGTTTTGGTCTTAAGATAATGCTTATCCCACAGTTGAGCCACGCTCACGAGAAGAGCAGCGATTGCTAAAAAAGTTCCCCAAAATTGCATTTTGATATTTAACTTTAATCCGGCAATAACGGCTCGACGAGTTTCCATTCCTTGTCGCTGATATCGGTCGGGTAGGCCCGCCGCGTCTTGCGCTCCACGACTTTGTGTCGCGCCGCTGCTCTGCTGTCCACATGGCTGCTCCTGCGAGAGAGAACCATTAGACATCATAGTTGCTTCCGAGTTTTCAAACTGTCTCTCAAAGATCGACTGATTAATTACCGACTTAAGGTTGAGCTAAATTAGGAGCATCATGTGGTGAGCTGAACAAGCACTCCTGAACTGCGCACGTTACTTAGGAGGCGCGACTGTACTCGTATTAAGTTGCCAATAACGGTAGAGTGATAGTGAACCGAACCTTATCAGGAGGCAGATTCTCGGCCGTCAACTGTCCGCGCATTTTAACGATATTGTGTCTGCTGATAGACAAACCCACCCCGACGACCCGACCTGGCTCACCATCTGTCGTTGAGAAGCCAAAGTCAAAAATACGAGTTAGATTTTCTTCAGGAATAGGCCGGCCTTGATTACTAACCTGCAGTATGACGCGATGGTTGTCTCGAAGAATGTTAATGCTGATTGGTGTTTCGGCGTCGCGGTGACGGTTAGCGTTTCTTATTAAATTCTCGAGAACATCTTCAAGTGCTTCCGGATCTACTCTACATATGGCAGCCGGAATTTGCGTATCAAAATCAAATACTTCGATCCCAATTAAAGGCGCGTTTTCAATAATTTCTTTCGTGAACGCAACAAGATCTAACGTCTTTAGTTGCGCTTCACGATTCGTAATTGAGTCTTCGACAGTATGGACTCTCTCTAAAGAGGGAAGTGCTCTTAGGATTCTATCAACGTAGCGCCGTCCCTCGTCTTCGGGCTTGATCAAAACACTCAAGGCCTGCAATGGCGATCGAATCTCATGTCCGATGACTTGGAAATTCTGCTCGCGCAGACTTAATACTTCAGCACGATAATCGTTCTCGGCTTGTTCACGTTCCACGCGACGATGCGACTCCCTCAGCAAAGCGTTGAATGATTTTGCTAGTCGTCCGATCTCATCAATCCGATCGGAAAACGGCAGAGAAAATCCACGTTCACCGTGCGCTGTCAAGTGCTGAGAAAGGGAAGTCCAGACAAATATCGGACGAATGATAAGACGATATGCGGCTCGGCAGCTCTGAGCGGTAAGCACGACTAGGAGTAGCGCGCTTAAAAAAATTGCCCATACTCTTTTTTCGATTACGACACCCGGATGACTCACCTCGAGACTAACGGAAGTATCGGGAAAAACGGCCTTCTTCAAGATCGGGTCTTTCCTGATGTTGATGTCGTACCCAGATAAATAGATAAATCTTTTCTCGTCTTCGGACTTGGTGCCATCGGCAAAGTAGGATGCTACTGGTTGTGGCAATTCGCCTTGCCGCACTCTGACATCAGCATGACTTTTAAGGAGGGGTTGCACAAGAGTGGACACCGAGAAGTCAACCGTCCCGGTATCAGAATAAGATATCATCTTCGCCGTTGACCCTTGGGACCAATCAGATCTTTTAACCGCCACTTTTACTTTCTTCGGATCAGGGGGCCATACTTCCTCTGCCGTTATCTTCCCCATGAACTCTCGAAAATCGATACGAAGATAGTACGTCCAACGATTATGCCCTACCGACTGCGGTGTGAATGTAGCCCAGCCTTCCACGCGTCGGTCTAGCTCTAGGACACCTTTCTGCGTTGATCGATAAGCAGTTGTTAAGAATTTGCGCTTTCCAAGGGCCTGCATAATTTGGGGCGCGATCTTCCAGGTAGCATTGGCAGCCTTAGTGCCGAGACTTAATTCAATATAATCAGCGGAGAAGCTTCGATCGCCGTACTTCAACGGAACCGCGAAGTCATCGGAAAACTCCGCTACGACGAAGACAAAGGATCCGAAGTTTTTACTTTCCGCGAAATATGCGCAGAGCTTATCTTCAGTCGAAGTTCGTGAAGTTGCTTCCACCAACGCCACGAAACAGTTGCGAGGCGGGTGCTTAGGCGCCGCATTAGGGCCAACTTGAGGCGCTGAGTAGTACTGCCTTGGAAGTACGACAGGGCTGAGCTCACGCTCGCGTGATGTTAATAAAGTAAGATTGTTTTGGAGCGTTGCACGTTCGTCTGAATCAAGTCTCGACACCGCATCCCGCAGGTCCCGATCAAAAAGCTCCTCCTTATTAGCACGAACTGCTGAAATCGAATCGATTAGAAAGGCGATGAGCAGCAAAAGAGCCGCACCGAATGTGAGCGCAAGAGTTGCACCGAGCGTGATACTGATGCGGTAGCGCTGGTACCGCCGTGTAATCCGCCTAAACCACTGGCTAGTTACCTTCACTCTACAGTCCACCGATATCCAGCTAGGGGAGTATTTTCAATACATGAAAACTTCGGATCAACGTCGGTAAAAGCTTCCTTAATCTTAGTAATATGAACTCGCAAGGTATTCTTGGTCCTTCCGCTGGGGAGATGTTCTGTCAAAATCGCATAAGGAACCACTTTGTTGACATTGCTCGCAAGCTCCTCGATCAGGCGTACTTGTGTTATCGAGAGACTGACCCGCTGTCCGTTCCAGCGGACAATGTCTCGACGACGGACGTCAATATCAAGACGTGGGTCACGAATCGCCTTTATTTGAGATACGGCCTGATCGCGAAACGCGAGGGCCCTCTTCACCTCCCGGATGAGATCGTCTGAGCTAATGGGCTTTTGCATGTAATCCCACGCCTCAACAACTTCAGCAAACTCGCGTAGATTTGGGAGATCAAGGCCAGAAACGATGAGGAAGGGGGTCTTCGACGCGTCTACGCCGCGAGCTAACTTGAAACCGCCAAGTCGCTCGGAGCCCGGGCCAAGATTGAGATCAGAAATGATCAGGTCGTACTCGGTCGATCTGATGGCCGATAGCCCATCAGAGTAGTTATCAAGAAGGTCGACTTGGCAGTCTGGCCATACATTAGTTAGGTGTGACGAAAAAGCCACCGCAGTTGGCCGATCATCTTCGATAATTGCAAATTTGTACATATATCCCCCTGACCTTTGAGTCTACAGAAACTTCACGGGACTGGGGTTAATGTTTGCTAATGGGACCCGGTCAGGCCAGGTCCCTAGCGCTGTTACGCGTAACGCACGAGCTTCCACACAACAGCCTTGCCGTTGTGTGGGGGCATGACGTTATGCACCGCGATTGGGGCAGTGGTGGAGGGGGCGTCTTGCGACTGCCAAACGCCACTCTCCGGGCAACGCTCGCCCGTGCGGGCAGTGGTTCCAATTGCTTTTTTCATACCAATACCTTTCAATAAATGTTCACATTTTCGAACTCACCTGCGTCGAGCTCAGAACGTATTTTCCCGGTTTAGCGATTTGCTCGATATGGCGTTGATGTTAGTTCTTGTTAGCAAAACGGGCATGAAGTTAACGGTTATAGGCACGCTATTAAGATCTCTAAACCGTTGGGCGTATTTGGCATGCGGCTCGGAACATTGAAGCTGTAGCACAGACAACGCGGCATGAGATCGCAAAGATCGAAGTTTTGCGCAGAGAACTCGCACCCGTGCAAGACCTTGAGAGGAAGGGCGCTAGTTTCGATCGTCTATAAGACGTCGTTCAAAATACCGCAGCGTTGTCCGTGCGGATGCGGCCAGCCAGTGGAGCTTCCGCAGATTCGTGAGGCTCGTCTCCGCTGGTCGCGCCGGGTCGCCAAAGAAGGCCCCCGTCCTTCCGTCTGGCGGCAGGAGGGGGTGTTGCGCGCACTACTTTATGAGAGGCGGCAAAGTCGTCTGGGTCTGACTTGGCTCTGCAGCATATAGACAAGCACTGCACGCCGCTCCTAACCTTCGCCGTGTTCTCAGAATAATACTAATGAGAACACGACGTAGTTATCAAACATAAACATTAATCAATCGAAATTTGACAAACTTAGTCCATCTTTGACAAACATAATTTGGCTTTGACAGACATAATTTGACCTTGTCAACAAGTTCATGATCGATCCGTCGTTACTCGACCGTCACCGACTTCGCCAAATTCCGCGGCTTGTCGACGTCAGTACCACGCGCCAGCGCCGTGTGATAAGCCAGCAACTGCAACGCCGCCACGTGCAGAATCGGCGACAGCAGCCCATAATGCTCCGGCAAACGAATCACATGCAGGCCCTCGCTCGACGTGATCTGCGTATCGACGTCGGCAAACACGTACAGTTCGCCGCCACGCGCGCGCACTTCCTGCATGTTCGACTTCAGCTTTTCCAGCAGGGCGTCGTTCGGGGCGATCGTGACGACCGGCATCTCTTCCGTCACCAGCGCCAGCGGGCCGTGCTTCAGCTCGCCGGCCGGGTAGGCTTCGGCGTGGATGTACGAGATTTCCTTGAGTTTCAAGGCGCCTTCCAGCGCGATCGGGTAGTGGATGCCGCGGCCCAGGAACAGGGCGTTTTCCTTGCGTGCGAATTCCTCGGCCCAGGCGATCACCTGCGGCTCCAGCGCCAGCACGGACGACAGCGCGACCGGCAGGTGGCGCATCTGTTTCAGGTAGTTCGCTTCCTGCTCGTCGCTCAGGCGGCCGTTGACTTGCGCCAGGGTCAGCGTGAGCAGGAACAGGGCGGCCAGCTGCGTGGTGAAGGCCTTGGTCGACGCCACGCCCACTTCGACGCCGGCGCGGGTGATGTAGGCCAGCTTGCACTCGCGCACCATGGCGCTCGTGGAGACGTTGCAGATCGTCAGCGTATGCGTCATGCCCAGGCTGCGCGCGTGCTTCAGCGCGGCCAGCGTGTCGGCCGTTTCTCCCGATTGCGAGATCGTCACGACGAGGGTGCTCGGGTGCGGGACGCTGTCGCGGTAGCGGTATTCGCTGGCGATCTCGACGTTCACCGGCAGCTTGGCGACGGATTCGATCCAGTACTTGGCCGTC
>Ga0207654_10000414_pt1 | contig 24454 bp, 19 predicted proteins | sample KBSC64metaG_FD_184355 | JGI IMG/M metagenome (GOLD analysis project Ga0207654, IMG submission 184355) | Corn rhizosphere microbial communities from Kellogg Biological Station, Michigan, USA - KBS C6-4 metaG (SPAdes) (version 2) | ecosystem: Host-associated > Plants > Roots > Rhizosphere > Soil...
GAGAGATCAGAGATCAGGGGTCAGGGGTCAGGGGTCAGGGATCACAGATCAGAGATCGGGGGTCAGGGTTCAGAATCCGGCAATCCGGTTGGAAGGCCGTCGATGCTGAGGGTGTTTTTCTGGCGGCGGTAGTCGCGGAGTCCGGCTTCGCCTTTGGAGATTGCCCATCGGCGAAGCGTGTCGCGCTCTCCGACGTAGTCGAACAGGGGAACTCCGTAGCCGCAGGATGTCTGGACACGATCGACACTGAGGACGATCATCTGCCGTGCACCGGGGGGTTCTGCCGCTTCGAACGCTGAGTTGAGCAGGTCGAGATAGGGATCGCTCCCACGCGGTAAGACCTTCGCTGTTCCGTAGAGACGGAGGATCATGGGAGGGGGCTCGAAGGCGCAGAACATCAGGGTCAATCGGCCGTTCGCCAGCAAATGGGCGGCGGTCTCGTTGCCGCTGCCGGTCTGATCGAGATAGGCGACCTTCAGTTCATTCAGGATTCGAAGCGATGCGGCATCTTTGGGCGAGACGTTCACGCGTCCGTCGGCCGCAGCCGATGCGGTGAAAAAGATCCGCTGCTTGCGAATGAAGTCGGCAAGCCTCTCGTCGATGGAGTCCAATGTCTTTGCCATAGCTATTCCTCCGCTTCGTCGTTCGGGGCTAGGGATTTCTCCAGAAGAACCAGGCGGCCATACCGAGGCCGATAACCACTACGGTTCCGCGAAGCACGGGTTGAGGGATGCGCCGCGAAAGGCTCGCCGAGGTGTAGCCGCCGATTGCGCAGGCGACCATGGCCAGCAGGCAGTAGCGCCATACGACCTGGCCGTTGAGGACGAAGAGCACGAAGGCGATTCCGTTGGCCATGGTGGTGGAGACGACTTTGAGCGCATTGATCTCATTGAGGTCCTGGTAGCCGAAGAGGGAGAGCAGGGTGATGATGAGGAATCCCGCGCCGGCGCCGAAGTAGCCGATGTAGAAGCAGACGGCGGCAGTGGAGACGACGACGGGAACCATGCGTGGAGCGTGGATGCCGCCGGGGGCATGGCTGCGAACAAATTTGCGGTGCTCAAGCCAGCGCGAGACCGGGCCGCTGAGGGCGAAGATGATGGCTGCAACGAGGAGGAGCCAGGGGACGAGATGGAGGAATGTTCGCTGCGGGGTGTGGAGGAGGACGAGAGCACCGAAGGTTCCGCCGATGAGGCCGGCGAAGGCCATGGGGATGGCGACGCGGAGGTTGCGGCGAACGTCATCGCGATAGGCGGCGACGGAGGTGAGCTGGCCGGGCCAGAGGGCGACGGTATTGGTGGCATTGGCCTGAACGGGCAGGACGTTCATGCCCAGGATTGCGGGGAAGAGGAGGAACGAACCTCCGCCGGCGACGGCGTTGAGGAGGCCTCCGATGAAAGCGGCGACGGTGAGCCAAGCCCAGCGCCAGCCGATGTAAGGGGGAAGATCCGCGATGGCGATCATCTACTTTGATTTTAAGAGGGTGGGTGCGGGGCGGGCTGGGCGGACTTCGATGGGCTGTTAGCGAATGCCGTGTTGGGCCAGTTCTCTTCGGCTCGTTCGCTGGTATCTTGGCCGGATAAGCGTATGCCCGTCATGCCGCCATCGGTTTTGGATGGCGGATATGAGGGGAGTGTGCCAAAGCGGAGCAAATCATCAGAAAACCGGGAAGCTCACAGGGACGTTAACCGGAGCGTTGAAGCGATAGATAAACTGCTCGATAACGCTGTCGCCAAGATACTTTTCTGGAGGCCAATGGAGCTCACCAGGATACGGCCAAAACTTGACTGCTCCTTGTTGCCAGTACGTGTGGGGATCAAGCACAACCAAGGGTCTAGGCCAATCGCGTATATCCTTCCATCGGGGAGCAAGAAGCTGAAGGACGAGTTGCCCAAAAATGTACGTGTAGCAAAAGAACTCCATCCCAAAAAGGGGACCGGGACTGTCCGCGTCAATGAGATTGAAATTGCTTTTGAAGGAGTATCGAGAAGTTCCTTGAAAAGCCGCAAACCAAAAACGAGCCAGAGGGGGAATAGTGTGAGAAAGCCTCAGCTTCTTTCTGGCGTCAACAGTGAAAAACGGCTTACTGCGGTAGCAATAGTCTTTGACAGCGGCCTTCATGAAAGTAAAGGACGCAAGAAGGGCCGCATCTCTAGGACTAAGTGAGAATGGTGCGCCGTTGATAACCGTCTCAGAGAAGCGCTCTTTCACTCTCGCTGTTAGACCGCTCATCCACCCACTATTGCATTTCTCGCAGACTACGCGGAGCTTCTCATGTAAGCCTACGGAGACGAATTCAATAGGTTTGGAATCAAGCGACAGCCGCTTCATGGAATCGAAGCGAGCTTTCTTGGGCAATTCCTGGTTTATCCAATCGTCCCATAGGTGCTCTCCAGTATTTGCCTCGTTCTTACAGAAAGCGCATTTCATCCCATTCAATTCCGGATTCTTGATCCCCTTCGATCATTCTTCGCGTTCGCCAATTGCCTTCTGGTCCATCAGCTTTGTTTGGACCTGATCGTCTTCCAGAGTTTGCTCAGGTGTCGATCCATGGTTTTTGGCGGAGCGCACCAGAGATAGGCGCCAAGCGGAGCGCCAACTATGAACAGCAGGATGTCCCACCAGTGCATGAGCCTACTCTAGATCAACTCGGATTCAACGAGACACAATTGATGTAAGTATAAGAAAATACTAGTCATGATCGACTCTCCAGTATGTGAGTGTATTTTGCTCATATTTTATGCATCACTTGTGCTATAGTAGTCATCAGATTGAATGAGCGGTTGGGTAGATGCCCCGACCCCGCAATCACCAAATCAGTTGGAGGAACACAGAATCATGGCAATCAATCGTTGGGATCCTTTCCGTGAAGTCGTCGCTCTGCAGAACCGGATGAACTCCCTGTTCCGCGAGATGAATGAGAACGAGAATCCCCTGACGACTGCCAGCTTTGTGCCGGCTGTCGACATCTATGAAGACCCCAAAAAGGTGGTCTTGAAACTTGAAGTCCCGGGCATGGAGGAGAAGGATCTGGACATTCGCGTCGAGAACAACTCCCTGACCGTGAAGGGCGAGCGCAAGTTTGAGAAGGACGAGAAGGAAGAGAACTTCCACCGGATCGAGCGCCGTTATGGCTCGTTCTATCGCTCGTTCACGCTGCCCTCGACGGTCGACACGGAGAACGTAAATGCCAGCTACACGGCAGGCATTCTGAAGCTGGAGTTGAACAAGAAGCCGGAAGCGCAGCCGAAGCAGATCAAGGTGAACTTCGGCGGGCAGTCGAAGCTGGAAGACAAGAAGGAAGAGCGCGAGCTGGTAGGGGCGAGGTAAAGAAAGGGAACAGGGATCAGGGATCAGAGATCAGAGATCGGTGGCCCGGATCATTGACCCGGATCAGTGACCCGGATCGGTGACCTGGATTGGTGGTCAGGGGTCAGTCGCGGAGGCGCACCGGAAGATTGCGGCCCGCGATTGGCACTGGCCACTTTTATTTAGATCATGGCCCTGAGCGTCGGAATCGTTTCGGTAGACATCAGTAAGAAACAGGAATGCAATGGCTCTTTATCGGGGGCCTGAACAAAACAGAGACTGATCACTGTTCACTGAACACTGATCACTGGGAGCTGAGAATGGCTATTCGTTGGGACAAATTGACGGTGAAGTCGCAGGAGGCAATGCAGCAGGCGCAGGGGCGCGCGGCGGAGTACGGGAACCCCGAGATTCAGCCGGTGCATCTGTTGCTGGCGCTGATTGCGGACCGCGAGGGCGTGATTCCCGCGGTGCTGGAGAAGATCGGTGTCCCGACGGAACGGCTGGAGGCCGGCCTGCACCAGATTGAGGAGAAGCTGCCTCGCGTGCAGGGCGGGTCGGCGCAGCCGGGGCCGAGCAACGCGCTGACCAAGGCGCTGGATCAGGCATTCAAGGAAGCGGCGAATTTTCGGGATGAGTACATTTCGACGGAGCACCTGCTGCTGGCGATCGCGCACCAGAAGGGCGAGGCCTCGAGGGACGCTCTGGTGGCGGTGGGCGCGACGCATGAGGCGATTCTGCAGGCGCTGACGGCGGTGCGAGGATCGCAGCGGGTAACGGACCAGAATCCTGAGGGGAAGTTTCAGGCGCTGGAGAAGTACGCGAAGGACCTGACGGAGCTGGCGCGGCGGGGGAAGCTCGATCCGGTGATTGGGCGGGATGAAGAGATTCGGCGCGTGGTGCAGGTGCTGAGCAGGCGCACGAAGAATAATCCTGTGCTGATCGGCGAGCCGGGCGTGGGCAAGACGGCGATTGTGGAAGGGCTGGCGCGACGGATTGTGTCGGGCGATGTGCCGGATGGGCTGCGGGACAAGCGGGTGATCTCGCTGGACCTGGGATCGATGCTGGCGGGAGCGAAGTACCGGGGCGAGTTTGAGGATCGGCTCAAGGCGGTGCTGAAGGAGATTGAGGAGTCGAACGGGCAGATCGTGCTGTTTATCGACGAGCTGCACACGCTGGTTGGCGCGGGAGCAGCGGAGGGCGCGATTGATGCGAGCAATATGCTGAAGCCGGCGCTGGCTCGCGGCGAACTGCGGGCGATTGGCGCGACGACGCTGAACGAGTATCGGAAGTACATCGAGAAGGATGCGGCGCTGGAGCGGCGGTTCCAGATTGTGTATGTGGGCGAGCCGAACGTGGAAGACACGATTGCGATTCTGCGCGGGCTGAAGGACCGGTACGAGTCGCACCACAAGGTAAGGATCAAGGATTCGGCGATTGTTGCGGCGGCGACGCTTTCGCACCGGTATATCAGCGACCGGTTTTTGCCGGATAAGGCGATTGACCTGGTGGATGAGGCGGCGGCTTCGCTGGCGATCCAGATCGGGTCGGTTCCGACGGAGATCGATCAGCTGGAGAGGCAGGCGACTTCACTGGAGATTGAGCGGGCTGCGCTGAAGCGCGAGACGGACCAGAACAGCAAGGCGCGTTCGGAGGAAGTGGAGCGCGAACTGGCGGCGATCAAGGAGCAGTCGACGGCGTTGCGTGCGCGCTGGACGAAGGAGCGCGATGCGATTACGCGGATCAGCGAGCTGAAGCAGAAGATTGAGGCTCTGCGGTTTGAGGCGGAGGAGAATACGCGCAGGGGGCAGCTGGACCGGGCGGCGCAGATCCAATATGGCGAGCTGCCGAAGGCGGAAGCCGAGCTACGGGAGCTGAATGCGATTCAGGATGGGTCGGCGGGAAGCACGCGCATGCTGAAGGAAGAGGTGGACGAGGAAGACATTGCGAAGATTGTGAGCAAGTGGACGGGGATTCCAGTGTCGAAGATGCTGGAAGGCGAAGTGAAGAAGCTGGTCCACATGGAAGAGCGGCTGCGGGAGCGCGTGGTGGGGCAGGATGCGGCGCTGAGCGTGGTTGCGAATGCGATACGGCGGTCGCGGGCAGGGCTGAGCGATCCGAAGCGGCCGATTGGGTCGTTTATCTTTTTGGGTCCGACGGGCGTGGGCAAGACGGAGACTGCGCGTGCGCTTGCGGAGTTTCTGTTTGATGATGAGCAGTCGATGGTTCGCATCGACATGAGCGAGTACATGGAGAAGCACGCGGTGGCTCGACTGATTGGCGCGCCTCCGGGATATGTGGGCTACGACGAGGGCGGGCAGTTGACGGAGGCTGTGCGGCGGAGGCCGTATGCGGTGATTCTGTTCGACGAGATCGAGAAGGCTCATCCGGACGTGTTCAACGTGCTGCTGCAGATTATGGATGATGGTAGGCTGACGGACTCGAAGGGGCGCACGGTGGACTTCAAGAACACGGTGCTGATTATGACGTCGAACCTGGGGGCGGCGTTTCTGGCAACGGAGGCGCTGAAGACGGAGCACGATTTCGACATGGCGCGCGAGAGCGTGATGCGAGTGCTTCGGGAGCACTTCAGGCCGGAGTTTTTGAACCGGGTGGATGACACGGTGATCTTCCGGCCGCTCGGTCATGCGCAGCTTGAGGCGATTCTCGAACTGCGGTTGAACGAGATTCGCAAGCTGCTGGAAGACCGGCAGATCTCGTTTGAACTGACGCCGGCGGCGCAGGAACTGGTGCTGGCATCGGGGTCGGATGTGGCTTATGGAGCGCGACCGTTGAAGCGCGCTCTGCAGCGGATGGTGCAGGACCCGCTGGCCATGAAGATTCTGGATGGCGAGGTTCTGCACGGGGCGCATGTGCGGATCGATGCGGATCGCAACTCGAACCAGCTGCGGTTTGAGACGATGGGGCGGGAAGCGATGGCTTAACCACCTGCGGTGGGGCCAACCGGCGCTGGCGCGCCAGAGGCTTCAAGAAGGGATCTGGGGTCAGTTGTTGGGGGTGATTCGGGCTCTGCGGAAGCGGAGCCCGATTTGTTTGTGGGCACGAGGACGCTGTGGCTCGAGTTCTGTCCGGGAGCGGCTCGCGATTCATCGGAGGCATCTGCTGTGATCCATGTACATGGCGGGGCCGCGGGTTGCCGGTAGACTGGGCAGTTCAATCTTCAGGCACCGGGGTGGATAGGTGGGACGGCAGAATTATGCTCGCGGGTTGGGAGCCTTGCGGTTCGAGGTGTGTATCGCTGCGTCTCTGATGTTCGGTTGTCTCCCGAGTGCAGCGGCTGATCCGGGGCCACTGACGATTCCACGGGTCCACCGGGCGCCTAAGCTCGCTGATTTTTTGAATGGCACGCCGCGCGAGGCTGAGGCGGTGGTGACGACTTTCTGGCAGTTTGATCCGCACGATGGGGAGCCGATCAGCCAGCCGACGACGGCGTATCTGTCGTATGACAGCGAGAACCTTTATGTGGGCTGGATTTGCAAGGACGATCCGGCGAAGATTCATGCGCGGGTTGCTCCCCGAAAGCAGATCGACCTGGACGATCGCGTGACGATCAATATCGATACGTTTCAGGATCACAAGCACGCTTACTGGTTCGATGTGAATCCGTACGGGATTCAGTATGACGGGAGGACCACGGATGGGATCGGCGACGATCCAACGTGGGAAGGGCTGTGGTACTCGGAGGGCCGGGTTACGGAATTCGGCTACGTGGTGCTTGAGGCGATTCCCTTTCGCACGCTGCGCTTCCCTGCTGGTTCAAAGCAGGTTTGGAATATTTGCCTGGCGCGGGCGATCCAGCGGAATAACGAATTCTCGATGTGGCCATTTATCTCGCATAAGAAGCTGCCGCAATTTGTGGGGCAGTTCGCGCCGATGGAGATTAACGAAGACATTTCGCCGGGGCGGAATGTGCAGTTCATTCCCTATGCGATGTACTCGCACGACAGCTATCTTGATCCGGCGGCGGGAGCGCAGAAGGAGATTGAAAAGCAGCTTGGGCTGGATGCGAAGTTTGTGATTCACGATGCACTCACGCTGGATGCGGCGCTGAATCCGGACTTCAGCGAGATCGGGACGGACGATCCGAAGGTGCAGGTGAATCAGAGGTTCGAGGTTGTCTTTCCTGAGCGACGGCCGTTCTTTCTTGAGAATGCGTCGATCTTTGTGATGCCGGAGCAGCTTTTCTTTTCACGGCGAATTGTGAATCCGCAGTATGGCGCGAAGCTTACGGGATCGCTGGGGAGATGGAGCATTGGCGCACTGGCGAGCGACGATCGTGCGCCGGGGCAGGTGCTGGCGCAGGGGCAGGTGGGTCACGGCGATCGGGCTGTGGACGGAGTGTTTCGGGTGGAGCGCGAGTTCGGCCATCAGTCGCATGTGGGGCTTTTCGCGGGCGGAACGAAGTTCAATGAAACGTCGAATAAGGTGGGCTCCATCGATGTACGTTATGTAACGAAGGACAACTGGACGCTTGCGGGGCAGGCTACGACAACGCAGAGCGATGGGCCGGATGGGCACTCATCGGGGCCTGGGTACTTCTTGCGATTGCGGAAGGCGGATAATCACGTTTCGTTTTCGAATACGTATACGGATCGCAGCGCCGCGATGAATGCGACGCTTGGATACATCAGCCGGACCGACATCCGGAAGTGGGAGAGCTACACGAGCTATCTCTGGAAGCCGCCGGCGGGTCATGCGGTGATGTCGTATGGGCCGAATCTCGATGGCGTGGTGCTCTACGATCACAAAGGCACGTTGCAGAACTGGTGGATCGATCCGGGGTTCACGGTTGGATTGGCGCGATTGACCTGGCTCTCGTTTCTCTACGAGCAATCGTACGAGCGGTACGAGGGCCAGGAGTTCAGAGCGAATGGCGTAGCTGCTTCCGCTACCACTTCGTGGTTCAAGTGGCTCGACCTGAGCGCGGCGGCTGCACACGGCTCTCAGCCGAATTATTATCCGTGCGATGGCGTGAACCCGTTTCTGGGTTCGGGTACGAACTTGTCCGCAACGATAACGCTGCATCCGCAGTCGCATCTGAGGATGGATGAGATTTACTACTACACGCGGCTTGCGACATCGGCGGAGTCGATCATGGCGGATTCGCTGCCGCGCGGGGTCATCTTCACGAATCATCTGATCCGGTCGAAGATCAACTACCAGTTCACGCCCAGCTACTCGTTCAACGCGATTCTCGACTACAACTCACTGCTGCCGAATAATGCGCTGGTCACCAGCACGTACTCGAAGCAGGCCGATGCGACGCTTCTGTTTACGTATCTGCCGCATCCGGGGACGGCGTTCTACGCGGGGTACGCGAACACGTTTCAGAACGTGGACTTCAGCGCGGCGAGTGCGCCGAACTTCGCGCTGACAACACTGCCGGGAACTTCGACGGATCGGCAGATTTTTGTGAAGTTCAATTATCTGCTGCGGTTTTGAGGGATGGAAAGCCGGGCTTGGGCGGCTGAAGGCGCGTGCAGCTTTCGGCGAGTGACGAGTTGTTGACCTCAGTGTCCATATAGGCGGTCACCCACCCCGAATAGATCGCCGCGACATGCGAAGTCCAGCCCTCAGAACAATGCCGACCACAAAATATGTAAAACCGTTTACCAAGATCGCGACCAGAACAATGAAATATGTCCCCAAGGTCTTCTCGCTTCCATCGGTCGCCAGCAGAAAGATCGAAGACGGCCACAAGACCTCCATTAATCGGAACGCTGGATATGGAAAATACTCGCCAGAGAGCATCTCAACGATGAAAAACACAGAGGCCACCGCGATGCCGATCATCGAGAAAGTTTTGGTCCATTTCCAAAAAGACTCCTTCATGAGCACCTTTCACATGAGGGACACTTGCGCCAAGACAGGTTGTCAAGTGGCCGCTGATCCTCCCCAAAGTTTGGGAGGGTCCGAGTTCCGGCCCAAGACAAAAGGCCGCTGGGTGGTTAGGAACCGTGAGTGTTCAAAATGATGAAGATTGAGAGATATGAGACGATGCCTGCCGCCCCGGCGGCAGCATAGCATAACCCAATCCCAATTCTGATCGATGGCCTTCCGGTTGTCGGGACACGATAGCCTATATATCCGCCTATCAAAGTGGCCATTATGATTCCCGCAATTAACGGAGCAAGCGTACCCCATCCTGGTCCTTGGAAAAACTTCGGCAGAACAAGCGCGAAAAGCGCACCTATTAAGAAGCCGAAAATTGCCGCGACTTCCACAATGCAAACAACCCTGAGCAAGGCCCTTTTCACATTTGTTTTCTCCGGAATCGACTGTACGCTGTTCGGCGGGCACAGACCAAACCCGTTGGTGCACTTGCGCGATTGCCACAACACCATCCACACGTTCTAGCGAGTGATCGCCGAGTCGGAAGTTGAGAGATTTTGGATACGAAGCGAAGAGCAACTGCGGGTTCCTCCACTCCGCTGCGCTCCGGTCGGAATGACAGTCTGTGGTGAGGAGCGAGCTGTGGTTTCGCTCAGGGCAAGGTCTCCACTCAGCTTCCGGAACGACTGAAGTCGTGCGCTGATTTTTTTCCTGCGGGGCATGGCGGCACGGATAAATCCGTGCCCTTTCAAAACTCTTCTGCGGCGGGTGGCCCGGAGCCGTTGGATTCACTTTCTCACGATATTTGGGTGCCCCGGGTGCCAGGCACTGGGGCACCCACCGTTTGTGCATAGGCTCGTTTCAAAAAAACCGGGTATTCGGGCCACCCGCCTTTCACTCACGACTTACTGCGCCGCGGAATTGCAACCAGGAAGAACGCAGCGAACAAAACGCCATAAAGAAGCGCGTTCCCAAAGATATATGTAAGAACACCTGACAAGTCGTCTCGCCCCCACCCGAACGCCTCACAGATAAAGGCTCCTGGCAGCAGCAGTCTTTCTGAGACCGGCTCTAGAGATGACCGAGCGCTGCAAAAGCAGACAATCAAAAATACAACGACACCCACAGCAAATCCGAGCTTCGACTGCCAGTTAATGTATCTCTCTCGGTTCATGTATCTTCGAATGAACTCTAGCGTCGATTATGCATCATCCCAGCAAATGAGCGTAAAGTCGGCCACTCGATAGTTGACAACATTTGCACTTGGGCTTTGCCGGAGGTGGGAGCATGAGTTTGTATTCGGTGAGGATTGGATGGCCAGCATAGCTTGCTGAAAAGGCGATTGATTGTGAAAGCCATTCCTCAGGGGCTAAAGCCCGCCTGGACATTAGCCTCTTTCGGCACGACTGAAGTCGTGCCCTGACGCTTGTTCCTGCCGCGGGCAGTTTGAAAAACCTTTTCGCAAGCCTAGCGGCACGGATGAATCCGTGCCTTTTCAAAACTCTTCTGCGCAAGAGTTTTTCAGCAATCTGTAGAGTCGTGCTCTTTCGAGCGCGAGTTCAGCGGTTATTTGCCGAGGGCGGATTCGATGGCGATTTGGACTTCGGAGGAGTCGGGGGTGACGGCGGGTTCGAAGCGGGCCACGGGGTTGCCGTTGCGATCGAAGAGAAACTTGGTGAAGTTCCACTTGATGTCGCCACCGAATTTCGGATCAGAGGACTTATCGGTGAGATAGCGGTAGAGGGGCGTCTTATCGTCGCCGAGGACGGACACTTTGCTCATCATGGGGAAGCTCACGTTGTATTTGCGCGAACAGAAGGTCTTGATCTCTTCGTTGGTTCCCGGCTCCTGCTGGGCGAAGTTGTTGGCGGGCACGCCGACGATGACAAAACCTCGATCCTTGTATTTCTCGTAGAGCGATTCGAGACCGGCATACTGCGGGGTGAAGCCGCACTTGCTGGCGACGTTGACCAGCAGAACGACCTTGCCCTTGTAGCTCTTGAGGCTGACGGGCTGGCCGTCAATCGAATTCATCGTGAAGTCGTAAATGCTTTTTGAGTCGGCTGCCAGCATCATGGTCGCAGCGAAGAGGAGCGCCAGAGAAAGGATGGTTTTACGCAAGAAGGTTCTCCTACGGAATCGGGGATGTGAGGATGATAGCGGGTGCTGCGGCGGGAATTGTCAACAAAACGTCAAGGCGTCGATGTGGCGCGGAAACAGTGAGGCGGGATCGCACGGGGTCGATCCCGCCTTTGGACTGCGATAGACACTGGGCTACTTTTTGGCTTTTTCGAAGCGCTTGTTCACTTCGGCCCAGTTGACGACGTTCCACCATGCGGCGAGGTAGTCGGGACGCTTGTTCTGGTACTTGAGGTAGTAGGCGTGCTCCCAGACGTCGTTGCCGAGGATGGGGTAGAGACCCTGGCTGAGAGGCGAGTCCTGATTGGGGGTGGTGATGACCTTGAGTTTTCCGCCCTGCGAGACGAGCCAGCCCCAACCGGAGCCGAACTGCTTGGCAGTGGTTTCGTTGAAGGTCTTCTTGAAGGCTTCGAAGTCGCCGAAATCTTTCTGGATCTGGTCGGCAATGGCGCCGGTGGGGTTGCCGCCGATGCCGGAGGTGTTGGCCGGGCCCATGATGTTCCAGAACATGGTGTGGTTGGAGTGTCCGCCGCCGTTGTTGCGCACGACGGTGCGGATGTCTTCGGGGACTGCGTTGAGGTCGCTGATGAGGTCATCCACAGATTTCGCGGCCAGATTGGGATGGTTGGCCAGCGCGGCATTCACGTTGTTGACGTAGGTCTGGTGATGCTTGTCGTGATGCAGGTGCATGGTTTCCGCATCGATAAAAGGTTCGAGAGCGGCGTAGTCATATGGAAGCGGTGCAAGTTCATATGCCATCGGGGAAATCTCCTCATTTCGGATTGTACTGGTTGGCTGGCAGGCTCAAAGAACGGGCTGTGTGCAGCGTAAACGGCGAGATTGACTAGAGCAAAACCTGGCAGGACGCAGCGATCCATTCACATCAGGGTTACATTCCGCTTGGATGCCCTGTGGTTTGATGGATGCGGAAGCACCCCGGCGGGTTTCGAAGAGATCGCCGGAAAGTGGTAACTTTGAGGCCACGAAAACATCTGTAGCTTGTCCGGGTGATTTTAGAAAGTCGACTTCCCCTTCCTGATCGGTGTGAACGCATGAATGATAGGCCGCAGTATCGCTGGCTCGACCAGCATGGAGAGGCTTTTGGCGCGCCCGGACTGCAGGCTCGCTGGACCTCGAGCGTGAAAGACGCAATTGGCACGGCGTACTCAGCATCGAGCCGGGTGTGGTTCACGTGCTCGCATGGCGTTCTGAACGAGATCTACCATCCGACGATCGACAGCGCGCAGGTCAGGGACATGGAGTTCCTGGTGACGGATGGGGAGACGTTTGTACACGAAGAGAAGCGGGACCTGCTGACCACGTTTGAGTACATCCATCCTGAAGCGCTGGGCGTGCGGTACATCAACGTTGATCCGAACAGCCGTTACACGCTGACGAAGGAGATCATCTGCGATCCGCACCACAGCGTGATTTTGCAGCGCGTGCGGCTGGATGGGCATGACGATCTGATTCCGCGGCTGAAGGTATACGCGCTGCTGGCGCCGCACCTGGACGGAGGCGGAGGCGGCAATACGGGACGAGCGATCGATATTGCCGGACACAAGATGCTGCTGGCATTCAAGAATCAGTGGTCGATGGCGATGGGAGCGAGCTGCGGGTTTTCGCGGGTGAGTTGCGGGTTTGTGGGATCGAGCGATGGCTGGCGCGACCTGATGGACAAGTACACGATGGACTGGGAATTCGGGTCCGCCACCAACGGAAATATTGCGCTGCTCGGAGAGCTGAATCTGGGCGCCGCGGGGACCGACGGAGCGCGGGAATTTACGGTGGCGATTGGACTGGGCGAGGGGAACCATACGGCGCTGCAGAAGACGGTGAGCGCGCTGGCAACATCGTTTGACGATCATCGGGATCGCTTTGTAGGGCAGTGGCACCGGGTGGCGAACCCGGAGTGGCTTGCGGCCAAGTCGTGCGATGGCGGGAAGCTGATGCGGGCGAGCCATAACGTGCTGCTGGCGCATGAGGACAAGACATTCTCCGGGGCGTTTGTGGCTTCGGCGTCGATTCCATGGGGACAGGCGCATGGGGATGACGATCTGGGCGGGTATCACCTGGTGTGGACGCGGGACATGGTGCAGACCGCGAGCGCTCTCCTGGCGTGCGGGCGGGCTGAGACGGCGCGGAGAGCACTGGTGTATCTGGCTTGCACGCAGAAGCCGGACGGCGGGTTTGCGCAGAACTTCTGGGTGGATGGGCGGCCTTACTGGTCGGGGGTGCAACTGGACGAGGTGGCGTTTCCGATCATCCTGGCGTGGCGATTGTGGAAGGCGGGCGCGGTGGGAGAGATTGACATTTTCCCATTCGTGGAGCGAGCGGCTGCCTTCCTGGTGCAGCATGCGCCCATTACGCACCAGGAACGCTGGGAAGAGAATGCGGGATATTCACCTTCGACTCTTGCGGCGGTGATTGGCGGGCTGATTTGCGCGGCTGATATGGCGCGGGCGCATGACTCGGCGGAGATGGCCACTTTCCTCGAGGAGTTTGCTGACTGGATCGAGCGGCACCTTGAAGACTGGACAGTGACGAACAACGGCGTTCTGCATGCGGAGATCAAGCGGCACTATATGCGCGTGAGGCCGCCGGAGAAGGGAGAGGCTTACGCGTGCGAAAGCTGCGGGACGGAAACCATTCACATCAACAACCGCGCGCCGGGCGAGCGGACGGAGTTCGAGGCGCGGGAGATTATCGATGCGGGTTTTCTGGAGCTTGTGCGGTACGGGGTTCGGCGGGCCGATGATCCGCTGGTGATCGATTCGCTGAAGGTTGTGGACGCTGTGCTCAAGACGGATCTGCCGCAAGGACCCGGTTGGCATCGCTACAACTACGACGGGTATGGGCAGCGACCGGATGGGGGTCCGTTTCAGGGATGGGGGACGGGGCGAGTGTGGCCGTTATTTACGGGGGAACGCGCTCACTATGAACTTGCGGCAGGCAAGGATCCGTCGTCTCTGATCGCTACCTACGAGCGTTTCGCGACTCCGGGGCAGATGATGCCGGAGCAGGTTTGGGATGAGGCGAACCGGCCGCATCAGGGGTTGGTGATGGGAAAGCCGGCGGGCTCGGCTGTGCCGCTGGTGTGGGCGCATGCGGAATATCTGAAACTTCTGCGATCGACAGTGGACGGAAAGGTGTTCGACCGCATCGATTGTGTTTACGACCGCTATTGCGAGCCAGCAGGGAGAGAGAAGCTACGAACCGACCTGGAGTTTTACAGCCAGCGACGGCCGATCCAGAGAATCTATGCAGGCGAGACGCTGCGCATTGTGGATGAGGCGAAGTTTGAGGTGGTATGGACAGCGGACAACTGGAAGACGATGCAGGCGACGGCAAGCCGCAGTTTGGGGAATGCAGGCTACTGCGCTGATCTTTCCACTACACCGCACCCTGAAAGCAGCGGTTTATCATGGACTCTTCACTGGCCGGAGCAGAATCGCTGGCTCGGGTACAACGTGGACATCAAGATTGAGAACCGGAAATAGCACACTTTCCGCGACATTTTGAAAGGGATTGGACAGCGTTTTATGGCAACTCTTGCGGATCTTTCACTCGACCAGCTTTCCATTGATACTTTGCGTCTTCTAGCGGTTGATGAGGTAGAAAAAGCCAAAAGCGGGCATCCGGGAGCGCCGCTGGGCTGCGCGCCGATTGCCTATCTGCTGTTTCACAAGATCATGAAGCACAATCCGGCGCACTTCAAATGGCCGGATCGCGATCGCTTTGTTCTCTCGAACGGACATGCATCCGCGCTGCTCTATGCGACTCTTCATCTGTCGGGATACAAGGTGACGCTGGATGATTTGAAGTCGTTCCGGCAGTGGCACTCGAAGACGCCGGGGCATCCGGAGTCGGGTGAGACCGAAGGTGTTGAAGTGACGACGGGACCGCTGGGCCAGGGGTTCGGCATGGCGGTAGGGATGGCGATTGCGGAGAAGCATCTGGCGGCTGTCTACAACAAGCCAGGGCACGAGGTTGTCGATCATCACACGTACGTTCTGTGCGGCGATGGCGACCTGATGGAGGGGATTTCGCACGAGGCGGCGTCGCTGGCCGGAACGCTGGGGCTGGGCAAGCTGATCGTTCTTTACGATGACAACCTGATCTCGCTCGACGGGCCAACGGAGTGGAGCTATACCGAGGATGTGCTGAAGCGTTTCGACGCGTATCACTGGCACACACAGCGAGTGAGCGATGGCAACGATCTGAACGCGATTGAAGCTGCAATTGAGGCAGCGAAGGCCGAGACGGGCAAGCCGTCGCTGATCGCGGTGCGGACAGTGATTGGGTTCGGAAGCCCCAAGGCGGGGACGAATAAGGTTCACGGCGAGGCGCTGGGCGCGGCGGATGCGGCGGCTACGAAGAAATACTTCGGCTTCCCGGACGATCAAGCATTTTATGTTCCCGAGGACGCGCTGAAGAACTGGCGGCAGGCGGTGGATCGCGGTCAGCAGCTTGAACGCGAGTGGAAGAAGCGGTTCGACGCGTATGCGGCGCAGTATCCGGAACTGGCTGAGCAGTTCCAGCGCGCGGTGAAGAATCAGCGCAAGGCGGGATGGGAGAAGGCGCTGCCGAGCTTCCCTGCCGGGAAACCGGTAGCCACACGCAACGCGGGCCAGACGGTGATGAACGCGATTGCGGACGTTGTGCCGGAGTTGTTCGGTGGGGCGGCAGATCTCACTGCATCGACGAAGACGATTTTCAAGAACAGCCCGCATTTCGCGGCCGATCCGGCAGGGCGCAACGTGTTCTTTGGCGTGCGGGAATTCGGGATGTGCGCGGCGGTGAACGGGATGGCAGCGCACGAGGGGCTGGTGCCTTACGGGTCCACCTTCTTCACGTTCTCGGACTACTGCAAGCCCGCGATCCGGCTGGCGGCGCTGTCGCGCGCGCATTCGATATTCGTGTTTACGCACGATTCGATTGGCCTTGGTGAGGATGGACCGACGCACCAGCCGATTGAGCAGCTGATGATGCTGCGTGCGGTTCCGGATCTGACGGACTATCGTCCGGCCGATGCCAACGAGACGGCGGCGTGCTGGCGTCTGGCGCTGGAGCGCAATGGAGCGTGCTTCTTTGCACTGAGCCGGCAGGATCTGCCGGTGATTGACGCAACCAAAGTGGACGTCTACGGCAACGTGAGCAAAGGCGCTTACATTCTGGAAGACGCGGAGAACCCGCAGGTGATTCTGATCGGCACCGGCTCCGAGGTGTGGCCGTGTGTCGAGGCGAAGAAGCTGCTTGAGTCAGAGGGTATACAGGCCCGCGTGGTGAGCATGCCGAGCTGGGAAATCTACGACGAGCAATCATCGGTGTACAAGCAGAGCGTGCTTCCGGATGGAGTTCCCAAGCTTTCGGTTGAAGCGGGTTCGCCTCTCGGCTGGTGGAAGTACGTTGGCAAAGATGGTGGCGTGATCGGCCTCGATCGGTATGGAGCTTCCGCGCCTGGCCCGACGGTGCTGGAGAAACTTGGGTTCACGGGGCCGAATGTCGCGGCTCGCGCCAAGGACTTGTTGAATAAGTAAGAATCAAGAAAGGATTCGAAGTGAAGTTAGTCATCGCATCCGATCACGCGGGCTTCTCTCTGAAGGAAGAGGTCCGCGCCTATCTTGCCAAAACGACTCACGAAGTCCTTGACCTTGGAGCGTTCAAATGCGAACCGCAGGATGATTATCCCGATTTCGCGGAGCGCGTAGGTGAAGCGATCAAAGCCGGCGAGGCACCTCGCGGGATTCTTATCTGCGGATCAGGCGTAGGAGTCAGCATTGCAGCCAACAAGATTCCTGGGATTCGGGCGGCGATGTGTCATGACACCTACTCCGCACACCAGGGAGTTGAGCACGACGATATGAACGTGCTGGTGATTGGTGCGCGGATTGTGGCTTCGGCGCTTGCTTATGAGCTGGTGGAATCCTTCCTGAAGGCGAAGTTCATTTCGAACGAGGAGAGATTCACACGCCGTTTCAAAAAAGTGTTGGCGATCGAGGCCAAGTATCAGCGAGGGACCAGCTAGACCAATTCCGCCGGCGCAGGGCAAGAGCCGGCTCCCCACAATCAACCGCGCCGCATTTTTGTTAGCGGCTCCAACACATGAGTGGAAAGAGCAACGCCGATGTTCCCCTTCGACGTCGTCCTCTTCGATATTGGTGGTGTCCTGCTGACCAACGGCTGGGACCATCACGAGCGATCGGTTGTGATCGAGCAATTCAAGCTCGATCGCGACACGCTGGAGTCGCGACACGCAAAGGCTTTCGAGGCCTGGGAGCGCGGCGAGCTTTCGGTGGATGAGTATCTGGATGCGGTCATCTTTTATGAGCCGCGAAGCTTTTCGCGTGATGAGTTCTTCTCCGCGATTTGCGCGCAGTCGAAGGAATTGCCGAATGGAGCACTGTGCATCCTGAAAGAGCTGGCGGCATCAGATAAGTGCAGGATCGGCGCGCTGAATAACGAAGCGCGCGAGACGCATGAATTCCGCGTGAGGAATTTTGGTCTTCACAACTATTTCCAATACACATTTACGTCGTGCTACATGGGAATGCGCAAGCCGGATCCCAAGATTTATCTGAGAGCGCTGGGCATTCTGGGCGACCTGCCTGAGCGCGCGCTGTTTATCGACGATAGGCTTGAGAACGTTGCGGCGGCTGCCGCGGTAGGAATGAAAGCGGTTCGGTTTACCGGCGAAGCCGCATTGCGAGAGCAACTGGGCGCGCTGGATGTGCTGTGAGGGCTGACCAGGAAAACGCCCGGTCCTTTGAACAGAAGGACCGGGGGCGGGAGGACCGGGCGAGTTTGGGAACGATGCAGCGGAGCCGGCTAGACGTTGTAGGTGGTGGAAGAGACGCGGCCGCCGTGTCCGGTCCAGTTGGTATGGAAGAACTCGCCGCGAGGTTTGTCGACGCGCTCGTAAGTGTGGGCTCCGAAGTAGTCGCGCTGCGCCTGGAGGAGATTGGCGGGGAGGCGTCCGGCGCGGTAACCGTCGTAAAAAGCAAGCGCGGTGGAGAACGCCGGTGTCGGCACACCAAGCGCAATCGCGCTGGAGACACCTCTACGCCAGGCTTCCTGGTACTGGTTGACGACGCCCGAGAAGAAGTCGTCGAGCAGAAGATTGCTCAAACTCGGATTGGTGTCGAACGCCTCTTTGATTTTGCCGAGGAATCGACTGCGGATGATGCATCCGCCACGCCACATGAGAGCGATGCCGCCCATGTTAAGGTTCCAGCCGTTCTCTTTCGCCGTTGCGCGAAGGAGCATGTAGCCCTGGGCGTAGGAGATGATCTTGGAACAATAGAGAGCGCGGCGGACGTCTTCGACGAATGCGGCCTTGTCGCCAGCGAAGGGCTTGTTGCCGGGCCCACGGAGAACAGTGGACGCGGCAACGCGCTCTTCCTTCAAAGCGGAGAGGCAGCGGCTGAATACCGACTCGCCGATGAGCGTGACGGGCTGACCGAGATCGAGCGCGCTGATGACGGTCCATTTGCCGGTTCCCTTCTGGCCGGCGGTGTCGAGGATCTTGTCGACGAGCGGAGTGCCGTCTTCGTCTTTGGAGGCGAAGATGTGGCTGGAGATTTCGATGAGGTAGCTGTCGAGCTCTCCCTGGTTCCAGTGATCGAAGACGGTGTGCAGTTCATCGGCGGAGAGGCCCAGTCCGCGTTTGAGCAGGTCGTAGGCCTCGCAGATAAGCTGCATGTCGCCGTACTCGATTCCGTTGTGGACCATCTTGACGTAGTGTCCGGCGCCGTCTTCGCCTACCCAGTCGCAGCACGGGGTGCCGTCTTCAACTTTGGCGGCGATGGACTGGAAGATTTCTTTCACATGAGGCCAAGCCGCGGGATTTCCGCCGGGCATGATGGAGGGGCCGCGGCGCGCGCCTTCTTCACCGCCGGAGACACCGGTGCCGATGAAGAGAATGCCTTTGGCGGCGAGGTCGCGGGCGCGGCGCGTGGAATCAGTGAAGAGCGAATTGCCGCCGTCGATGATGATGTCTCCAGCTTCAAGGTGAGGCAGGATTGTGGCGATGGTTTCGTCGACCGAGGCGCCGGCTTTGACCATGAGCATGATGCGGCGTGGACGCTTGAGAAGGGACGCGAGCTCGGCGACGGTGTGGGCGCCGACGACATTGGTTCCTTTTGCTTCATTGGCGATGAAGTCGTCGACCTTGGAGACGGTCCGGTTGAAGACCGCTACCTTGAATCCATGGTCGTTCATGTTGAGGACGAGATTCTGTCCCATGACTGCAAGGCCGATGAGGCCGATATCGCACGATGGTTCCGGCATGAATATTCTCCGATGTGTGCTGGAGCTCTATTGAATTTCGCCCCAATTATAGCGTTGGAGCATGAAGGCCGTCTGACTGGAGCGGAGCGGTCGCACAGACAAATTCATCTTCCGGAAACAATGCTCGTGCGGTGCGCGAGCGATTCTCAACATAAGAAAAGCGAGGTCGGTATATGCAACTAGGTCTGATTGGACTGGGCAAGATGGGCGGCAACATGGCGGAGCGTCTTCGCCTCGGCGGTCACCAGGTGGTTGGCTTCGACTTCAGTGCGGAAGCCGTGCAGAAGCTGACTGCAACCGGCAACGTGGGAGTTTCGTCGCTCGAAGAGATGGCGCAGAAGCTGACGGGGCGGAAGGCGATCTGGATCATGGTTCCGCAGGGAAAGCCGGTGGACGATACGATTGCGAAGCTGGAGCCGCTGCTGAACAAGGGCGACATTCTGATCGATGGCGGGAATTCGAACTACAAGGACACGATGCGCCACCACCAGGAGGTGACAGCGAAGGGCTTCCAGTTTGTGGATGTAGGGACTTCAGGAGGCGTGTGGGGACTGAAAGAGGGATATAGCATGATGGTCGGCGGCGATAAGGAAGCCGTTGATTACTTGCGGCCGATTCTGGAGACGCTGGCTCCGGCGAAGGACAAAGGCTGGGGGCACGTTGGTCCGGCAGGGTCGGGGCATTTTGTGAAGATGGTGCATAACGGAATTGAGTACGGCATGATGCAGGCTTATGCCGAGGGATTTACGATCCTGGAGAAGAAGGAAGAGTTCCATCTGGATCTGGAACAGGTGGCGCAAATCTGGCGGCATGGGAGCGTGGTGCGCAGCTGGCTGCTGGACTTGACGGCTGAGGCGCTGGCTGGAAATCCTGACCTGGATGGGCTCGAGGCGTATGTTGCGGATTCGGGCGAAGGGCGATGGACGGTGTTCGAGGCGATCGATTTGAATGTGTCGGCACCAGTGATCACGGAGTCGCTGATTCGGCGAATTCGTTCGCGGGAGGAGAATAACTTCACGGACCGGATGCTGGCGATTATGCGGAATGCATTTGGCGGTCATGCGGTGAAGAAGGGCTGAGAAGCAGGGGTTAGGGATCGGGATCAGGATCAGGGGTCAGTGGTCCGATGTTTGGTGTGTGATTAGAGGTTCGAGTCAAGGGAGCGGAGGTCGAGTTATGGCAAGTGCTACTGTGCAGCTGAAGGTTCGTCCAGAGGATCTGTCGCAAGTTCCAAAGGCTGGCGAGCGGATTCCGGAGCCGGGGATCATGGTGATCTTCGGAGCCTCGGGTGATTTGACGAAACGCAAGCTGTTGCCTTCGCTCTTTCATCTAGAGCAGGACAATCTGCTGCCCAAGAACTTTGCGATTGTGGGCGTGGCGCGGCGGCCGCTGGGGAATGAGTTTGCGGAGGACATGCGGCAAGGGATCATCGAGTTCGGCAAGGTGAAGCCGGACGATCCGAAGCTTGAGGAGTTTGTAAGCAAGATCAGCTACTACGCGCTGAGCTTCGACGATGTGTCGCACTATGCGGGGCTGAAGGCGGAGCTTGACCGGATTGCGACGGAGAAGAACATCGGACCCGACCGGCTGTTCTATCTGGCCACCGCGCCGGAGTACTTCAGGCCGATCGTTGAGAACCTGGGCGCCGAGGGGATGGCGCAGCCGGAACATGGCAGGGTTGGGGTGGTGATTGAGAAGCCGTTCGGGCACGATCTGGAGTCGGCGCGGGAACTGAATCACCAGGTGAACGCGGTGTTCCATGAGAACCAGGTGTTTCGTATCGATCACTATCTGGGCAAGGAGACGGTGCAGAACATTTTGGTGTTTCGGTTCGGCAACGGAATCTTTGAGCCGATCTGGAACCGGAACTATATCGATCACGTGCAGATCACGGCGGCGGAGACGCTGGGCGTGGAGGGACGCGGACCTTTCTATGAGAAGGCCGGAGCGCTGCGGGACGTGGTGCAGAACCATGTGATGGAGTTGCTGAGCTTTGTGGGGATGGAGCCGCCTTCGAGTTTTGAGTCAGAGGCGGTGCGGCGCGAAAAGGTGAAGGTGTGGCGCGCGATTCCGAACATTCCGATTCTGAATGCAGTGCGCGGGCAGTACGGGCCGGGCGTGATTGATGGAAAGAAAGTCGCCGGTTATCGGGACGAGGAACGGGTGAACCCGGAGTCAGGCACGGAGACCTATGCAGCGGTCCGGCTGGAGATTGAGAACTGGAGGTGGGCAGGCGTGCCGTTCTATCTGCGGGCCGGCAAGCGGCTGAAGAAGCGGGCGACGGAGATCAGCATCCAGTTCAAGCAGCCACCGTTGTTGATCTTCAATCGGATGCAGTCAAGCGGGCCGTGCACGGAGATTCAGCCAAACCTGCTGACGATCCGGATCCAGCCGAATGAGGGGATTGCGCTGCGATTTGGAGCGAAGGTGCCGAATACGCCGAACATGTCGGTTTGCCCGGTGAATATGGATTTTGATTATGCGGCGGCGTTTGGGACGTCCTCGGCGACTGGGTACGAACGTCTGCTACTGGACGCTATGCTCGGCGACCAGACGCTGTTCGCTCATCGCGATGGCGTGGAAACAAACTGGGCGCTTTACACGCCGATTATCGATGCGTGGGCGGCGAAGAATCCCGAGGTGTTCCCGAACTACTTCGCGGGATCGTGGGGTCCAGATTGCGGGAACCGGCTGCTTGAGCGGGATGGGCGGGCGTGGCGGAACGATATCGGGTGAAAGGGCCCGAGGGGCTAGGGACCAGGGACCAGGGAATGAGATGGCCGGAGCTTGATGCTCCGGCCATTTGTTTTTGGGATTGAGGTTGCGTTATTGGCAGCCGGTGAAGGCGAGGTTGGGGGTGATGGCTACTGAGGTGAACGGGCCGGTGCCGGTGAGGGCGAGAGGCGGGTTCGAATTTACGTCGGATGCGCTGCAGGTGCTGGTGGTGATTCCGTCGACTGCGTAACTGGGCAATGGAGCAGGCTGAGCGAGGGTTGCGCCACCGGCGGACCATGTTCCGATGTAGGCCCCGGTTGAGGGCACTGGGAGCGAGTAGTTGATGCAGTCAGTTCCTGCGGGGCAGACGACGGGTGGAGTGCCAACAGGTCCGGCAGCGGTGGTGACGACCTGCGAGACGCCGTAGAACGGAGTCGCTGCGGGCTGCTGCGGGATCGTGAATATCTTGCCGTTCACCGTTGCCAACGCAGTCAACGTGACGTCGATGGCGATTGGCGCTGCGGGGCTGGCGTTGTTCGCTGAAGTGACAAGGCCGGTGAGGTTGGCGAAGGAGCTGGCAGCCGCGAGAGTGGGCGGATTGAGCTTGACTGCGCCGGTGGTGTCGCCGACGGCAACTCCGGTGACGATGGTGGGGGCGTAGAGCGCGCCATCAGAAGAACGCACGCCGGAGATGACTACGTCGTAGTTGCCGGCGGGAAGCGGACAGAAGACGAAAGTGCCGTCGGTGTTTGCGATGACGGATTGTATGACCCGATCGACTCCGGCGCTATCTGGCTGCTCGATGGCTACCCATGCGGTGCCGGCAACAGCTTTGCCGGTGGCGGCGTCGATGACGCTGCCATTGATGGAAGCTGAGACCGTGCTCACGGTTCCGGCACGAAGAACCGGCGTGAAACGGTACTGTCCGTTGCCCTCCTTGTGAATTGAATCGCAGGTCTGGAAGTCGATGTCGAGGTCCGTGGTTTTCCCGGATTCGACGGTGAGTCCGCCGCCAGCGATGTGGCTGGCCGGGATCTTGATGCCGGTCTGGGCTTCGCTGGAGAGGTTGAGGGCATGGAAGCTCGAGTCTTTGGAGAGTTGCACGCAGTTCGCGGAGCCGTTGCCGCAGGCGTTGCTGGTCAACCCGGTGCTATCGGCGGCCAAAATGATTCGAATTTGCTGATAGGTGCCGGCCTGGAGTTGCTGGGTGTCGCCGAGCGTGGCGAGGAAGCACTGGTTGTTGGCGAGCCCGAGAAGATCGACCTGCTTGGGCGCGGTTTTGAGGTTGGGGGTGAGGTCGGCCCAACCGCTGTCATTTGGTCCCGCCGACGAACTGGTGTGCGCGCGAACGTCGGTAATGGTGACATAGACATGCGAGTAGGGTCCGTTTGGCGTGGCACAGGTTGCGGGGTCGCTGACCATGACGTTGATCTTGGCCATGCCGGTTGAGACCGTTCCATTCATGCTGCTGCATGCCGCGATGAAGAAGGCAGCCACTGCGATACAGCAAGTTGCAATAGCGAGTGGGAAAAGCTTGCGCAATGAAACGGCTTGCTTGAGTTCCATCGATTTTTCCTCCGAGCAATTTCTCTCAACGTGCGAGTGGGCCAAGGCGTACAGATCAGACCCGGGGGAGGAATGAGAACGGCAGTGGCGCAGAATACCTGTTGGATTAAAGCATGTTGGACTCAGAGAAGGCCCGCACCGTTAGAGGTGTTACTTCCGAATGACCTTGACGAAAGTACCTTCTGGAAGGTCACCTTCGAGCAGGTGCACTACACCATTTTTCACGTATCCCTCGATTACCTGCTGGGGAACGGCGGGCCTGGAAAGCGATGGCGAGGGCTTGCCGCTATGCCCAGCATCGGGTGAGCCGGCCGAGGCTTGGGGGCTGGAGCGGCCCATGCCTTTGTCCATGGCGTCGTTGGCGAGGCGGTCGGCCTCTTTGTTGCCTCCGCGGAGGGTGTGGCTGATCTCGAATTTGTCGAGGGTACGGGCCAATCGCCGGGCTTCTTCCCAGAGGGGACGGAGTACGGGGCTGGCGACCTTGTACTGCCCTTTCATCTGCTTGACCATGAGCTCGGAGTCGGAGACGACGCGGAGCTGGCGGGCGGAGTTCTGGCCGGCCCAGGTGAGGACGGCGAGAAGGCCC
>Ga0207654_10000417_pt1 | contig 24422 bp, 20 predicted proteins | sample KBSC64metaG_FD_184355 | JGI IMG/M metagenome (GOLD analysis project Ga0207654, IMG submission 184355) | Corn rhizosphere microbial communities from Kellogg Biological Station, Michigan, USA - KBS C6-4 metaG (SPAdes) (version 2) | ecosystem: Host-associated > Plants > Roots > Rhizosphere > Soil...
CGAACTCGGAAGTGAAACGCGCCCGCGCCGATGGTAGTGTGGCTTAAGCCATGTGAGAGTAGGTCATCGCTGAGCGCTTCTTCCCAACCCCCAGGGCTCACCCCTGGGGGTTTTTGTTTGCGCGGGCGGCGATATACACTGCCAACCGATTCCCGTGGAGCGCGCCATGAGCATCGAAGCAGCCGAGCTTGCCAAGTTCTATCCGCTCGACAAACTGCTGCCGGAAAACCGCGAACAGCTCGCGCGTGAGGCCGAGAGCGTCGACGTAGCCAAAGGCACGGTGTTGTTCAAGGCTGGCGATACCGACGAGCAGACCATTTTCGTGCGTGCCGGCCGGGTGCGCGGCGATTATCCCGATGGCAAACAGAAGGAAATCGACGCGAGTACATTGCAGGGTCGCTATGCCCTTGGCGATTTGCAGCCACGCCGGTTTACGGCCACGGTGACCTCACGCAGCGTTACGCTGGTCAAACTCGACCGCCGCTACATGGAAAAAGTGCAGACCTGGGATCAGCTCTCGCGCAACGAGAATTTCCGCCACGTGGATCCGAGTCCGGATGCGAACCGCTGGGTGTTTCGATTGCTGCAATCGCGCGCCTTGCACAAGCTGCCGACCGGAAATATCGAACGCATGTTCCAGCGCTTCGAGGAAATCGCGGTCAAGAGCGGCGACGTCGTCATCAGGGAGGGCGAGGAGGCCGACTATTTCTATGCGATCAAGGATGGCACAGCCTCGGTGTCGAAAAGCCTGGAGACCGGCAACGCGATCGTTGCCTATCTGGTGCGCGGCGATACTTTCGGCGAGGACGCACTCTTGGCCAACACCGTGCGCAACGCCACGGTGACTATGATCAAGGACGGCAAGCTGATGCGGCTTGCGAAGAAATCGTTTGACGAAGTGCTCAAACCGCCGGTCGTCGAATGGCTGACGCCCGGCATGGCTTCAATCATGGCGCGGCAGGGTGCGATCGTCTTGGACGTGCGCATGCCGGACGAACACGCCGAGCGCGCGATCAAGGGCTCCATCAACACGCCGCTGTATACGTTGCGCGAGAACATGTCCGACTTCGACAAGTCGAAGAAATACATCGTCTATTGCAACACTGGCGAACGCAGCGCGGCTGCGGCCTTCATCCTGAGCAAGCTCGGATTCCAGGTATTCGCCTTGCACGGCGGCTTGTCCGGAATGATCCGACAGATGGAAAAACAGTCGTAGAATTACGACATCACCGAATCGCCGATCAGTACGACGTCGGCTGGCCGCTTGGCGAACAGGCCGACGCATACGACGCCGACGATCTGATCCAACTCTGCTTCCAGCGCCACCGGATTGTCGATGCGCCAGCCGTGCACGTCGAGAATGATATTGCCGTTGTCGGTGACGAAGTCGTCGCGCCAAACCGGATTTCCCCCGCGCCTGACGATCTCGCGAGCGACGTGACCGCGCGCCATCGGAATCACCTCTATCGGCAGCGGAAACTTGCCGAGCGCCTCGACGCGCTTGGCCGCGTCGATCATGCACACGAAAGTCTTCGATGCCGCGGCGATGATCTTCTCGCGCGTCAACGCGCCGCCGCCGCCCTTGATCAGGCATTTGTGCGCGTCGCACTCGTCGGCGCCGTCGACGTACAGTGCCAGCGTGCCGATGCTGTTGAGATCTACGACGCGAATGCCGCGTTGTTTCAGGCGCGCGGTACTTTGCTCCGAACTCGACACGGCCGCCTCGATCAATCCGCGCCGCGCGCCGAGCGCATCGATGAAGTACGCAACAGTCGAACCGGTACCGACGCCGAGCACACTGCCTTCCTCTACGTAACCGATGGCGCGCTCGGCGGCCAGGCGTTTCTGGTCTTCGCGGTTCGCAGCCATCATTCGAGTCCCAAAATGAAATCCCACTGCGTTGCCGTTACCGGCAACACGGAAAGCCGGTTACCGGGACGGATCAGGGCGAACCCCTGCAATTCCCTGCGATCCTTCAATTCAGTCAGCGTGACAACGCGCTTGAGCTTGCGCTTGAATTTCACGTCGACCAGTGACCAGCGCGGTGCCGCACGCGTGGCTTTCGCGTCGAAGTAATCGCTTTCAGGATCGAACTGCATCGGGTCCGGGTAAGCGGCCGTCGCCACCGTGGCGATGCCGACGACACCGGGCTCGGCGCAACTGGAATGGTAGAAAAGCACGCCGTCGCCAGTGCGCATCTCGCGCAGATAGTTGCGTGCCTGGTAATTGCGCACGCCGCTCCACGGTTCGGATTTTCTTTTCGCCAAGTCGTCGATGGAAAACTCGTCCGGCTCGGATTTCATCAACCAATGGTTCATGCGCTCGATTCCGTGCAGTCGATGAGTTCGCGGTCCGTGGCGATGAAATCCATGCGCACGTCCCAGGATTCCGCATCGAGTTTCGCCACTTCCTGAAAATGGTAACCGATGCCGACCATCAATGGGCGTGCGGGCCGCGGCAGGTCGCGCAGGAATGCGAAACTGCGGTCGTACCAGCCGCCGCCGCTGCCGAGCCGGTTGCCGCGGCGATCAAAACCGATGAGCGGCACCAGCACCGCATCGAGATCGCTCGCTGCGAGTTGTCCGTCCTGCGCCACATCGGGTTCGGGAATGCCGAAGCGATTGGTTGCCAGCGCGGCGCCAGGACGCCATGATGCAAACCGCAACACGCCGGAATCGGTAAGGATGGGCAGGCAGTAATTCTGCTCGCGTGCGCGCAGGCTGGCGAAGGCGGCGAGCAGCGGCATCTCGCCGCGTACTGCCCAGTAGCCGGCAATGTGCGCATCGACGAGAAATTCCGGAAGTTGCTCCAGCGTTGCGGCCAGCGCAGCGGCGGCGGACAGGCGCTCGCTCGCGTTCAGTTGCGCACGCTGTGCGCGCAAGCGCCGGCGCAATTGGTTACGGTCGGATTCGGGATTCACGCGCAGCGTTCGCGCAGAAAAAAAAGCGCGCCCTCCGCGATGCCGTTGCACACCGAACGACCTTGATCCCGAGGATCAGGTGGGACGGCTCGCCGGTCGTCAGGCTTTCCGCACATGGCGGACATGCACACGGACTCGAACACTGCCGCCCCGGGGTCGTATATAGGAACAAGGCAATATGGTTGGATGCGCTCTCGCACACCGCAGGGGACGCGGCATCATTTTACCGAGGTTGCGAGCACACCATCAAGCTTCGCGCGCAGCATTTGCAGATGTTGTGCCAAGGTGCCGTCGTGGGTGTCGCGGTGCTGGCGCAGCTGAATCAGTTCGTGTGCGATGTTCAAGGCCGCCATCACGGCAATTCGATCGACGCCGGCGGAACGCGCATGGTCGCGAATTTCGCGCATCTTGCCATCCAGATAACCCGCCGCCGCAATGAGGCCGGGACGCTCCTCCGGTGTGCAGCCAATCAGGAATTCCCGATCCAGAATGCTGACCGCGATCGGTCCTTCGCCGCTCACGCGTTGTTCTCCAGTGAACGCAGGCGCGCGATCATCGCCTCGACGCGCGTGCGCGCCTGTTCGTTTTTCGCGAGCAGGTTGGAACGTTCCGAGGCGAGTTGATCCTGACTTTGGCGCAGGCTGCGATTTTCTTCTGCGAGGCGCCGGCACAATTCGAGCAGGCGGTCGATGCGCCCGCTGACTTCGTGCAGTTCGTTCAGGGCGGGATTGGCGGTGGACATGGCGGGACTATAGGCGGGCGCGGGCACCCGGTCAACGCACGGTCAGCCGCGACCGTGCCGGCGGCCGGCTGCGCTCGAATTCGCGGATGAACGTGAAACACGATGCCGCGTCCAACGGTATCGAGAGCCAATGACCCTGGATCTCGTCGCAGCCCTGCTCGTGTAGGTATTCGAGTTGTTCCAGCGTTTCCACGCCTTCGGCGACGACGTCCAGCCCCAGCGAGTGCGCCATCGTGATGATGGTCTTGGTGATCGCCTCGTCGTCCGGATCGGTGGTGATGTCGCCCACAAAACTGCGGTCGATCTTGAGGCGGTCGATCGGCAGGCGCTTCAAGTAACTCAACGACGAATAGCCGGTGCCGAAATCGTCGATCGCGATGGCCACGCCGATCGCATGCAGGCGGTCGAGCGTGTGGATGGCGCGCTCGGGATTGGCCATCAGCACGCTTTCGGTCAACTCCAGTTCCAGATGCTGCGGTTCGATCTGCACCTCGGCCAGGATTTCGCACAGGCGCTGGGTCAGCTCGTCGCGCAGCAATTGCAAGGCCGAGAGGTTGACCGACATGGTGATCCCGGACAGCCCCTGGTCCTGCCACTGGCGCAGTTGCACGCAGGCACGGTGCAGGACGAATTCGCCGATGCGCTCGATCAACCCGGCCTCTTCGGCCAGCGGGATGAATACGCTCGGCGGAACCGCGCCGAATTCGGCACTGTTCCAGCGCAACAGCGCTTCGACGCCGGTGATGCGGCCTTCATCGAGAGCGAGCATCGGCTGGAAAACCATGCTCAATTCCCCGCGCTCCATGGCCAGCCGCAAACCGGCCAGCATGTTCGCACGCTGGCGCGTGATCGCGTCCATTTCCGGCGTATACATCTGATACATGTTGCGGCCTTGTTCCTTGGCCTGGTACATCGCGGTATCCGCGAACTTGAGCAGATCCGTCGGCACTTGCGCGTGATCCGGATACAGGCTGATGCCGATCGAGGGAGAGATGATGACTTCCTGGCCGCTGTCCAGCGTCAGCGGCGTGGTGAAGACATCGAGCAGATCGCTGGCGATTCGCTGCACCTGATCGGCGTGCTGCACGTCCTCCAACACCACGGTGAACTCGTCGCCGCCCAGGCGCGCGACCGTCGCCGATTCGCGGACTTTCTCGCACAGGCGCTCGCCGACCGCCTTGAGCACACGGTCGCCGGCGGCGTGGCCCATCGAATCGTTGACGTGCTTGAAGCGGTCCAGATCCAGGAACAGCACCGCGACCTTGCGCGAAGTGCGGCGGGCGCGGATGACGGCATGAGCGAGGCGTTCGCCGAGCAGGGTCCGGTTTGGCAACCCGGTCAACGTGTCGTAGTTGGCCAGGTAACGCAACTCCTGCTCGGCGCGCTTGCGGTCGGTGATGTCGTTCATCACGCCGACGTAATTGGTGATCTGTCCGGCGTCGTCGCGCACCTGACTCACTTCGATCCAGGCCAGGAAATCCTCGCCGTCGCGGCGGCGCTGCCACAATTCGCCGCGCCAGTGACCGTTGCGCGCGAACTCTTCGCGCATCGTGCGGAAGACGTCGGACGAATACTTGGCGCTATTGAGCATTTGCGCGGGTTGGCCCAGGCACTCGGCTTCGGTGTAGCCGGTCATGCGCATGAATGCGCGATTGACCGAAACGAAGCGGAAATCAAGGTCGGTCACCGAGACCGCTTCGTTCATGCTGTCGATTACCTCGCTGGCGATGCGCCGCTCGCGGTCGGCCTGACGTGCCTCGGTGACATTGTGCGCGGTGCCGCAAATGCGCAGCGCACGGCCATTCTTGTCGCGGTCGACTACCTTGCCGCGCGACAGTACCCAGGTCCAGCCGCCCTGCGCGTTGCGGATGCGGTGTTCGGATTCGAAGTGGTCGGTGCGCCCGGCCAGATGGTCGTAGGCGCGCTTTTCCACTTGCGGCAGGTCGTCCGGATGAAGGGCCTGATTCTTCCAGCTGTCTTGCGGCAAGGATTCCTCATGCTGGCCGCCGATCAGCTGGTCTGCGCCGATCCGATACAAGTGGCCGCTGTGCACGTCCCAGTCCCAGAACTCGTCACCGGAGCCCCACAGCGCCAGACGCAGGCGATCCTCGCGGTCACGCAGCTCGCGGGCGTGCCGCGCTTCGCGTTGATGACGCAGCCGGTAGACGATCCACAATCCGAGCAAAGCTAATATGGCAAGCGCGAGATACGTGGTTTTCATTGCCGTAGTCGCCCACCACGGTGGCGTCACCGACAAGCTCAGGCTGGCCGGGTTCTGGTTCCAGACGCCGTCGGCGTTCGCTGCGCGCACCTGAAACGTGTAGTCACCGGAGGGCAGATTCGTATAGATCGCCTCATGCCGCGTGCCGGCATCGATCCACGCTGGATCGAAACCGTCCAGCTGGTAGACAAAACGGTTGCGCGACGGTGCGGCAAAATCGAGTGCGGCGAATTCGAAGCGGACCACACGCTCACCCTGGCGCATGCGCAGGCCGGAAGCGGCCACGGGCATGTCAGTCTTGGTGTCGCCGATGCGCACGGCCGTGATTGCCGCCGGCGGTGCATAGATATCGTGGCCGATTTCGTCAGGATGGAAGCGGTTGATGCCGTGCAATCCGCCGAATACCAGCTCGCCATTGGCGCGCGCGCAGGCCGCGCCGCTGTTGAATTCGAAGCCCTGCAATCCATCGCGCAGGGAGAAGGTCAAAAACGCCCCGAGCGCGCGGTTGAATGTGGCGATGCCGCGGTTGGTGCTCAACCAGATATTGTGATGTGCGTCCTCGAGCAGACCGTAGACGGTTGCGCTCGGCAACCCGCCGATTTTCGAATAGTGGGTGAAGCGCAACTGTTTCGCGTCGGGCAGATCGACGCGGTCCAGCCCGCTCTGGGTGCCGATCCACAAACTGCCATCGCCGCTTTGCAGCAAACTGCGTATGAGATTGTCGGACAGAGAATCCGGATTGGACGGATCGTGGCGGAACGTGCGCAATTCGCCATTTTCCGGATCGAAGACGCTGAGGCCGTCTGTAGTACCGATCCAGACGCGGCCTTCGCCGTCCTGCAACAGGCTGACCACGCTATCGCTGGCGAGACTGTCCGCTTCGCTGGCGCGGTGGCGGAACTGCTGCCAGCGTTCGGGTTGGCCGGCCACCGCCGGGGACCAGTGTGCGAGACCCTGGCCGAAAATACCGAACCAAACGCTGCCGTCCCGGGCGGCCAATATGGAGCGCACGGTCAGACCCGGCAAGCCGTTGCCGTGCCCCGCATCGACGGCGATCGGCGTGGCTTGGCGCTTGGCCGGATCGAAACGGAAAGCGCCGTGATTGGTGCCGACCCATAGTGTGCCGCCACCGGCATGCGCCAGGGCAAACACGTAAACGCCGGGAAACAGATCGTCGCGTGCCGTCGCGGAGGCATCGCCGAAGAGGCCGTCGAAATACTCGAAGGTATCGCGTGCCGGATCGTAGAGTTTCAGCCCGTCGCCGTCGGTACCGAGCCACAGCCGGCCATGATTGTCCTCGAGCAACGAGCGGATGCTGTTGCCCATCTGGCCGCGGCCGGGCGCGGGGTCCATCACGTAAGTGAAAGTCGCACCGCCAGGTTGTGTCGTTGCCACGCCGCTGATGCTGCCGCCGGCCCACAGCAACCCGGAACGGTCGATCAGCAAGGTCGTCACGTAATCGTCCGGCAGCGAGCCCGGCATGCGGCCATCGTTGCGCAGGGATTCCGTCTTGTAGTTGGCCGGATCGTAAATCGTCAGGCCCATGCCGAAAACCGACAGCCACAGGCGCCCGCCGCGATCGCGAACCATCGCGCGCACCTGGGTCATGCCTGGCGCCGGGCCCGTATCCGGCCACAGGCGCTGCGCGGAATCCGCCGTAGCATCGACGCGAAACAAACCGTCGGTGCCGCCCGCGTAAACCACGCCGTCGTTCCCGGTCAGTACGCACAACGCCAGCGGCAACGAGCTGTAAGCGATGGATTGGGCGACGTCGGATTTCGGTGCGAAGCGCAACAGGCCGGACGAAGTCGCCGCCCACAACGTGCCGTTGCCGGCAAGCTGAAACTGGAAGACCCGCGGGGACTTGTCGCCGGACGGGAAACGGTAGAGCTCGCGACGCTTGCCGTCGGCCGGATTCATCAATTCGATGCCGGCGGCCGTGCCGATCCACAAGCCGCGTGCGGGGTCGAACAGCAAGGCCCCGACCGCGTCGCGCGGACGCGCCTGCTGTTCGCCGATACGCGAGCGCGCCACGACCTTGCCGCTGACCGGATCCAGAGCGGCAAGGCCCAGGCTCTGTCCGCCGACCCAAAGGCGATCCTGCGCGTCTTGGGCCACTGCCGTGACAAAGCTTTCCGGCAGCGAATCCGCGTCGTGTGCGTGGTGTTGGAACAGACGGTATTCGTAGCCGTCGTAACGATCCAGTCCCGACTGCGTGGCAATCCACATGTAACCGGTATTGTCCTGGAACAAGCCGGTAATGGTGTGCGAGGCCAGACCGCGCTCGCTGTCCAGGTCATCGAAGTAATAGTGCCGCTCGCTGGCATGCCCGGCCGCTACCAGCAATGCGGCGAGCAGTGCCAGCCACCTGCCGATGGCCCCGTATCCCCTCGGTAGCGGCATATCTGAATTTGTCTGGACTAGGACACCCGGATGATAGGGTCGTAGCAGTGCGTAGGCAACCGCCGGGTGGCCCAAGCTTGCAGCCTGATAGAATGGCGCGTCGCCGCGCATTGAAACCACGATGATCGATCGCAAGGAATTCGCCCGTCGCCGCAAGCAGCTCATGCGCATCGTCGGCAACGACGGTATCTGCATCGTACCCGCCGCGCCGGAACGCGTACGCAACAACGACAGCCATTATCCCTACCGCCAGGACAGCGATTTCCACTACCTGACCGGCTTTGCCGAACCCGAGGCGGTGCTGGCACTGATTCCAGGGCGCGAGCACGGCGAGGCGATCCTGTTCTGCCGCGAACGCGACCTGGAACGCGAAGCTTGGGACGGCGCACGCGCTGGCCAGGAAGGCGCGGTGTCCGAGTTCGGCATGGATGACGCATTCCCGATCGCCGACATCGACGACATCCTGCCTGGCATGATCGAGGGCCGCTCGCGCGTCTATTATCACTTCGGCCGCGACACGGATTTCGATGTCCAGCTCATCGGCTGGGTCAACGCTGTGCGTGCGCGCATCAAGCAGGGCGCGCGCGCGCCGCACGAGTTCGTCGCGCTCGGCCATATCCTGCACGATTTGCGCCTGTTCAAGACCCGCGATGAGTTGCGCGTCATGCGCAAGGCCGCACAGATCGCCTCCGCCGCGCACGTGCGCGCGATGCGCGCGACGCGGCCGGGTATGAACGAGCACGAGATCGAGGCCGAGCTGCTGCACGAATTCCGCCGCCGCGGCGCGGTGCCGAGCTACGAGCCCATCGTCGGCGGTGGTGCCAATGGTTGCGTGCTGCATTACCGCGCCAACAATGCGCCGTTGCGCGACGGCGACTTGCTGCTGATTGATGCCGGCGCCGAGTACGAGTGTTATGCATCGGACATCACGCGCACGTTTCCGGTCAATGGAAAATTCTCGCCCGAACAGCGCGCGTTGTACGAGCTGGTGCTCGCAGCGCAAAAAGCGGCGATCGAGGAGGTGCGTCCCGGCAGGCCGTTCGGCGCGTATCACGATGCCGCCGTACGCACGCTCACGGCCGGACTCATCAAGCTCGGTCTGCTCAAGGGTGGCGTCGAGAAGAACATCCGCGAGCAGACCTACCGCAAGTTCTACATGCACAAGACCGGACACTGGCTTGGCCTGGACGTGCACGACGTCGGCGACTACCGCGTCGACGGCGAGTTCCGCGAACTCGAGCCGGGCATGGTGGTGACGGTCGAACCCGGCCTGTACATCGCGCCGGATGCGAAAGGCGTCGCCGCGAAATGGCGCGGCATCGGCATCCGCATCGAGGACGACGTCGTCGTGACCCGCGACGATCCGGAAGTCATCACCACCGCCGTGCCGAACGATCCGGACGCGATCGAGGCGCTAATGGCGGCGGCGCGCAAGTAGTCGGGAGTTTTCCGTGCGCAGGATGTGCCTCGCGTTATTTCTGATCCTGGCCTGCGGCGCCGCGTGCGCAGCCACCGTGCCCGTGCATTTCGGCTTGTTCGGCGACGTGCATGTTGCTACGCCGGCTGGCGAGCCCAAGCGCGCTGTCGTGCTCATTTCTGATGTATCGGGATGGAACACGCGTGCCGAACGATTGGCCGTCGCGCAGGCGGATGCCGGTGCGTTCGTGATCGGCGTCGACTTGCCCGCGTATCTGGCGCAGATGGAATCCATCGACGCGAAGTGTTCGTTTCCGGCCGGGCATTTCGAGGAAATGATCCACTGGATCCAGCGCGACCGGAAACTGGAAAAGTATATTTATCCCATTTTGGTCGGCGACGGTGCGGGCGCCGCGTTCGCCTATGCGCTCGACGCGCAGGCGCCGCAGGGCACTTACGCCGGTTTGATCACGCTCGGTTGGGATGCGGGGTTTCGTTTGCCCAAGCCGGTGTGCAAGGGCGACGCCGGGCCGATGACCGCGCCCGACGGCAACGGACGTTTTCGCATCGCGCCGGTGAAGAAGCTGCCGAATCCCTGGCTGCCGCAGCCATTCTCCCCCGGCACGCGCGTCACGGGGCTGGCCACGCACTTGCCTGCGGCACTACACGAATGGTTCGCTGCCTTGAATGGCACGCTGTCGGATCCCGGCAAGCAACTGGACGCCGCGATCCGATGGCTGACCGCGCCGGCACAGTCCGTGCCGCCGCTGCCGCAGGACATCGCCGACTTGCCGCTGGAAACGGTGCCCGCGCAGCGCGAATTCGCGCAACGCATCGCGATCATCCTCACCGGCGACGGCGGCTGGGCCGGCCTCGACGTGGCCGTTGCCAACCAGCTCGCGCAGCGCGGCATCGACGTCGTTGCGCTCAACACGCTCAAGTATTTCTGGGAAACGCGCACGCCCGAGCAGGCCGCCGACGCGCTCACGCGCATCATCGGCCATTACGGCACGCAATATCCGCTCGCCGATTTCGTCGTCGTCGGCTATTCCTTCGGCGCGGGCTTGTCGCCCGTGCTGATCAATCGCCTGCCCGAATCCGCGCGCAAGCGCATTGCCGCGCAGGTGCTGATCTCGCCCGACGACACAGCCGTGTTCGAGATTCACGTCGGCGACTGGTTCGGATCGACCGCACACAAGGGCGCCATTCCGATCGCACCGGAAATCGCCAAGACGCAGGTGCCTGTGATCTGCGTGCACGGCGCCGATGAGGACGACAGCTTCTGCAAGCAAATCCTTGGCAAGCCAAATGTGCGCGAACTCGTGCTGCCCGGCGCGCACCACTACAACGGCGACTACGACAAACTCGGCGCGGGGATTGCGGGGGCGTTGCCGGCGAAGAAGTAGCTCAGCCGATCAACAACCGCCGATACCCGCCCGACACCAGCGCCGCGATGTCGATGAGCAACCCAGGCACCCACACGCCGCGCGGGTAGGCGAGGTAGGAGCCGATCCATTCCGGCTTGAACTTGTCCTTGTAGCGGCGCACGCCCTGGTAGTTGTAGAAGCGGTTGCCGTACTGGAACGCGAGCGCGGCAAGGCGTTCGTTGACGCGCGCATACGGGTTGTCGCCGACGCGCGAGAGCGGCGCCATGCCGAGGCTGAAAACCTCGTAACCTTGCTCCTGCGCCCACAGCATCACCTTGGCGAACAGGAAATCCATCGTGCTGCGCGGCGTGTCGGCGATGTGGCGCATCAGGTCCACGCTGGCGTGGCCACCGGGTCCGTAGGGCGGCAGCACGTTGGCGAAGGCGATCAGTTCGCCGTCGCGATGCACGAGGCCGAGCGGACTCCACGCGAAATACGCCGGATCGAAACGGCCGAGCGAGAATCCCTTTTCGCCACCGCCCTTGTCGGCGAGCCAGGCGTCCGACACACGTTCGAGATCGTTCAGCAGTGCGGTATCGAACGGTGGCTGTACAAGTGTAAAAGTCAACTTTTCCTTCTGCGCGCGATTGCAGGCCTGACGCAAATCCTCCCAGCGCTTGCCAGCGAGCGAGAATTCCGAGAGACGCACCAGCGCCAGTTCGCCAAGCTTGAACAGGTCGAAACCCAGATCGTGGTAGCGCGACAGATCCGGCTCGAGCACTTCGTAGAACACCGGCACGCGATCCTGCGCGTCGGCGAAATGGCGGAAGTCGAGGATCGCGCGGTCGATGGCGGCGTCCGATCCGCACGGCGAGCCGAGCGCGACGAGGCGGTCGCGAATTGCGCCGTAGGCGATCACGGCCTGATGGTCGGCGGCCCAGAACAAGTGCTTGTCGGCCATGAAGGTCAGGTGCGCGAATTCACCGCCGCCGTGTGCCTGGTAAATGCCGCGAGCCCGTTCGAGTTCGGCACGATCGGGCAGGCGCAACTGCGGGCGTTTGACCGCGAAGAATTGCCAGATCAGATAGATGATGAGGCCGAGCAGCGCCGCCGCGAGGCCGCGACCGATGCGCGAGGTGTGCTCGCCGAAGCCGACGTAGAACAGGTCGAAAGAATCGTCGCCGAGTACCTGCGCCACGCCGATGGCGAAGAACACCAGCACGCAGATCAAAAGACCCGCGAACCAGCCGAACGTGCGCGCCGAGGTCAGCGTCATCGCGCGGCGCGAGAACACACGCTTGCGCACGCGCAGCAGCGCGGCGACGGCGAGCAGGAACAGAGCTTCGCCGAAATGCAAACCCTTGGTCACGGCCAGCGCCGCGCTGATCAGCAGCAGCCACATCGCCACGCGATAAGCGATGCGCAGGCGGCCGTCGATACCACGCGCGAGTCCGAGCAGGATCACGCCGGACAATATCGAAAACCAGTTCGAGCTTTCCACCGCCAGGATCGGCAAATGCGCGCGTACCGTGACGATTTGCTCGCTCACCGACGGAATCGCCGCCGAGGCGAGTTGCATCGCGCCGGCGCCGAAGGTCAGGATGGCGAGCAGGCGCGTGCCGAAATCCGCAAGCAGGGTCGCCGGCAGGCCGAGCAGGCCGAACAGCGGATGTCCCGCCAGGCGCGTGCGCAGGCGCGCGAGCAGGGGCAGGCGTGCACTGAGCATCTCCGAGCCCATGTACAGCGAGATCAGCAACGGCAGCAGGTAATACGCGATGCGGAACAGCATCAGTCCCGAGAACACGGATGCCTTGTCGTATCCCGCTTGGGTGAGCGCGAGCAGGATCAACCCGTCGAACACGCCGAGACCGCCGGGAACCTGGCTCACGAGTCCGAGCACGCCGGCGCCTGCAAATGCGCCGAGCAGCAGGCCGGGTTTGACGTGTTCGCCGGAAATGTAAATGCACGCGTACAGCGTCGCCGCCGCCAGCAGCCAGTCGATGAGCGAAACCAGCGTGAGTTCGATCTTCAGGCGCAATGGTGGTGTGCCGACGTCGGCCGGCAGCCAGCGCATCAGTGCACGTCGCGCGGTGAGAAAATAGTACAGCGGCAGGTACAGCGCCGCGGCGATCAGTACCGCCGCCGCGACCCAGCGCTGCGCGGTGCCGCTGGTCAGCGGCAGGGAGCTGGTCGCCAGCGTGACGATCACCAGCAGCGACAAGCCCGACATCAGCGACAGCGCCTGCATGCCGATCAGCGCGGCGGCGCGCGACAGCGGCACCTTCAATCCGCTCAGGCCCATCAGGCGCACGCTTGCGCCCATCGCGCCGGAAAGGTTGAGCGTGTTCGCCATGCTGTTGGCGACGAAGGCGAGGCGGAAGCAATCGCGTGCGGTCACGCCGAGCTTGAGCCAGCGCGCGATCAACCAGTCCACCGTGCCGGTGAAGGTCACGCCGAACAGCGCCAATGCGGCGACGCCTAGTGCGGGCAACGTCGGCACGTCGAGCAGGGTGTGCTGGATGTCTTGCAGGGGAAACTCGCCGGCTTCGCGCCACAACAGCCAACCGGTGAGCGCCAGAAACGCGACCGGCACGATCCAGCGCAGGCGGGCGACGACGCTGGGCGCGGCGGCGGATTGCTCGCTCATCGGCGGCAGTTCAGCGGTCGCGCTCGGCCACGCGCGGCGGCACGGCGACGTCGCGCAGCAGTTCGATCAGGCCGGCGCGGTATTGCGGCATCCAGTTGCGTGGTACGCCGTAGCCGTGGCCGACGTGCGGCAGACTGATCACTTTTCCATTTTTCACTTTTTCCACAAAGCTCACCGTCGCCGGCGGACTGCAGACCTTGTCGATATCGCCCTGCAGCACGATCCATGGCGCCGGCACGCGCGGCACGGTGTTGAAGACGAAGCCGTAAGGCGGCCTGTGTTGTTTGTCCGCGGTGAGCCCCGCGTCCTCGCAAAACGGCTTGTGGTAGATCAGGTCCGGGCAGAAACCGAGCGTCATGGCGCCGGAAAAACGCGTGTCGCCGGCCTGCGCCAGCGCCGCGTAGGCGACCGTGGCACCGGAGGAATAACCGATCAGCAACGGGCGGTAATCCTGCGGCAGACTCATCGTGGCCTTCACTTCGTTGCCGATCTTCGCCAGTGCGGCGGCGGAGTCGCTGCACGCGCCGGCGCCAGAATCCAGCGACTTGAGCAGCGCCGGCGTGCTGAATCCCGCGACCCAGTAACCCAGGCTCGCCGCGGTCTGCGCCATGTCCCACACGCCCAGATTCCAGCCGCCATCGCCGGAAGCGAACAGGGCCAGACCCCTGGGTTCGCCCTGCGGCGCGTATACCGTCACTGCACCGACGCCCTCGACATCGAAAATGCGCGCGGCCTTGGGATCGCGCGCGGGCGGCTTGTGGCGCGCCGCGTGCGCGGGCTGCTGCACGGTGGCATTGTATACTTTTGCCGGACGCTCGACCGGGTCGGTCGCAGCCATGACGACGCTGGCGCAAGCCAGCGCAAGGACGGCCAAAAAGCAGGGAAGCGGGCGGAATTTCACGGTCACGAACGCGATGCCGGCAATCCGGCGCTGGAACGGGTGGCAATTATCGCATGCCGCGACGCTTACGCCGCGGCGAAGGCGTCGCGCGTCAGGTTTTCCGGCGCGCCATCGGTGCAGACCACGTCGTCCTCGATGCGGATGCCGCCGTAGCGACGGAACGCATCGACCTTGTCCCAGTTCACGTCACGGGCCTGCGCTTTGCTTTTCAGCTCCGCGAGCAGCATGTCGATGAAGTAAAGGCCAGGTTCGATGGTCATGACCATGCGCGGTTCCAGCGTGCGCGTGCAACGCAGGTAGGGGTGTCCCGGCGGGCGTTCCACCCTGCCGCCGGATTCGTCCTTCTGGAAACCGGCGACGTCGTGCACTTGCAGGCCGAGCAGGTGGCCGAGGCCGTGCGGGAAGAATGTGGAGGAGACGCCGGATTCGACCGCGCTTTCCGGACTCATGCGGATGAAATCCTGATCTTTCAGGATGCCGGCGAGGACGTGGTGTGCGTGAACATGCAAGTCGGCGTAGTTTTGTCCACTTTTTACTTTTTCCACAAAACCGCGTTGTGCGCCATCCACGGCAGCGATTAATTCCTGGAATTGCGTCGCATGCGACGCGGCGTGGGTGCGCGTGATGTCCGAGCCGTAGCCGTGGAAACTCGCGCCGGCGTCGATCAGAAACGACTCCGCATACGCCGGCGGCGCGCGGTTCAGATCCATGTAATGCAACGTCGCCGCATGCTGGTTAAGCGCGATGATGTTGCCGTAAGGCAGTTCGTTCTCGGTTTCGTGCACGGCGTTGAGATAAGCCGTGTTGATGTCGTATTCGGATTTGCCGGCGCGGAACGTGGCCTCCGCCGCGCGGTGCGCGCGCGCACCAAGCTTGCTCGCCACGCGCAGCATCGCCAGTTCGTAGTCGGTCTTGTAGCTGCGCTGCCAGTGCAGATAATTAAGCACGACGTCCGGGTTGTTCGGTTTCGCGCCGCCCAGCGCGGCAATGTCCTCGCCGATGATGGCGCAGCGCGGTAGTGCCTGTGGCAGATGCGCGAGCGCATCGCGCGCCTCGTGCACGATGACGATGTCGAAGTGCTCGATCCAGTAGCCGGCCGGCGCTTCCGGCACCACATGCCAGTAATCGCGCGGTTGCAGGTAGATCAGTTTTGGTTTGTTGCCGGGCGTGTGCACTAGCCACGAACCCGGCGCTTTTGTCACCGGCAGCCAGTGCTTGAAATGCGGATTGGCGACGTACGGCGCGGGGCGGTCGTCGAGGAATTCGTAACGCGGCACGCCGGCCGCGACGACAAGGTGATCGAAGCCGCCGCGTGCCAGTGCCGCGTCGGCGCGGCTCTGCAACGTGTGCAGATGATCGGGGTAGAGTTTGGCCAGAAGGTCGGACATGGCGGCACACCCATGAGAGCGGTGCGCCTATTGTGCCGCAACAAACGGCTAGCGCTACTGGAAAGGCCGAATCGAATCGTCGCGAGCGATGACAGGTTGCGCGCCGCCAGCGCGCAGGAACCGGAGTTTACTCAGATGTAAATGAGGATTCCGAGCACTGCCGGCGCACAAGATGTCGAGCGCAGCAGATTCGAACGGCCTTTCAGTCGAATTGCCCGCCAGGCGAGTTAACCCAATCGAACAGGACGTTGTAGTCCTCCGGCCCGATGTCGATGATACGGAAGCCGGTCCAGAACTGGCCGGGCACGTTGGCCGCTTCGCACCATTGTTCGTGCAGGCCGATTTCGAGCGTCCGGCTCCTCGAGGTGGCGCCGTTCGGCAGCTCGAAGTTGACCTGGAACAGCGCGTTTTCCGGAAGCTGGCGACTGCTGATCAGCAGCATGCCGTCGATCGACAGATTGCCGACATAGCCCATCCGCTGACCGCCGACTGCATCCTTGACGGCGATGGCGTGGTGGGCGCGCTTGCGTGTATTGCGGCGGTGTTCGGACATGGCGGATCCTGATTGCGCGGGCCTCATGCGGGTACTGGCACGGGCTCGGGCCCGCGGCCGACCAGTTGCTTGAGCGAGGACATGATCGCCTTCCAGGCCCGATCGACCAGCGTTTCGGTTTCCGGTTCCACGATCCACGCCTGGCCGCCGGCGATGTCGCGCGCGAGCTGTTCGAGATTCTTCTCGTCCACGCGCACGCCGCGTTGGTTGACGAACAGGCAGTGGCCGCTGAGCGTGGAGAACCAGGCCAGTTTGCGCCGTACCTTGTCGCCTTGCTGGTTGGTGCGGAACTCGAACCAGGTGCCGTACGGCAGCATCTTCAGGCGTTCCAGCGCGTGCGCTTCGGCGCTGTTTGGCTCGAACGTCTTTTTCTTGCTCGCAGACGGCGCCGCTACGGCGGCGGGCGCAGTGCTGCTCTCGCCGAGGCGCTGTTTGCTCTTGAGCTTGATCGCGATTTCAGTGCTGGTGACGGCTTCTTCACCTACTTCGGCCTCGCCCGGCGTGAACAGGCGCTTGACCACGGCCTGCACGTCGTCCTTGTGGTAGCCGACCTGATCCAGCGCGGTTTCGATTTCGCCGCGCAGTTCAGTCGGCGCCTTGATTCCGTCTCCACGCGTGGCGGTTGCGGCGATCAATTGATCGGCCACGTTCAGGCGCTTGGCGTAAGTTTCGCTGTTCTCGCCCTGACGCAGCAGGGTGAGGGCGAGCACGTCGGTCCAGGCCTGTTCGAGCAGGGTGCGCACCAGCTTGTTGGGCTTGGCTTTGGCGATGCGGCTGGCGATGGCGGACTGCGCTTGTTCGCGCGCGACGCTGAGTTTTTCCCGGCCCCTGGCGGCATCCACATGGCGGCGTTCGGTGACCTCGGCCTTGCGCGCCAGCGTGTGCATGTGCTGCGACAGGTCGGTGAGCATGTTCTCGATCAGGCCGAGATTGCCGTCGAACTCATGGCTGACCTTGTCCACCACGACCTGCATCTTGTCGACCAGGGCGCGATCGGCCGGGCCTTCGCTGTCGTCCAGCCAGTGCGCGCCGGTTTCGGCGATCGCGTTGAGCAGTTGCCGCGCCGGATGCGAGCGCCGGGTGAAGAAGTTCTTGTCGCGCAGGGCCACGCGCAGCAGTGGCACCTGCAGCTTCGTCATCAGCGACTGCGTGCTGCCGTCCGGGCGCACGTTCTTGGTCAGGTAGTCGAACAACATGCCAACCAGGTCGATGGTGTCCGAATCCTCGGCCGCCAGTTGCGGCGCCTTGCCTTCCGGTGCGTGCTGGCGCAGATGCGAGAGCAGATCCTGCTTGAGATGACCGACCGAGCGTTGCACGAGCTTGCCGCCCATCATCATCGGCGAGATCGGCTTGGCCTGAAGGGTGTTTAACACCGATTGCAGATCTTCGCTGCTCGGCATGTAGCCGTTGGTTGGTGCGCTGTCAGGCATGCCGAGCGCGGTGCGCCGGCCTGCCAGCAGTTCGCGCAGCGTGGTGAACAATTCCGCATCGCGGTCGTCCGGCGCAACGTTGCGCATGCCCATGCCCGGCGACGGATAGGCCCCCGGTGGGGTGAAGATTCCCGGCGGCGGCATGTGGCCGTGCGGCACCGAGCCCGGTGCGGTGGCTGGCGTATCGGCCGGCGATTCGTTCTGCGCGGCTTCTTCGGGAGCCTCCGCGTCGTTGTGGGTGCTGGCGGCATGCTTGGTGCGCGGCGCGCTTGCCGAAGCCTGCAGGTGCGGCAGGATGCGCCGGTCGACGAAATAGTGATTCAGCGCCGCATAAAGATCGCCGATGGCGGCGTGGCTTGACCGGTCGAATGCATGGAACAGCAGCACGCGATGTTCGGCGCTGATGTCCAGGCATGCATAAGCGTGTTGCAAGGCCTCGGCCAATCCGGCCGGCCCGATCGCCAGCGTATCCGCATCGAAGGCGGGCGCGCCGGCTAGCACGCCGAAACGATGGCCAAGCAGGAACAGGGCGGGTGCCTGGCGCACTTCGGTCTTGGCGACGAACTCCTGCAAGGCGAGGGATTCTTCCAGCTCGCGTGTTTCCACCAGCGCCAGTTCCTTGCGCGCGGGCATGCCGGGGTGCGTAGCGGCATTCGCAGCTTGTGCGGCGCCGTTGCGGTCGAAACGGGCGAGTTTGTCTTCCACGGCCAGCATCAGACGTGGTGCTACATCGGTGCGGCCGCGCTTGATTTCGCGCAGGGTTTCGAAGCAGCGGTATTGCGACTCGTTGTTGCGACTCTGCTCGGCGAGCTTGAACAACTGGGATTCGGTGTCGTCCAGCGCTGCCACGACGGCGCGTTCCAGGCTGGTGGAGCACATGCCAAGCACGCCCTCGATCAGTTGACGCACCCGCGCCGGCCAGTCGCTGCGGCTGGCGAGCGCTTGCAGTGGAGGCGCTTCCTCGCTGGTTCTGGATCCCGCTCCGCGGGTGGCCTGGATCATCTTTCGTCCCCGTCCGCCGCCCGCGGCATCTGCCGCGGGTCCGTTGTCATGTCAATCCTACGTGGCCGTAGCCTCGCATGCTTCGGCCATCCGGGCATTTATGCGAATTTTATGCCGACACGGTAACAGCAGAAATGGAAATTTGTCCAGACATACGGGGAGTCATGGTTGCCAAGTCATGGTGAGATAGCCCGACCGTCCCGGCGTGTTGTAGCCATGGGCCAGTTCGTAGGAGCGGTCAAACAGGTTTTCCAGTCGCGCACCAAGGCGCCAGGCCGCGTTCAACCGGTAATCGGCACGCAGATTGACCAGGGCATAACCCGGCAGAGCGATTCCGCCGACGTCCTGCCGCGGACCATCGGCGACGAATTCCATGCCCGCGGACAGGCGCTCGCCGAAGCCGCGTTCGAGCAGGCTGGAGAGTTTTTGCTTGGGTCGCCGCAGCAGTTGCGCCCCACTGTCCGTGTCGCGGGCATTCTGGACGGTGACGTTATTTGTCAGCGACCACGGCCCGGAGTGCCAGTCCTGGGTCAGTTCGATGCCGTCGATGGCGGCGCGGTCGATGTTGATCGCCTGATAAGTACTACCTCCGGAAAAGTCGATCAGATCGTGTACGCGCGTCGAAAAGGCGTGGATGCCAACGCGGTTGGCCGCATTCGGCGTCCATTCTGCGCCGAGTTCGAGGGTGCGCGAACGCTCGGGTTTCAGATCCGGATTGCCGGCGTAGTAGCCGCCGTAGCCCGGCGAATACAGTTCGTTCAGATCGGGCGCGCGAAAGGCGGTGCCGAAACTCGCGGTCAGGCGCAGTGCATCGGAAAACTTCCAGCCGGCTGCGGCGGAACCCGAAAACGCGCCGCCGAATTGGCTGTTGTGGTCGTAGCGCCCGGCCAACTCGCTGTCGAAGGCGCCTGCAGCCACGCGCCAGCCGGTGAACACGCCATCGACGTCGCGCGCCTTTTCGTAAGGCGCGCCGAAACCGGACGTGTCGATGCTCGCACCGCGTTCGTGCACAGCGTCGATGCCGGCGACGAGGTGCTGCATATCGGACAGCGTCAAGTCGTTCGTCCACGATGCCTGTTCGCGCGTGGAGCGATACGTGCTGGCGAACGCCGGCGTGTCGAGATCTTCGCGAGAGGTGCCGACGGACAGGCGTTGATGCCATGCGTCGGTAACGTCGCCTGCCAATGCCACGCCGATGGCTTGATCGAGCGTGTGCGAGACGCCGTCGCTCGCACCGTTGTCGAAATTCTGCGAGCCCTCGCTGCGGAACGCGGTTGCCGAAAGCGTCTGCGTGCCGAGCTTGTAGTCGCCGCTGAGCGTGCCGCCGTGATATTGCGCGCCGTTGGCGTCCGGGTTGTAGATGCAGTACGGATCGTCCGGGCCGTTGCAGATGCCGGGATTGGTCGCCGAAAAACCGCCGACGTGCTGCGCCCCGACCTGCACGCTGAAGCCGCCGTTCTCGCTGCGCGCGCCGTATCCGGCGCTACCGTCCGCGCTGCGATACGCGCCGTAGCTAGCTGCGATATGCGGGCCATCGAGTTTGCGCGTGAAAATCTGGATCACGCCGCCGATCGCATCCGATCCCCAGTAGCTCGCGCGCGGACCGCGCACGATCTCGATGCGCTCGACCGAATCCAGCGGCAGGTTTTCCCAGGCGAACGCCCCGGTATTGCTCGACGCCACGCGCACACCGTCGATCAGCACCAGCACATGATTGGAATTGCCGCCGCGCAGGAAGACGTTGGTCTGCGCGCCCGCGCCGCCGGTGCGCGCGACGTCCACGCCGGCTTGCAGACGCAGCACTTCGAGCAGGCTCGGCGCATTGCTCGCGGCTATGTCGGCGCGCGTGATCACGCTGACGTCTGCCAGGCTGGCATCCACCGTTTCGGCCACGCGCGAGGCGGTGACTTCGACCGTGGGTTGCAACGTGGCGTCCTGTGCCTGCGCGCTGCCGGCCAATGCCAGAAGAATGGAAAAAGCAAGAATGGATTTTTGCGACATTTTATACTCCGAACGCTCACCCGCGATTGATGGCAAGGGTTGCGTCGGAGGGATGGCGCCGGGGCGAAAGGCGATGCCGCGGACAGCCGTCCGTTGCCCGCCGCAACGCCTTGAGCTACGCCGCGGGCCGGTCTCCGGGCTCGCAGGTATTTTGCTTCAATCGCCTTCCCGAGCATCGCTCAGTGGCATGTGGATCGAGCAAACCTGCTTACCGTTGCGGGGGCAGCATCAGAATTGCACTGATTTCCCGTTTCACCTCGCGCCGAAAACTTGGAACGAAGCACCTGCGACGGCGCGCAGTGTAGCAAACTTCATTCGCGGTCGGTGCGCGTGACGATGTCAATTAGCTCGCCATCGTCGGCAACACGCAACGCGACCTCGATCGGTTTGCAGCACACCGCGCAATCCTCGACGTAGCTTTGCGAGCCGGCAGAAAGGTCGACGGCTGTTTCGTAGCTTTCGCCACAATACGGACAATGAATGACGACGCTTTCAGTCATGCGGTGGTCCGCCGTGCGATTGAGATGCGCGTTTGCGCTCAGGCAGGAAGGACGCAATCACGTCGTTGAGGAAGCGCTGCCCGAGTTCGGTTGCGCGCACGCGATCGACGTCGCGTTCGAGCCAGTCGCGGTCAAACGCGTTTTGCAATTTGGCGTCGATCGCCGACATGGGCAAACCGGTTCGAGCGACAAAGTCATCCGGCGCAAATCCGCCATTCAGGCGCAGCGCGTTGAGCATGAATTCGAACGGGAGTTGCTCCGGCGCGATGACATCGTCACCGCCGATGCGCCGCGGCGTGGCCACGTGCTCCAGATAGCCGCGCGGCGCGCGGACTTTCCAGCGCCGGCGCACCGAACCGTCGGCATACGTCGCCTTGCCATGCGCGCCTGCGCCGATGCCGAGGTAATCGCCGAAATTCCAGTAGTTGAGGTTGTGCCGGCATTCGCAGCCTGTGCGCACGTAGGCAGATACTTCGTATTGTGCGAGGCCAGCTTGCGCCAGCCGTGCCTGACAGGCTTCCTGCATGTCCCATGCGCCGTCGTCGTCCGGCAATGGCGGCGGATTTGCGGCGAATTGCGTGTTCGGTTCCAGCGTCAATTGGTAATGCGACAAATGCGGCGTTTGCAACAAAATGGCTTTTTCCACATCGTCCAACGCGCCGGCCAGCGTTTGCTGAGGCAGCGCGTACATCAAATCCAGATTCAGGTTTGCGATGCCGGCGTCCTGCGCCGATTTTACCGCGCGCTCGGCCTGTGACGCGTCGTGGATGCGGCCGATGCGTTTGAGCGCGTCGTCATCGAAACTCTGCACGCCGAAGCTGATGCGGTTGACGCCCGCGTTGCGATAGCCAGCGAACGGGCCGTGCTCGACCGTGCCGGGATTCGTCTCCAGCGTGACCTCGATGTCCGGCGCGAACGCGAGTCGCGCGGCCACGCCATCGAGAATCTGCGCGATGCGATCGGGCGAAAACAGGCTCGGCGTGCCGCCGCCGAAAAAGATGGTTTGCAGCGTGCGGCCGTGCGCCAGCGGCAAATCCTGGTCCAGATCCGCCAGCAGCGCCGCCACGTATTCGGCTTGAGGAATCGACTGCGGCGCGTTGTGCGAATTGAAATCGCAGTACGGGCACTTCTTCACGCACCAGGGAATGTGGATGTAGAGGGAAAGTGACGGAAGCATTGCTTACTTCGTGAGCAACTCACGCAACTTCGCCAGCGCAAGTCCGCGATGGCTGATGCGATTTTTGATGTCTGCGTCCAGTTCCGCCGCGCTCAACTCATTGCTATCGTCGGGCAGAAACACCGGGTCGTAGCCGAAGCCGTTGGCGCCGCGCGGTGCGCGCAGGATGGTTCCGTGCCAGCGGCCTTCGGCGATCAGCGGCGCGGGATCGTTGGCGTGTCGAAGCAATACGACGCTGCAATGAAAATGCGCGGCGCGTTGCGCGTCGGGCACGTCGCGCAGCGCGTCGAGCAGCTTGGCGATATTCGCTGCGCCGTTGCCATGCATGCCGGCGTAGCGGGCGGAGTAGAGGCCCGGTGCGCCGTTGAGCGCATCCACGTACAAACCCGAATCGTCGCCGAGTGCGGGCAAGCCCGATGCGCGCGCGGCGTGGCGCGCCTTGAGCAGCGCATTTTCCACAAATGTACTCGCGGTTTCCTCGGCATCGGCAATGCCAAGCACGGATTGCGAGACGAGTTCGACGTCGAGGTCGGCGAGAATTTCACGCATCTCGCCCAGCTTGCCGGCGTTGCCGCTGGCGAGGACGAGCTTCATTGGCGCCGCTCGATCAAGTCCCAACGGTTGCCGTACAGATCGCGAAACACCACGACAGTGCCGAAAGCCTCGTGGCGCGGCGACTCCTCGAAATGCGCACCGATGGCGGTCAGGCGCGCGTGGTCGCGCGCGAAGTCGTCAGTGTGCAAAAAGAATCCGACCCGGCCGCCGTGCTGGTTGCCGATGGCGGCGGTTTGCGCGGGCGTGGTCGCGCGCGCCAGCAGCAGGCTGAAATGCGCGTTGCCGGGTGGCGCCATGCGCACCCAGCGCTTGCCGCCGCCACGGTCGTCGTCTTCGAGCAGCGCGAAGCCGAGTGCGTCGCGATACCAGGCGATCGCTTCGTCGTAATCGCGCACGACGACGGCGATCATCGCGACATGCGGATTCACTTTGCCAACGCCTCGTGCTGCTTGTGCAAAAGTTCACCTATCCCTTTTTGCGCCAGCGCGAGCAGCGCATCGAGTTCCTCGCGGCGGAAGGCGTGGCCTTCGGCAGTGCCCTGCAGCTCGATGAAACCGCCGCCGTCGTTCATCACCACGTTCATGTCGGTGTCGCAGGACGAGTCCTCGGCGTAGTCGAGATCGAGCACCGGCATGCCTTGATAAACGCCGACCGACACCGCCGCGACTGCGCCGTGCAACGGATCGCGCTTGATCTTGTCGCGCGCCTTCAGCCAGTTGATCGCATCGACCAGCGCGACCCAGGCGCCGGTGATCGCCGCCGTGCGTGTGCCGCCGTCGGCCTGCAGCACGTCGCAATCGAGCGTGATGGTGCGCTCACCGAGCGCGTTGCGATCCACGCAGGCGCGCAAAGCGCGGCCGATCAGGCGCTGGATTTCCAGCGTGCGTCCGCCTTGTTTTCCGCGCGCGGCCTCGCGCGCGGTGCGCTCGCCCGTCGCGCGCGGCAGCATGCCGTATTCGGCCGTGATCCAGCCCTCGCCCTTGCCGCGCAGGAACGGCGGCGCCTTGTCCTCGACGCTGGCCGTGCATAGCACGCGCGTGTCGCCGAACGCGACCAGCACCGAGCCCTCGGCGTGGCGCGTGTAGCGGCGTTCGATGGTGACGGTGCGCAACTGATCCGGCGCACGGCCGGATGGGCGAAGGGCGGGCGGCATGGAAAAATCCCAAAAGAACGGGCGGGAAGTTTACCATTGCCTGCCA
>Ga0207654_10000418_pt1 | contig 24401 bp, 23 predicted proteins | sample KBSC64metaG_FD_184355 | JGI IMG/M metagenome (GOLD analysis project Ga0207654, IMG submission 184355) | Corn rhizosphere microbial communities from Kellogg Biological Station, Michigan, USA - KBS C6-4 metaG (SPAdes) (version 2) | ecosystem: Host-associated > Plants > Roots > Rhizosphere > Soil...
CGGCCATTGGATTCGCGGAACCCGACCAGCACCCTGCCCTTTTTCTCGACGAATTTGACGCTTAATCGCGCCTTGCGCCGGTAGCCCCAGGGCGAATCCGTCAGCGGCGGCAGCACATGCCGCGGCACGACCTTGCCGATGCGATCGAGGTTTTCCATGAGCACACGCTGCTTCGCCGCGATCTGTGCCTCGGGTTTGAGATGCTGGAGCGCACAGCCGCCGCAGACACCGAAATGCGCACACAGCGGGGTCACGCGATCCGGCGATGCCAGCAACACTTCTTCGACCGTGGCCTCGTCGTAACGCCGGTGCTTGCCGCTGAAATTCGCGCGCACGCGTTCGCCGGCCAGCGCGCCGGCCACGAATACGGCCTTGCCGTCGACGTGCGCGACGCCGCGGCCGTCGTGGCTGAGGTCGGTGATGTCGGTTTCGAAAGCGGTCATGCCCGGGCGCCGCGAAAGGGGCGCCATGATACCAGCGCATTGACGCGACTTCGCCCAATCCGCATCCTGCGGCCATGATGACAACGAATTCCAGGCCGCGCGTGCTGATCGTCGACGACGATCCGATATCGCTGCGCTTTCTCGAAGCGGCCGCGATGCAATCCGGTTGCGTCGTGGCAACCGCCGTCGACGGCGTGGCGACGCTGGCTGCGCACGGCGACTTCGATCTGCTGCTGATCGACCGCCGCTTGCCGGATATCGACGGCGTGGAATTGTTGCGCGCCTTGCGCGAGCGCGGCATCGCTGCACCGGCGATCGCCACCAGCGCCGAAATCGATGTGGCGACTGCAAACGAACTGTATGCGGCCGGATTTGCGGATGTGCTGGAGAAGCCGGTATCGGTTCGGCGCGTGATCGAGATCGTCGCGCAGCATTTGCCGAAGACTACGCCGATTCTGCTCGACGACATTGCCGCACTGGATTCCATCGGCGGCGATGCGCATGCGCTGCATGCCCTGCGCGGCCTGTTGGCGCAGGAACTGGAAGAACTCGAACGCGATCTGACCCACGGCGATCTTGCGGCGAGCCCGGCCCGGCTCGATGAACGCCTGCACCGGCTGCGCGCGTCGTGCGGCTTCTGCGGCGCGCCGATCTTGGCCGCGGCCGCCGCGAGGCTGGCAGGCGAATTGCGCGTTGGCACAATGCCGCCACTCGACGAATTTCTGCGTACGTGTCGCGAAACCGCGATGGCGCTGCACAACTAACCGTTCGACGCGCGGGCGCCGCTGAGCAGACCCCAGGCATTGAGCGAGGCGCCATCCAGGCGCTGCGCGATCAGTGCACGCAGCAAGCGGCGCAGGCTCGGCAGATCCGAAACATCCGGTTCTTCGTCGCGCGCCAGCGCGAGCAAGGCCGCGCCGCGCAATTTCAATCCATCGCCCGCACCGCGCCAGCGCACCGGACCTTGTTCGAGGAAATACGCGTATTCGCAAGCGGCATCGATGGCTTCGCCCGTATCGGCTTGCGTATCGAGCAGCAAGCCGTAACCGAGCTGACGGAGCAGGTCGCGCTCGAAGCGGCGCAGCGTCCATGCCGGCGGATGGCCCTGCGCCAACCGCGCCAGGGTGTCCAGATATGCGGCGAATATGTCGGCATGCGGGTCGTTGCGCGGCACCAGGCGCACGATGAGTTCGTTGAGGTACAAGGCACACAGCAGGGCCTCACCGGCCACCGGCAGCGCCGCGCCGGCCGCTTCCGCCGCATTCATGGTCGCCAGTTCGCCACGACCGCTCCAACCCAGATGCAGCGGTGCGAACGGCTGTAACACAGACCGCGGTGTGCGCGAGCGCGCGCCGCGCACACTGCGCGCGACGAGCCCAACGCGGCCATGATCGCGGCTGAGCACGTCGAGCAGCAGCGATGTTTCCCGCCACGCGCGCGCGTGCAACACGAAGGCAGGCTGTCGTTCGATGCGGTTCACTCGACGTAGCCGAAACGTTTCAACGCTGCCTCGTCGTCAGACCAGTTTTCGCGCACGCGCACCCAAAGTTGCAGATGCACGCGGCGACCGAACGCTTTTTCCATGACGCGGCGCGCGGCGCTGCCGATGGCTTTCAACTGCGCGCCGCCGGCGCCGATGACGATGGCCTTCTGCCCCTCGCGCTCGACCCAGATCGTGGCGTGGACGACGGCGCGCCCGTCTTCCTCGCTGAATTCGGTCACTTCCACCGTCGTCGCATAGGGCAATTCGTTGGACAGGCGCAGCATCGCCTGCTCGCGCACCATCTCCCCGGCGAGGAAACGCTCGCTGCGGTCGGTGAGTTCGTCCGCGGAGTAGATCGCGGCGCCGGCCGGCAACTTCGCGACGATACCGCTGACGAGATCGTCCAGGCCGTCGCGGCGTATTGCCGACACCAGATACACCGCATCCGGCGCGCGCTCGGCGCCCATGCGTTGGATGAACGGGAGCAGCGCAGACTTGTCCTTGAGCTTGTCGACCTTGTTGATCGCAAGCAATCGCGGCCGGCTCGCATCCAGCGCGCTCCACACCTGCGTGTCTTCGGCCGTCCAGCGTCCGGCTTCGACGACCTGCACGGCGACATCGGCCTCCGCGATGGCCTGGCGCGCGGCGCGGTTGAGCTGGCGGTTCATCGCGTGGCCGCCGCCGCGATGCATTCCGGGCGTATCGAGAAACAGGATTTGCCCTAGCGGACGGGTGAGGATGCCGAGGATGCGGTGCCGCGTGGTCTGCGGCTTGGGCCCGGCGATGCTCAGGTGCCAGCCGAGCATGACGTTGAGCAGGGTCGATTTGCCGACGTTGGGACGACCGACGAGCGCGGCCGTGCCGCAGCGAAAATCCAGTGGATGGGTTTCAGACATCGTGCACCTGCGCAATCCGTTCCAACGCCGCCGCCGCGGCGGCCTGCTCCGCCGCGCGCCGGCTGCCGCCGCGGCCAACGCAGCGCAGATCGAAGGCGGCGATGGCGCAGGTCACATCGAATACCTTCGCATGATCGGCGCCGCTGGATCCGGTCAGTTCGTAAACCGGCAGCGGCAAGCCGCGCCCTTGCAGCAGCTCCTGCAACTGCGTCTTCGGATCCTTTTCCTGCGCGCTGACCGCGGCGTCCACGCGCGGCTCAAAAATGGCACGCACGGCCTGGCGGCAGGCATCGAAACCGCCATCCAGATAGCACGCGCCGACCAGCGCCTCGAAGGCGTCGGCGAGGATCGAATCGCGACGGTAACCGCCGCTTTTCAACTCGCCAGGTCCCAGATGCAATTGATCGCCGAGGTCGAGTTCGCGCGCGACCTGCGCCAGCGCGCCTTCGTTGACCATGCGCGCGCGCCAGCGCGTGAGATCGCCCTCATCTGCGCGCGGAAAGCGCGCGTAGAGCAATTCCGCGGCGAACAGACCGACCAGCGCGTCGCCGAGAAATTCCAGGCGTTCGTTGTTGTGCGCGCCGGTGCTGCGGTGGCGCAGCGCCTGCTCACGCAGCGCCGGATCGCGAAAGCTGTAGGCGAACGCGGCGCCCAAGCTCAGTCCGTCGCGCCCTTGGACAGGTCGACGGTGTAGTCAAAATGCACCAGCAGGTCGATGTTGTAGATGAACGGCCTGTCCACGCTGTAAGCGACGTTGAGGCTCCGCTGGCCGTTCGCCGTGATCAGGGTGACGCTGGACAGTGGAACTTCAGCATCATCCACGTATTGGACGTTGAAGATCGGATCAAGATTGCGCCGGATTTGGTCGATCGACATGGTCTCAATGCCGGCTTGGCCCTGCAACAGCTTCACCGACTTGACCACGCCGAAATACTCGGTATAGACGGGAATCAGCTTCATTGCCGCATAGGCGAAGAAGCCAACGACGATTAGCACGATCGCGAATCCGATCAGGGTAATGCCGTATTGGGTGCGTTGCGTGCGCATACTCGTCCTCACTTGTCCGTCTTTACTTGATCAAAGTGCCAATGCGGTGGAATTCGATGCCGCCATCCCAGTTCATCCAGATCACGAAGGCTTTGCCGATCAGATTCTGTTCCGGCACGAAGCCCCAGTAGCGGCCGTCTTCACTGTTGTCGCGATTATCCCCCATTGCGAAATAGTGTCCAGCTGGCACGACCCAAGTGCCTTCGCGGCCCGGTGGCAGGAAATTCGATTCCAGGACCTGGTGATGGACGCCGGATAGGGTCTCCTCGTGGATTTCCGCGCCCGCCATGCGCTGGCCCTCCATGCCGGTGCCAATGAAGGGCCCGGCATCGGTCTGCGTCACTTCTGCGCCGTTCACGTACAGAGTCTTGTTGCGGTAGGTGATGGTGTCGCCGGGCAGGCCGATCACGCGCTTTATGTAGTCGAGCTTGGGCACCGGCGCCGTTGGATATTCGCAAGGCTTGCCGCTGCGCACAGGCTTGCCGTCCACGGTGCAGGAAAATCCCGGGTACTTGAACACGAACACGTCGCCGCGGTGCGGTTCACCGATGTCGACGAGCTTGGTGCCGAGCACGGGCAGACGCAGACCGTAGGCAAACTTGTTGACCAGGATGAAATCGCCGACCAGCAGGGTCGGCATCATCGACCCCGATGGAATCTTGAAGGGTTCGGCAATGAATGAGCGGAACAGCAGCACGATCAGGATGACCGGGAAGAACGAGCGCGCGTACTCGACCAGAATCGGTTCGCGCAGCGCTTCGCCGGCGCGCTGCTGGCGTTCTGCCGTACTACCTTCTGCCGCGCTCAACGCCTGCGCTCGCGCCGCGCGTCCGCGTGCGAAAAGCAATCGGTCGAGCAGCCAGATCGCACCGGTGACCGCGGTCAGAACGACCAGCAACAGGGCAAAATCGAAGTCCATCGGGTTTCCTTATTTGTCCATCTGCAACACGGCGAGGAACGCCTCCTGCGGAATGTCGACGTTGCCGACCTGCTTCATCCGCTTCTTGCCTTCCTTCTGTTTCTCGAGCAGCTTGCGCTTGCGCGTGGCGTCGCCGCCATAGCATTTGGCCAGCACGTTCTTGCGCAGTGCCTTGACGCTGGAGCGAGCGATGATCTGAGCGCCAATCGCGGCCTGAATCGCCACATCGAACTGCTGGCGCGGAATCAGTTCCTTCATCTTTTCGACCAGTTCGCGGCCGCGACGGTCGGCGTTCGAGCGATGCAGGATCAGGCTCAGCGCGTCGACGCGATCGCCGTTGACGAGCACATCCACGCGCACCAGCGGCGCGGCCTGGAAGCGCTCGAAATGATATTCCATCGACGCATAACCGCGCGACACGGATTTGAGTTTGTCGAAGAAATCGAGCACCACCTCGGCCAGCGGCAGTTCGTAGCTGATCTGTACCTGGCTGGCCATGTAATGGATGGAGCGTTGCACGCCGCGCTTTTCCTCGCACAGTTTGATCACGTTGCCGATGTATTCGGGCGGTGTGAGGATGTTGGCGACGATGATGGGCTCGCGGATTTCCTCGATGTAATTTACCGCGGGCATCTTGGCCGGATTGTCGAGCGGCATCGTCGTGCCGTCGGTGCGCAGGATCTCGTAGACCACGGTTGGCGCGGTGGTGATCAGATTCAGATCGTATTCGCGTTCCAAGCGCTCCTGGATGATCTCCATGTGCAGCAGGCCGAGGAATCCGCAGCGGAAACCGAAGCCCATCGCCTCGGACGACTCCGGCTCGAACACCAGCGCGGCATCGTTGAGCTTGAGTTTTTCCAGTGCCTCACGCAGCGCCGGATAATCGTCCGCGGCGACCGGAAACAGGCCCGCGAACACGCGCGGCTGCATTTGCCGGAAGCCTGGCAGCGGACTGGCGGCGGGCTTGGATGCGGACGTGAGCGTATCGCCGACCGGTGCGCCGTGCACGTCCTTGATCGACGCCGTGACCCAGCCGACCTCGCCTGCGCGCAGCGCGTCCTTGGCCAGGCGCTTGGGCGTGAACACGCCGACCGACTCGACCTCGTGGGCACGGCCGGTCGACATCACCAGAAGCTTGTCGCGGGGCTTGATCTCGCCCTGCATCACGCGCACGAGCGAGACGACACCGAGGTAATTGTCGAACCATGAATCGATGATCAACGCCTGCAGGCGGTCGGTATCGCGCGGCTGCGGCGGCGGAATGCGCGCGACGATGGCTTCGAGCACTTCGACCACGTTCAGGCCGGTCTTGGCGCTGATCGCGATTGCATCGGTCGCGTCGATGCCGATAACGGCTTCGATTTCTTCCTTGACCTTGTCGATGTCGGCAGTCGGCAGGTCGATCTTGTTCAATACCGGCACGACTTCGAGGCCGAGTTCGACGGCGGTGTAGCAGTTCGCCACCGACTGCGCTTCGACACCTTGCGCCGCATCGACCACCAGCAACGCACCCTCGCAAGCCGACAGCGAACGGCTGACTTCGTAGGAAAAATCCACGTGCCCGGGCGTATCGATGAAATTGAATTGATAGGTCTTGCCGTCGCGCGCCGTGTACGGCAGCGACACCGACTGCGCCTTGATCGTGATGCCGCGTTCGCGCTCGATCGGATTGGAATCGAGCACTTGCGCTTCCATCTCGCGCGCTTCCAGGCCGCCGCACAACTGGATGATGCGGTCGGCGAGTGTGGATTTGCCGTGGTCGACGTGGGCGATGATGGAGAAGTTGCGGATCAGGTTCATGCGGCTGCCAGAGGCCGCAAACCATCCGGCGCGGCAAAGCGCGCATTATCGCAGAAAGCGCCAGATCGCGCCTTGCCAGCCTCCTCTTCCGTTGGCGGGAGAGGAGGAAGTAAGGTGGGCTCAGCCCGCCTTTTTGGGCACCGTCACCGCCACGAACTGGGTGGCATCGCCGCGGCGCATCAGCAGCATCACCGATTCACCCGGCTTGACGTCCTTCACCGCGGCGTTGAATTCGGCGGCGGACCTGACCGCCTTGCGTCCGACCATGGTGATGACATCACCCGGCTGGATCGGCGTGCGCTGCGCGGCGGGACCGCGCACATCGGTCACGACCACGCCCTGCGCGTCCTTGATGCCAAGCTGCTTGCGCTGTTCGGCGGTCAGGTCGTCGACGACGATGCCCAGCGCATTGGCGGATTTCGCCTTCGCCCCGCCCGAGCTAGCCAGTTCGGTCTTGTCCTGCGGCAGCTCGCCGACAGTGACCGGCATGGCCAGCGTCTTGCCATCGCGGAAGACTTTCAAGTTCGCTTTGGTACCGGGCTTGGTGCTGCCCACGAGCGGCGGCAGGTCGGAGGATTGTTCGATGGCATGGCCGTCGAAAGAGAGAATCACGTCGCCAACCTGCACGCCGGCCTTGTCCGCGCCGCTGCCCGGCGTGATATTGGCCACCAGCGCGCCCTCGGCGCTCGGCAGGCCCAGACTCTGCGCCATTGCGCGATCGATGTTCTGGATCTGCACGCCGATCATGCCGCGCGAAACGTGGCCGTATTGTTTGATCTGCTCGACCACGTTCATCGCGATGTTGATTGGAATCGCCAGCGAGATGCCGACCGAACTGCCGGTGTTGCTGACGATCTGCGAATTGATGCCGACGACCTGGCCGTCCATGTTGAACAGCGGGCCGCCAGAATTGCCGCGGTTGATCGGCACGTCGGTCTGGATGAAAGGCACGTACTGCTGATCGGCGCCGCCGAAACCGCGGCCGACATAGCTGACGATGCCATGCGTGACCGAATGATCGAAATTGAACGGCGAGCCGATCGCCACCACCCATTGCCCGGGCTTGAGCTTGCTCGAATCGCCGATCGCCACGGTCGGCAGGCCGGTCGCGTCGAGCTTGAGCAGGGCGATGTCGGAGTCGGTATCGGTACCGATCACCTTGGCGTCGAGTTCGCGACGGTCGGACAAGCGCACCGTCACCTGATCGGCGCCGTCGACGACGTGGTTGTTGGTCAGCACATAACCGTCGCTGGAAATGATGAAACCGGAACCGACCGAGACGCGCGTGCCGTCGAAGCGCGGGTGGCCGCCTGGACCTTGCGGACCGAAGAAACGGCGGAAGATTTCCGGAACATCCTGGGGATCGATCTGGCCGCCGGAAGCGGTTACGTCGCGTCCGGTGGTCGTGGCCTGGATGTTGACCACGGCCGGTCCATTCTTCTGTACCAATTGGGTGAAGTCCGGCAACTGTTGCGCGAACGCACCGGCACTGAGCAGGGTCAGCGCAATCAGCGCCAGGAGTTGGTTTAAAGCAACCTTGTGCAGGGCGATTTTGTACATGGGAGAGTCCTTTTTTTCAGGCATTTCGACAGGCGCCGACCGCGGCCGGATGCCGCCGGTCGAACGCGAATTTTTGCGTTAACGCTGCGCTGCCGGCGCTTGCGGCGGCTGGATCAGGAGCACGTAGGGCACCTGCGCATTCGGCATCAGTCCTTCGGCGTAGCGCATGCGCTGATCGTAGCGCGGCAGGGAAATCACACCGGAATCGAAGCTGGCCGGTTGTGCGTAGTCGAAACTCGGCGCTATCGGCATGAACACATTCTGCAGTCGCTGTGCCGGTGCGGCCGGAACCGACGCGACCGTGGCGGCCGGCGTTGGCGATTGTATCGACGGACGCGTACCGACCAGCGCGATCACCGCCACCGCCGCAGCGATGGCACCGCCACCGGCCCAGCGCAGCATGCGCACGCCATATCCGCTGCCCGGCGCCTGCTGCGCGACCGCCTGCATGACGCGGTCTGCAAAACCGGCGTCGACCGGCACGAACGTGACCTGGCGACGAATCACGGCGCTGGCCAACTGGTAGCGCGACCAGCTTTGCGCCAGTTGCACATCCGCATCCATGCCGCGCAGCAGAAAACGCATCTGGTCCTTCGGCAGTTCACCGTCCATCAGGGCGGAAAGTTGTTCGCGCAGTGCCTCGCTCATGATTCGCTCACCTTGTCGTCCGACAACAGCGGACGCAGTTTCGCATCGATCGCATCGCGCGCCCGGAAGATGCGGGAGCGCACGGTGCCGATCGGACAGTTCATCTTTTCGGCGATTTCCTCGTAACTCAGCCCGTCGACCTCGCGCAATGTGATTGCCGTCTTCAGGTCTTCGGGCAATTGTTCGACCGTGGCAAACACGGTTTGTTCAATTTCCTGACGCATCAATTCGTGTTCGGGCGTGGCGCGATCCTTCAGGCGCATGCCGCCGTCGAGCTGTACGGCGTCGTCGATGCCGATGTCGTCGGCAGGCGGCCGGCGACCCTGCGAGACGAGGTGGTTCTTGGCGGTATTGGTCGCGATCTTGTACATCCACGTATAAAACTGACTGTCGCCTCGAAACGCGGCCATGGCGCGATAGGCGCGCATGAACGCTTCCTGCGCCACGTCCTGGCATTCGCTCCAGTCCGAGACGTAGCGCGATATCACGCCGATCACCTTGTGCTGGTACTTGCGCACCAGCAGGTCGAACGCGCGCTTTTCTCCTTTCTGCACCCTTTCGACCAGGGCCAGATCCGTCTCGTTGTCGCCCATCCGGGCATTACTCCTGTACTGGCGTCCCGGTCACGCCGGGTCGATAGACAAAGCCGAAGCCGACAAGTTCACTCGCCGGCTCGTCCCCCCAAAGTTCACGCGGCCGTTTCGCCCTCCCGGGCGCTCTGGAAGAGGCGTTCGCGCTCGCTCAAAAGGTTCTCGAAACTGGCCGCCGGCAAGGGCCGGCAAAACAAATAGCCCTGCAGTTCCTCACAGCCCTCTCCGCGCAGAAAATCCAGGTGCTGCTCGATCTCCACGCCCTCGGCGACCACGGCGCGGCCGAGATTGTGCGCCATGCCGATGGTGGCGCGCACGATCGCCTCGTCGTCCGGGTCCACGCCGATGTTGCGCACGAAAGTCTGGTCGATCTTGATGCGGTCGGCGGGGAAGCGCTTGATGTAGTCGAGCGACGACTGGCCGGTGCCGAAATCGTCGATGGCGATGTGGCAACCCAGGTCGCGCAGGCCTTGCAGGGTTTCGAGCAGGTTCGGAATGTTCTTGACGTTGATGCTTTCGGTGACTTCCAGATCCAGCAGGTCCGCTTCCAGGCCGGTGTCGTGCAGCACTCTCGCGACGAGTTCGACCAGATTCTGCTGGCGCAACTGCAAGGCGGACAGGTTGACGCTTACCTTGAGGTTGAGCGCGAAGCGGTCCTGCCAGCGCCGCGCATCCGCGCAGGCGGTGCGCATGACCCACTCGCCGATCGGAATGATCAGGCCGTTTTCCTCCGCCAACGGGATGAAGAAACCCGGACTGATCATGCCCAGTTCCGGATGTTCCCAGCGGATCAGCGCCTCCATGCCCGAGATATCCTCGGATTCGGTGTTGACCTGCGGCTGGTAGTAGACGCGCAACTCACCATTTTTCTCGGCCACGCGCAGCTTCGACTCCAGCGCCAGGCGCTGCTGGTGCGACTCCTCGGGCACGGCCACATAGGTCTGGAAATTGTTGCGACCCATGCCCTTTGCGCTGTACATGGCGACGTCCGCATGCTTGAGCAGGCGCTCGGCGCTGGTCGCGTCGTCCGGGTAGAAACTCACGCCGATGCTGGCGGTGATGTGCAACTCGCTGCCATCAGCGAGAGTCAGCGGAGCTTCCATCACGCGCACGATCTTCTCGGCGATGCGCAACACGTCGTCGCGCTGCACGATGTGGCGCAGAATGATGATGAATTCGTCCCCGGCATAGCGCGCCACCGTGTCGGACGCGCGCACACTGCCGCGCAGGCGCTTGGCTACTGCGATCAGGACCTCATCGCCGATGCCATGGCCTAGCGAATCGTTGATGCTCTTGAAACGATCCAGGTCCACAAACAGCACGGCGAACATCTCGCCAGTGCGGTGTGCTTCCTTGATCGTGGTTTCCATGCGGTCGTTGAACAGCAGCCGATTCGGAAGGCCGGTCAACGCATCCTGCAGGCCTTTCGCACGGCCCTGCTCGCGCGCGCGACGCAGCTCGAGTTCCAGAGCCAAGCGCGCGGCAATCGCGCGCAGAGTGTCAATCAGCAGAGTATCGGCGGCCAGCGCATCGCGACGCGCGATCATCAAGGCGCCCAGCGTGCTGCGGCGCTCGTCGCGCAAGGGCAGGCCGATGAAGGCCTCGAACTGGAAGAATTGCAGGAACGAGTCCTGTTCGGCATGTTGCCAGGCTTTTTCGCCGTGGAACACCGAATCCCCATTGAGCAAACGCTTGAGCGTGGGTTGTTTCAGCGGGTCCGGCGCTTCCGCGGGCAGACTGGAACGGTAGTAGGTATGCAGCGGCTGCGCCTCGGTATCTTCCTCCGGCCGCGCCGACACGAGCATCACGAAATCCGGATCGAGCCAGCTGCACAACAGCTTGACGACCTGATTCAGACCCTCGTCGCCGCCGCCGCATTCAGAGGCTGCGGCAATGATGCCGAGCGCGGCCTTGTAGCGCGGGCTGTCGCTGCCACCGGAAGGTTCGCGGAAAACCGTCACATGCACGAGGCGGCCATCCTGCACGGCCAGGCGCATGAACGCTTCCACGGCGTGACTGCCGCCATCGCCACGGCGCCGGTTGCAGCGGTATTGCACGCTGCCCTCGCGCGCGAGCGTGGCGAGCAATGCCGCGCGTTGGCTGCGGTCATGACTTACGTCGAGCGTATCCAGCGATTGGCCAATCACCTGGGCACGCGAAAACCCGGAGCGCTGCTCGAACGTCGCATTGGCTTCGATCACGGTCCCGGTCTTGGGATCGGACAGCACGATCTCGTCGAGACTGTCCTCAAAGGCGAATTGATAACGATCCTTGCCTGAAGCCGGGCTGGCGCCGCCGTTGCTGCCGCCGGACTGCTTAGTGAGCACGTTGCGCACCCGCGCCAGCGCTTCGCTCGCATCCACCGGACTGCGCAGCCAGTCGACCACGCCGGCCGGCGCACGCGACCAGTCCCAGTGCCGCTGCGCGGCATCCGCGGCGGCGATGCCGATCACCGGCACCATGGCCAGACGCGCATCGCCCTTGAGTTGGGTACAAAACGCGACCGCCTCGCGCGCTTCGCCGAGGAATTCCATTACCACCACGTCGATCTGCGGGTCCTGCTTGAGGAAGGCCAGCGCCTGCGGCAGATCCTTGGCCGTATACACCGCTTCGAAATTCTGCGCGTCCAGCGTATCGAACAGCACGCGGCGATCGTCGCGATGCGTCGTTACGATCAATACCGAGCTTTGATTGACCTGTGCGGCGGACATCAGATCACCCAACGCCCATCGCGCAGGCGCGGGCGCGTGCCCGCGACCGGCTGGTGCGAGATGACTTCGACCAGCGCGTCCATGCCCTCGGGCATGTCGATCGCCTCGCCGACGAAAACGATCTTGCGTCCGGCCACATTGCGCGAACGCGCAATCTGGCGCAGCAAACCGGTATTCGGCGGACGCAGGTGTTCGGCGAAGTCGGTAAACAGGTAAACACCGAACTGCGGGCTTTGCAGGATGTAGCGCAGCGCATCGGTCGCGCGCTTGGAACCCGGCACGCGCATCTCGCGTTCGCGCAGGGACGCGATGCCGGCCTCGTCCTGCCAGGAATAGACCGATTGCCCGGTACGCAGCGCAAGCAGGCGGAATTGTGCCAGCACGTCGGCCGCGTTCGCCGTATGGATCGCGATGAGATTATGCGGCGACTGCAATATGCGGTCGAACAGTGCCGGCGTGACGAAGACTTCGCCCGCGGTGCTATCGTTGATGGACGGGTGCGAATGCAATGCGAACGGCCCATTTGACCGCAGGTGCGGCTTGCGCGGATTATAGCGGCCTCGCCTGCTGCCCGCTTGAGGCCACCATGTTCGAAGGACTGCGCTTTCTTCACTGGAAAGCCGAAATCGACGCCGAAGGCATCGCCATACTCACGTTCGACCGCAGCGGCGCCTCGGTCAATGCGATCAGCCGGGCCGTACTCGACGAACTCGCCCAGATCGTCGAACGCCTGTCGTTCGAGCCGCCGCGCGGCGTCGTGATCCGTTCCGGCAAGGCCAACGGCTTCATCGCCGGCGCCGACATCCACGAATTCGAGGGTTTCGAGGCGCAGCCGGGCGGCGTGCTTGGCAGCATCGAATACGGCCAGCGCGTGTTCCAGAACCTGGCGCGGCTGCGCTGTCCCACGGTCGCCGCGATCCACGGCTTCTGCATGGGCGGCGGCACCGAACTGTCGCTGGCCTGTCGCTATCGCGTGGCCACGCGCGATCCGAAAACGAAGATCGGGTTTCCGGAAGTCCTGCTCGGCATCATCCCCGGCTGGGGCGGAACCGCGCGCCTGCCGCGCCTGATCGGTGCGCCGCAAGCCCTGCCCGTGATGCTGACCGGCAAGAATCTGAGCGCAGAAGCCGCGCGCGGACTCGGCGTGGTCGATGCGCTGACCTCGCCGGAACTGCTGCTCGACGCTGCGAAGGAACAGATCCGCCATCCGCACGCACGGCCGTTCGCGCAGCGCCTGCGCGCGTGGGCGACGAACATCTGGCCGGTGCGCCAGATCCTCGCGCCCATCGTGCGCAAGCAGACCGCGATGAAGGCGCGGCCTGATCAATACCCCGCCCCGTTCGCGCTGATCGAAGTCTGGCGTCGTGGCGGCTCGAACATCAACCAGCGCCTGAAAATCGAAGCACGTGCGGTGGCCAAACTCTCGCTCACACCGACTTGCCGGAATTTGATCCGCGTGTACTTTTTGCAGGAACGCCTCAAGGGTTTGGGCGCCGGCAGCAACGCCGACATCCAGCGCGTGCATGTGGTCGGTGCGGGCGTCATGGGCGGCGACATCGCGGCGTGGTGCGCGTTGCGCGGTTTCGACGTGACCCTGCAAGATCGCGAGATGAAGTTCATCCAACCGGCGCTGGATCGCGCGCAGGAGCTGTTCGTCAAGCGTTTGAAAACGCCAGACCGCATCAAGCCCGCGTCGGATCGATTGAAGGCGGACGTCGACGGCAAGGGCATCGCCGATGCCGACCTCGTCATCGAAGCGATTTTCGAGAATCTCGAAGCCAAACAGGATTTGTACAAGAAGACCGAGCCGTCGATGAAACCGGCGGCCTTGCTCGCGACGAATACATCGAGCATTCCGCTGGATCAGTTGCGCACGGCAGTGAAACAGGACAATCGTTTCCTCGGCCTGCATTATTTCAACCCAGTCGCGCAGATGCCGCTGGTGGAAATCGTGCGCCAGGATCACCTCGACCCGGCAAACGAAAAACACGCATTGGCCTTCTGCAAGGCCATCGACAAGCTGCCCGTGCCGGTCATGGGCACTCCGGGTTTTCTGGTCAACCGGATTCTGATGCCCTACCTGCTCGAAGCCATGCGTCTGTTCAAGGAAGGCGTGCCGGGGCCTGTGCTCGACAAGGCGGCGAAAAAGTTCGGCATGCCGATGGGGCCAATCGAACTCGCGGACACGGTCGGTTTGGATGTTTGTGCATCGGTTGGCCGTGAGGTCGGCGAGTTCCTCGGACTGGAAATTCCCGACGGCATGGACGCGCTCATCGCCGCGGGCAAGAAAGGCAAGAAAACCGGCGAAGGTTTGTACAAGTGGGAAAACGGCAAACCGGTGAAACCCGAGGTCGATCCGAATTATCAGGCGCCGGCCGACATCACCGAACGCATGATCCTGCCGATGCTCAACGAATCGGTTTCCTGCCTGCACGACGGCGTGGTCGACGATGCCGACCTGCTTGATGCCGGCGTCATTTTCGGCACCGGCTTCGCGCCGTTCCGCGGTGGCCCGATCCAGCACATCCGCAGCGAAGGCGCGGACAAGATCAAGGCGCAACTGGCGGACTTGGCTACCAAGTATGGCAAGCGTTTCGAGCCGAAAGCGGGTTGGGACAATCTGGCGTTGAAAAACTAATCGTCCTCAAACCGCTGCGACCCAAACGGCTTCTGCGCTTTTTTCGGCGGTGCGATTCCTTTCGCCACGCCCTCCCAAACCGCCAGCGCATCGCGCGTCGCGGCTACATCGTGCACACGCACGATCATTGCGCCACGCTGCACAGCGATCATCGCGGCGGCGGCAGAACCCACGGCGCGATCTACTCCTCCATCGCGGCCGGTCAGTGTTCCAATCATCGCCTTGCGCGACAACCCGACCAGCAGCGGCACGCCGAGCGCGGCGAATTGATCGAGTGTGCGCAGCAGTGCGAGGTTGTGCTCCAGCGTCTTGCCGAAACCGAAACCGGGGTCGACCACGATGCGTTTTTTTTCGATGCCGGCCATTTCACAGGCGAAGATGCGTTCGGCCAGAAACCGACGCACGTCGGAGGCGACGTCGTCGTAGTGCGGCGCGTCCTGCATCGTGCGCGGCTCGCCGAGCATGTGCATCAGGCATACCGGCACCTTCAACTCGGCCGCCGCATCCAGTGCGCCATCGCGGCGCAGCGCGTACACGTCGTTGATGAATCCCGAACCCGCGGCGACCGCGGCGCGCATGACTTCGGCCTTGGAGGTATCGATGGAAATCGGCACTTCGACACGTTTCGCCAGCGCCTCGATCACGGGAACGACGCGTGCGATTTCCGCGTCCGCAGAAACATCGCCTGCGCCGGGCCGCGTGGATTCACCACCCACGTCTAGCATGTCTGCACCCTGCTGCACCATCGCGATTCCTTGCGCGATAGCGGCTTCGACATTCGCACGCAAGCCATCGCCGGAAAACGAATCGTCGGTCAGATTGAGGATGCCGCAGATGCGCGGGCGATCGAACTTCAACTGCTTACCGCCGCAGTCGAGCGTGAGAGCGGTATCGAACATCATGCAGACCCGCGAACGTTCATGGCGTCGGCTTGGCGATTGCAGGCGTCGCCCAAGTATCCGACACCGTGTTTGGGTCGGGCAGTCCGAGTTTTTTCATGAAAACCGCCAAGCGTGGATCGTTGCGCAGCGCTGGGACGAGGAACGGATCTTCGTACAGGGCGGCCACGCCGGGATCGCGCGCGGCCAATCCGCGATTCAGCCACGCGAACGCCTGATCGGCATCGCCGCGGACTGCGTAGACGTCGGCAATCAAGAGCTGCGAGTAGTCCGCATCGAGCCGGATAACTTCTGCCAACTGGGCCTGCGCCCGGGTATTGTCGTTTTGGGCGAGATAAACCATCGCAAGCGCACCCCGCTGTAGGGCGGGTGAAGGTTCCGCTTTCGCCATGAGCAGCGCCTGGTCGAGTCGGCCGTGCTTGATGTAGGCCATCGCCAGGTACCCGTGGAAACCTACCGCCGTCGGTTGCAGGTCGATCGCGCGCTTCAATTCGGCTTCGGCTTCATCGAGCTGGCCCAGTGCGAGCAGGAATTGCCCGGTGTAAAAATGGAACGACGCGTTGAGCGGTTCCATCACCAGCACCTTGCGCATCATCGCGACCGCTTCGTCGAGCCGCCCTTGGCAGCCGGTGACATCAGCGAGTTGATACAGCGTTTCCGGATTCGACGGATCGAGCGCGGCCGCTTTCTTCAGCGTCGCCTCGGCGGCCGGATAGTCGATATCCGACCAGGCCTGGTTGATGCCGAGCGCCCCCTGCGCCACTGCCGACTGCGGATTCAACGCGACAGCTTTGTTCGCGTTGGCACGCGCGAGCGGACTGGTCGTCTTGCGTTCATCGGCATTCGCTACCCAGTTGTTGAACCATTGCTGGGCGATCGCGAGCCGGGCATAGGCGATCCCGTAACCGGGATCGAGCTTGATCGCCTGCTGGTAGTAATCCACGGCCTTGAGGTAATCCGCGCGATTGCGCCGCGCGGCATAGAAGCGGCCTTGCAGCAGCGCGTTGTAGGCATCGAGGTTCCCGCTCGGCGGCTTGTCGGCGGATTCAATCGCTTTTCCGAGCAAGGTTGTCTTCAATGCACCGGCAACCGATGTGGCGATCTCGCTCTGCATCGCGAACACGTCCTTCAGTTCGCGATCGTAGGTCTGCGACCACAGTTCGCTGCCATCGGATGCCTTGATCAGCGAGGCAACGATACGCACTTCGTCGCCCTGCTTGCGCACGGTGCCTTCCAGCAGCGTGGCCACGCCCAAGGTGACGCCGATGCTTGCGGTATCGTCCTGCGCCTTGCCGCGGAAGCGGAACGAGGAATTACGGCCGATGACCTTGAGCGCGCGCACCTGCCCCAGCGCGGAAATCAGTTCTTCGGAAAGGCCATCCGAAAAATAATCCTGCTGCGGATCTCCGCTTTCGTTGACCAGCGGCAGCACCGCGATGGATTTGTCCGGAATGTTCGCGCTGCCTGTGTCTTTGCGTAACACGAGCCGATCCGTCAACAGCAACACCACAGCCACCGCAAGCACGACGATGATCGCGCGATCAAGCTGGCGGCTGGTCGAGCGCGCGATCGACGCATCGGCCACGATTTCACTTTCGCGCTTCAATCCCTGCGGCGTAAGTTCATAGAACCACGCGAACGCGAGCCAGAACGGAAAACCAATCGCCGCCGCGACCAGAAACCAGCGCGTCACCCAATCCGGCGCACCGACCGAGGGCCCGAGTTGCGAGATGCCCTGCGCCAGCGCCCACACCGCACCGGCATACAGCACCGCCGCGCGCAACACGTTGCGGCGTTGGAGTTCGGAGAAGAGATTCACAGCTTCTCCTGCGCAAGTCGACGCAACGGCTCGCGGATGGTGCTCTTGTAGGTCCCCGTGAGATTGCTGAGATTGGTTTCAATGTCGGCGATGCGCAGGCGCAGGAACTCGAGAAAGTGCTGATCATTGCGCAAAATGGCTGCGCTGGCTGCCATGGCGCTCGGGGAGAGGCCCGGCAAACACGGGTGGTCCAGCGAGTGCGCAATGGCCTTGTAGTCGCCGGTCGGCACCAAACGGTCGCCACAGGCGGATTGGAGCGCGTCCTGCACCGCATACGGAATCGCCATGCGGAAAGCTTTGCGATACGGATTTTCTATGCCTTCTTTGTGGATGGAGTCGAACATCGGGGCGGTGTAGAGGCGCATCGCCAGATCGCGCAATGTCTGGTCGCGGATCAAACCAATTTCACCCGTCGAAGTCAGTTCGTCGTAGGTGGCCCGACGGCGGACGTTGAAGCGATATTGGGTGGCGCGGTAGGTGGCAATCAGCAGCGCCTCGTCAGACAACGGGGTTTTGCCGGAAAGGGCATCCGCGGCGTCCTTGGCACTGGCCAGGACCTCGTTGAAGTATCCAACCTCGTACTCATAACTCCAGGCCTCCTCGCGCAAGTCGGCTTTCAGGCGTGCGCTGAAAACCGCCGCCTTTTGGTCTGTCTCCCGTTGTTCGTTCCAGTTCGACGCCTGCACGCCGATGAACACACCCAGCACGACCACGACCAGTTCAATGGCGACGGCGGTCCAGTCCTGGAGACGGAAATGTGCGATGACGTGACGCAACATGGATACGCTTCCCCTTCCTCGCGGTGTCAGTTGAAAGCGCTCATGCAAATATCCGCATGCCGGTCACGCGGCCAAAGTCGCGGTCATGCGTGACCAGTGCATCGGCGTTGATCGATAACGCGCTTGCCACTTGAACGGCATCCGGCAATTTCAAGCCGTACTTGCCGCGCAGGCGCGCTGCGCTTTCGGCGATATCGCAGGTGAAATCCACTACCTGCCATGCTTCCAGAACTGCACGATAACGCTTGGCAAGCGCTTCCTCGCCAGCTCTTAACGGGCCAGTGAGCACTTCAGCAACTGTGACGGTGGTGACTGCCAAGGCAATCTCGCCGTTAGCGTGGCGTTGAAACAGTGGCGCGAAGCGTGCGGCAAATTTTGCGTGCGCTTCGAGCGTATAGATAATCGGGGCGCTATCCACCAGCACCAAAGCCGCTCTGGGCAAAATGGCGACGTCTAGCGCTTCCATTCGTCGCGCAGTTTGGCGATGGCTTTGCGGCTGTCCTTGCCCCACATGCCGCGACCGGTCCCGGCCAGCGACTGTAACGAGACAGGTTTTGCCGGTTTGGCATCAGCTGCTGGCACTACGGCAGCCACGGCACGACCATGCCTGGTAATGATGGTAGTGCGCCCCGCGACAGCGGCGGCAAGAATCGCCGGCAATTGCTGCCGCGCTGCTTCAGCGCCTTTGGAAATTTGTCGGGAAGAAGATTTCATGAATTTACTGTACGGACTGTACGAAATGCTGTCAAGGCCGCGCGCCAACAAAAAGGCCGCCCGCAGGCGGCCTTTCAATCCAATCGACGCGTGGTCGAATCAGTGCTGCGCGGCCGGTCCGCCAAGCGGTGGCGTGGCCGGCTTGCCCACGTTCGGCGTGCCGCTGGAACTGGTTCCGCTCGGCTTGCCCCAATCCTTGGGCGGACCGGGTTCGCGGCCTTCCATGATCGCGCTGATCTGCTCGCTGTCGATGGTCTCGTATTGCAACAGGGCCTTGGCCATGGTGTGCAGCTTGTCGATGTTCGTGGTCAACAGCGCGCGTGCGCGGTTGTAGGCATTGTCGATGACGCCGCGCACGACCACGTCGATCCTGCGCGCGGTTTCTTCCGACACTTGCTTGTGCTGGGTAACCGAACGGCCGAGGAAGACCTCGTCTTCTTCGGCGCTGTAGGTCATTGGCCCGAGTTCCGGCGACAAACCATATTTGGTCACCATGTCGCGCGCGAGCTGGGTGGCGCGCTGGATGTCGTTGGACGCACCGGTAGTGACCTTGTCGTCGCCGAAGATGAGCTCCTCGGCCACGCGTCCGCCGTAGAGGCTGGCAAGTCGGCTTTCCAGGAACGTCTTGCTGTGGCTGTACCGATCCGCTTCGGGCAGGAACAGCGTCACACCCAACGCGCGGCCGCGCGGAATTATCGTCACCTTGTGCACCGGATCGTGGTCGGGCACCAGGCGTCCGACGATGGCGTGGCCGGCCTCGTGGTAGGCGGTGAGCTTCTTCTCGTCCTCGCTCATGAGCATGGACTTGCGCTCGCTGCCCATCATGATCTTGTCCTTGGCGCGCTCGAAGTGATCCATCGTCACCGCGCGCGAATTGAAGCGCGCGGCGAACAGCGCCGCCTCGTTGACCAGGTTCGCCAGATCCGCGCCACTGAATCCGGGCGTGCCGCGTGCGATCAGGGTGGCATCGACGTCGTCGGCCAGCGGCACCTTGCGCATGTGGACTTTCAATATCTGCTCGCGGCCACGCAGATCGGGCAGCGGCACCACGACCTGGCGGTCGAAACGTCCGGGACGCAGCAGCGCCGGATCGAGCACGTCAGGGCGGTTCGTTGCGGCAATGACGATGATGCCCTCGTTGCCCTCGAAGCCGTCCATCTCGACCAGCAACTGGTTCAGCGTCTGCTCGCGTTCGTCGTGGCCGCCGCCCAAACCGGCGCCGCGATGGCGGCCGACCGCGTCGATCTCGTCGATGAAGATGATGCACGGTGCATGCTTCTTGGCCTGCTCGAACATGTCGCGCACGCGCGAGGCGCCGACGCCGACGAACATCTCGACGAAGTCGGAACCGGAAATCGAGAAAAACGGCACCTTCGCTTCGCCCGCGATCGCTTTCGCGAGCAGGGTCTTGCCGGTACCCGGTGAGCCAACCATCAGCACGCCGCGCGGGATGCGTCCGCCGAGCTTCTGGAACTTGCCCGGATCGCGCAGGAATTCGACCAATTCGCCGACTTCTTCCTTGGCCTCATCGCAACCGGCGACGTCGCTGAAATTGATCTTGACCTGATCCTCACCCTGCAATTTTGCGCGCGAGCGGCCGAAGCTCATCGCCCCGCGGCCACCGGCACCGGCCTGCATCTGGCGCATGAAATACACCAGCAAGCCGATGAAGATGATGAACGGAATCCAGTCGACCAGCACGCGCGTCCACACGCCGGAGGTATCCGCCGGTTCCTGCGTGACTTCGACGCCGTGCGACCGCAGCGTCGGGATCATCTGGCTATCGTCGAACGGCGCAGTGGTGGACAGCGGGCTGCCATCCTTGCGCTTGCCGGTGATGTTGGACGGCATCGTGGCGCTGATCGACACCTGCGCGACGGCGTTGTTCTCGACCTGCTGCATGAAATCCGAATAGGAAATGTTGCGCGGACTCGTGCTGTGCGGGTTGAAACTCTGGAACACGGCGATCAACACGACCGCGATGACGACCCAGAGCAATAGATTCTTGGCCATGTCGTTCATAGGACTCTCATTTCTTGCCTAACGCCAATGCATACACTTCGGGACTGCGCGCGCGCGAGGCCTTCGGTTTGCGCATGCTGACGCGCTCGTAGGCCTTGCGCAAGTTTTTCAGGTACTCGTCAAAACCGCGCCCTTGAAAGAGTTTGACCACAAACGCACCACCGGGTTTCAGGTGGACACCCGCGAATTCCTGCGCCAATTCAACCAGATGCATGGCACGTGCCTGATCCGCATCCTCTACGCCGCTGATATTGGGTGCCATGTCCGAAAGCACAAGGTCGACCGGCTTGCCGTTCAACGTCGCTTCCAGCTGTTTCAGGACTGCTTCCTGGCGAAAATCGCCCTCGATGAACTCCACCCCGGCGATGCCCTGCATCGGCAGGATGTCCAGGGCCACGATGCGGCCCGAGTCGCGCAGGCGCTCGCGCACCATCTGCGACCAACCGCCCGGCGCCGCACCCAGGTCGACCACGGTCATGCCGGGTTTCAGCAAGCGGTCGCGTTCGATCAGTTCCTCGAGCTTGAACACAGCGCGCGAACGCCAGCCTTCGGCCTGGGCGCGTTTGACGAAAGGATCGGAGAAATGCTCCTTGAGCCAGAGCGAGCTGGATTTGCTACGCGCCACGCCGCGCCTCGAATTGCTGCATGGCCGCATGATACCCTGTAATCCCCGATACCGGTCGATTCCATGCCGCTTTCGCCCAGCCAGAAACGCTATCTGCGCGGCCTCGCGCATAACCTCAAACCAGTGATCCTGACCGGCAACAAGGGCGTGACGCCAGCCGTGATCAAAGAACTCTTCAACGCGCTGGATCAGCACGAACTGGTCAAGGTCAGGCTCGGCGACGACCGCAACGAACGCAAATCACAGATCGTCGAACTCGGCGAAGCCGCAAAAGCCGAACTCGTGCAGAGCATCGGCCGCGTCGCCTGCTTCTACCGGCGCAACGAGGAAAAGCCGAAGCTGGCGTTGCCGCGATAACCCATGCAACTGACCGAACACCGCAACGAACGGCAGTTTTTCCTGCGCCACGCGGATGCGCAATCCGTCACCGTGATCGACAAACGCCTGACGCGCAGTGTCGCGGTTGGCGCCGCCGGCATCATCGAGAATTTCCCCGTCAGCAGCGTGGATCGCTTCGACGCCGACGCAATCGACCGGATCCTGCAACTGCAACCCGAAGTCGTCCTGCTCGGCACTGGCGCGCGCGCCGTGTTCCCGCCGCAAGCCGTGCTCGCGCAATTCCTCAAGCGCGGCATCGGACTGGAAACCATGGACAACGCCGCCGCGGCGCGCACGTTCAACGTATTGATCGGCGAAGGCCGGCGCGTGGTGGCGGTGTTCTTGTTGCCGGGCTAGTCTTTTTCGTCGCGCTCCATCAGCTTGCGCAGGCGCAACAACGCATCGCGCTGAATCTGTCGCACGCGCTCGCGCGTCAGGCCCAATTGCTCGGCAACCTCGGCCAGCGTCTGCACGCCATGATCGTTCAGGCCGAATCGCCGCTCCAGCACCCAGCGCTCGCGCTCGGGCAACTGCGCGATCCAGGCGCCGATGCCGCCGCCGGCGACATTCTCCACGTTCGCCGTGTCCGTCTCGCCCGTCGCGATCTGCTCGCTCAGCGCGCGTTCGTCGTGCTCGGACAAAGGCGCGTCGAGCGAACGGATACCTTCGGTAGCCGAAAACAATTCCGCCACTTCGTTTGACGATCTGCCAGTTGCACGCGCCAGATCCTCGATCCCCGGCATGCGGCCGTGCGACGCCACAAACTCGCGTCGTGCGCGCAGCACCTGCGCAAACTCGCGCAGCACATGCACCGGCACGCGCACGGTGCGGCTCTGGTGCATCAGCGCATGCTGCACCGCCTCACGAATCCACCACACCGCATACGTGGAAAAGCGCAGGCGCCGTTCCGGCTCGAATTTTTCCACCGCGCGAATCAGGCCGAGATTGCCTTCCGCGATGAGATCGAGCAGCGCCACGCCTCGCCCGACATAAGCGCGCGCCACGGTCACGACCAGGCGCAAGTTCGCCTCGATCATCGCCTGCCGCGCCTGCGTCTCGCCCGCGCGCACGCGCGCGGCGAGCGCGCGCTCGCCCGCCGCGTCGAGCAACGGGATCAATCCGATTTCGCTCAGGTAGGCGCTGGTGGAATCGCGTGCCGCGTCGTCGTGCGGCTCCACCGCATCGATGAGTCCGAGCAGTTCCTCGGTGTCGAATTCATCGGACGCGCGCGCTTTCATGCGGCGAGGATACTACGCCACACGAAATGCGCACGCGGTGTAGCGCCCTACGGTGCCACCACGTTGTAGCCGCGTCCGGCCATGCAACGGTCGACGATGTCGCGCTGCTGCTCGCTGCCGACGGCCGCGCCTTGAAGGCCGCCGTTGGCCGCGCCCCACGCGGCCACGCGCGCCACATCATTGCCGCGCAGGCCCACGGCGGCGGCGAGCAGTCCGCCGAGTACCGCCCCGACTGCGGCTCCACCGACGGCCTGTTGCGCCGCCGGGCGCTGCGCGGCGAGTTGCTGGCAGTCGGCGAGATCTGCTTCGTAACTACCGCGACTCATGCCCGAATCGACCAGCGGCCGGTACTGTTCGACGGCGCAGCCGGACAGCAGCGAAGCGGCCCCCAATGCAGCGATCGACAAAGCCTTCATGCGATTCCCCTGTGGTGCGACGCCGCGCAGACTGTATCCAGCCTGTCTCAAAATTCGCGACGGCACAAGCCGCTCACTTCGCCGGCAGATATTCCAGCGGATTGACCGGCTTGCCGTTCTTGCGGATCTCGAAGTGCAGTTCGTCACGGCTGGCGCTGGTGGCGCCCATTTCGGCGATTTCCTGGCCGGCCTTGACGCGCTCGCCTTCCTTGACCAGGCGCTTGCTGTTGTGGCCGTAGGCGGAAAGGAAATTCGCGTTGTGCTTGACGATGATGAGTTCGCCGTAGCCGATGAGTCCGTTGCCGCTGTAGACGACTTCGCCGTCGGCGGCGGCGCGCACCGGATCGCCGGCGTTGCCTGCGATATCCAAGCCTTGTTTGGTCTGATCGCCGGAAATGTAGGTGCCGACGACCTTGCCGTCCGCGGGCCAGCGCCAGGTCACGCCGCCGGCGTTGAGTTGTGCGGCGTTGTCGACGGGTTTCGGCGGCGCGGGAACGACGGGCTGGACGGGAGGCACCGCTTCCACAGGCTTCGGCGGTGCTGCCGCGACCGGCGATTTCTGCGCCGGCACGGGAGGCGTCGATGCAGGCGCAGACGCGGCCGGTGCGGGCGGATTCGCCGGCGTGGTGGCGATTGGCTCGAAGGCCGATGGTTTCGGCGCCGTGGCACTCGATGCCAGTGGCGCGGTCGTCGCAGCGCCTTCGACGATGCCCGAGGTCACCGCCTGACCGGGTTGCGGCTCGGGCGTTGTGGAAACTGTGGCCGCAACGGCTGGC
>Ga0207654_10000421_pt1 | contig 24276 bp, 19 predicted proteins | sample KBSC64metaG_FD_184355 | JGI IMG/M metagenome (GOLD analysis project Ga0207654, IMG submission 184355) | Corn rhizosphere microbial communities from Kellogg Biological Station, Michigan, USA - KBS C6-4 metaG (SPAdes) (version 2) | ecosystem: Host-associated > Plants > Roots > Rhizosphere > Soil...
CACGAGATGTCCACCGAGCCGATCGCCCGCGCGCAGCGCACGCTCCAGATTGACGCGATCGCCGACGTTCCACGCCGCGAAGGTCGTGCGCTCCAACGTCGTCACGACGGCAGCCGCCGTGAACCAGCCAGCCCCATGCTCGCGCACGGTCAGGCAGGCGCCATTCACGGCGATACTTTCGCCCGCGGCGAGATCGTCATAGCGGCACCGCACGCGGAATTCGAGCCCCGCGGCGGTCGTATCGATCGCCTCCACGATTCCGACGTCGTCAATCAGTCCGGTAAACATTCAAACAGCGTGCAAAGCGTACACAGTCATGAGATCATCATCGTACTCGGCGCGACGCACCACGGGAAACCTCCGCGCCTCGGCCAACGAAACTGCGCGAACGTCACCGAAGGCGGCCAGGGCGCCATGCCCGAGTACAATTGGTGCCTGAAAGATAACCAGCCGGTCGACCAAATCGGCATTGAAAAGTGCCGCGGCGATCCCCGCGCCCCCTTCGACGAGGAGGGAGTGGACCCCGTCGGCACGCAATTGTCGCAACGCCATGAAGAGGTCAGGCTCGGTCACGACTGTGAACGGCGGCACATCTGACTCTGGAACAGTTGTTCCTTCCTCGCTCCAGCGCCGGCTCCGGTCGAAGATGATCCGGCGAGGGGGAATCCGCGGAGGCGGAGTGGTTCGCGCCGTCAGCTTGGGACGATCGATGAGCGCCGTTCCGACACCAACAGCGATCGCGTCGTGGTTGGCGCGAAGCCGTTGCACTTCGGCGCGGGCGGATGCTCCGGTGAGGAAGCCAGATGCGCGATGCGCATCCGTCAATGCGCCGTCGAGCGACATCGCCAATTTGAGCGTCACCCACGGGCGATCGGCGTGCGTGGCGAAAAAAAAGGGCGCATTGAGCTCACGCGCTTCCTGTTCGCAGACCCCCGACTCGACGACGATCCCCGCATCACGGAGACGTCTTGCGCCGCCACCCGCGACTGGCGTTGGATCCGACGTCGCGAACACGACGCGAAGCACTCCAGCCGCGAGCAACGCCTCCGTACACGGCGGAGTCTTTCCGGTGTGATTGCACGGTTCCAACGTGACGTACACGGTCGCACCACGCGCGCGTTCGCCTGCCTCGCGTAACGCATGGACCTCTGCGTGCGCCTCGCCGTATCGCAGATGCGCTCCTTCCCCAACGATCTCGCCGTCACGAACGACGACGGCGCCGACCATAGGGTTCGGCGCCGTCTGTCCCCACCCGCGCTCGGCGAGCGCGAGCGCGCGACGCATGTACTCGACGTCGCGCGCGTCTGTCACTTACCGGCCGAAACGAAGGCCAATCGTCCCATACGTCCGTGCGTCATCGGCGCGGTTGCCGCTGAACGTGTTGTAGGTATTCACGGTGCCGCCGGAGACGCGCCCGACTTCGCCGATGATCTTGAGGAGGAACAGATTGATCGAGAGATCGGCGAAATAATTCGTGCGAGTGAGGTTCTGCTCGAGCGGGATCGGGCCGGCAGACACCGCCGTCGGATTGCCACCGATGCGCGGCGCGACATACGCGGAGATGTTTCCTTTCGACGTGTAGTTGTCGCGTCCCGCACCAACGGCGAGGCCGAACAAGAGGAGACTCTTGTTGGCGACGATGCGCCATGCCTTGGTGCGCACCTCCAAGCCATTGATCCGCAGTGAATCGTTGCCGGTAGTCGCGCGGATGTTCGCCGTCGGTAAATCACGGCGCAGATACGTCACCGACACGCCGGGGGTGATGATGCTCTCTTGAATCAACCCGAGACGTCCGCCGAAGCCCAACTTGAGCGATCCGTTGGGAACGTCGACGTTGACCGATCCGGACGTGACGGATGGGAGATACTCCGCGCTGACGAGGAGATCGAGCCCGCCCACGTTGGACACACCGAGGGGGATTCCCTTGAAGAGCCCGATTGCGGCGTCGATCTGCGGGAGACCGATGACCTGCGTCTTGACAGGGTAATTGCTGGAGGTCGCCCCCGTCGCGACGGGAGTGACTTTATCGATTTGCGGAATCTTGCCAGAGAGCACGTTTGCTCGTGCGCTCATCATGATGTGCCCGAGCCCACCCAAGGTCCCAGCCTGCCCGAGGGTGGCATTTCCGCCCGCCAAGACGGTGCCGAGCTGCGGGGCGAGAAATTGGAACAGATCGATCGCTTTTTGGCAGGCATCCTGGCTGGCCATCTGCGCGTCAGGAATCCCGCCGACGGAGCTTCCCGGTGGGCAACTCGGGCTCACCGTCTGCGCTCCGCTGGCCGCCGCGAAAATAGTCGTCGCCAGCACTCCATAAACAAATGAACGTGTCATACAGGTCCTAGTGAAGAAGTACGGTTCCGGTCCCGGAGCGAATCGCTCCGACGGGCCACGCGCGCACATGCTGCGCCGCGGCGCTGCTAATGACCGAATCAACGTCCGTCGGGTCACATACGACGACGATCCCGACCCCCATGTTGAAGGCGCGGAACATCTCGTCTCGCTCGACCCCGCCCGCCCGCTGCAATTCGGCGAATAGGGGCGGCACGGTCCAGCTCGACGTCTCGACGACGGCGTCGAGGGTGTCAGGGAGCACGCGGTTGAGGTTGCCCGGGAGGCCACCACCGGTGATGTGCGCCATTGCGTGAACGCGGTCGAGCACGGGACGCAACGCCGGGAGATAGGAGCGATGCACGGAGAGCAAGGCATCCGCAACGGACATGTTCATGCCGGGGAATGGATCGTTCACACCGAGTCCCATCCGCTCGTGCACGATGCGGCGCGCGAGCGAATAGCCGTTGGTGTGCAACCCGGAGCTCTCCAATGCGACGAGTGCGTCTCCCTCACGAACACGCGCGGCGCCAAGGACGCGATCTTCTTCCACGCATCCGACGATGAATCCGGCGAGATCGAAATCGGGGGGGGTGTACACACCAGGCATTTCGGCGGTCTCACCACCCATGAGCGCGCACCCATTCTCGCGGCATCCAGCGGCAACACCCGCGACAACCCCTTCGACCACGGCGGGCTCGAGTTTCCCGAAGGCCACGTAGTCGAGGAAGAAGAGCGGAATCGCTCCTTGCACGAGAATGTCGTTCACACAGTGATTGACGAGGTCGTGTCCGACGGTATCGTACCGCCCCGCTTCGACGGCGACTTTCACTTTGGTGCCAACACCATCCGCCGACGAGACGAGCAACGGCGATTTCAAGCCGTCGGGCATGCGGAACATGCCACCGAATCCTCCGAACGCACCACGCGCACCAGCGGTATACGTCGACTCGACGTGCGCGCGAATGCGATGCTTCGCGTCGTCGGATTTGCCGATGTCGACGCCAGCAGACGCGTAATCGAGCGGCGCGGAGTTTGATCCCGTCTCAGCGCTCATCAGACGACTGCCTCGTCGAACGCCACCAATTGCCGGAATTCTTCCACGCGTTGCTCGATCTCGTCGGCGGTAACCGATATCACCCGATCGATCGAGAATTTCTCGACCGCGAACGACCCCATCGCCGAACCGTACACGACGGCGCGACGCATGTTGGTTTCGGTGATGTCACCGGACCGGGCGAGATAGCCGATGAATCCACCGGCGAACGAGTCCCCAGCACCAGTCGGATCGAAGACGCTTTCGAGCGGATAGGCCGGCGCGAAGAAGATCCGGTCGGCATTGAAGAGGAAGGCACCGTGTTCCCCCTTCTTGATGATGACGTGCTTCGGTCCACGCTCCATGATCCACCGCGCCGCCCGAACGAGATTGGTCTGCTCGGTCAGCTGGCGCGCCTCGCCGTCATTCAGCGTGATGAGATCGACGTGCCCGAGCAAATTGACCAGGTCGGGGCGCCGGCTCTCGATCCAGAAATTCATGGTGTCGCACGCGACGAGCTTGGGACGCGCGACTTGCTTCAATACGCTGAGCTGCAACCGCGGATCGATGTTGGCCAGGAAGAGAAACTCGGGCTCGGCGAATCGCGCCGGAATCTTCGGATCGAAATGCGAAAACACGCCGAGATGTGTCTCCAACGTCTCAGCGGAGTTCAGATCGTGGCGATAGCGTCCACGCCACCGGAAAGATGCGCCGTCCGCTTGCTCGATCCCGCTCAAGTCGACGTTCCGCGCTTCGAGTTGCCGCAACTGGTCGAGCGGATAGTCATTCCCGACGACGCCGACGAGCTGCACGTCGGTCAAATGACTCGCGGCCGCGGAGAAATACGTCCCCGAACCGCCGAGGACTTCGTCGGCTTTCCCAAAAGGCGTTTCGACCGAGTCGAGTGCGATGGATCCTACGACCAAAACTGACATGAGCGGCTATGCGATGAGGGAAACGACACGACACACGAGAACAACGACGACACCACGCGGTCGCCGGAGCGAATTACATCCGTTCCGGCGCCGTGATTCCAAGGAGCGACAATCCGTTACTCAACACGATCTGCGACGCACGTGCGAGGGCGAGCCGAGCGCGAAGGATGGGCTCCGGCTCACCGAGTACGTGATGCTTGTGATACCACCCATGTGCCAACCGCGCGGTTTCGAGGAGATAATTGGTAATGCGATGCGGCTCGAGTGCCTCCGCCGCCGACGCCACCGTCTCCGGGAAATCGAGGAGCGCCTTCACCAACTCCTGCTCTGCCGGCTCCGTGAGCACGGAGAGATCGACGTCGGAGACATCGAACCCCTCACGATCGATCTCGCCGACGCGGAAGATCCCGCACATGCGCGCGTGCGCCATCTGTACGTAGTACACGGGATTTTCTTCCGACTGCTTGACCGCGAGATCGACGTCGAACACGAGCGGCGAATCGCCCTTCCGCATGAGGAAGAAGTAGCGCACGGCGTCGCGCCCGACCCAGTCGATGAGATCGCGCACCGTGACGTAACTCCCGGCGCGCTTCGAAATTTTGACCTCTTCACCCGAGCGCATCACCGTCACCAACTGATGCAGCACATACTCGGGATATCCTTCCGGAATTCCCAAGTTGAGCGCCTGCAACCCCGCACGTACGCGAGTCGTGGTGCTGTGATGGTCAGCCCCCTGAACGTTGATCGCGCGGGTGAAGCCACGTTGCCACTTCGTCACGTGATACGCGACGTCCGGCACGAAATACGTGTACGTCCCGTCGCGCTTGCGCATGACACGATCTTTGTCGTCGCCGTACGAGGTGGTCTTCAACCAAAGTGCATCGTCACTCTCGTACGTCGCGCCATTGGTGATGAGGCGTTGGACGGTGTCTTCGACCTTTCCGTCGGTGTAGAGCGACGATTCGAGATAATACGTATCGAACCGGACGCCGAACGCTTTGAGATCGATGTCCTGCTCGCCGCGCAAGGCGTGAACCGCGAACTCGCGAACACCAATCGACGTATCGTAGCGCGACGCGATCTCGCCGATGTACTCGCCGTGATATCCTCCTTCGGGGATTGCCGGAGTACCACCGTTCGCGTCGAGATGCGCCTGGACGCTCTTGGCCAGATTCTCGATCTGGACGCCGGCGTCGTTGTAATAAAACTCGCGCGAGACGGCCCATCCCGTGCGCTCGAGCAATGTCGAGATGGCATCACCCAACGCGGCCTGTCTGCCGTGTCCCACGTGCAACGGGCCCGTCGGATTGGCGGAAACGAACTCGACGACGACGGGCTTTTGCGCACCATGGTCCGAGCTCCCATATCGCGATCCTGCGACAATGACGTCGCGCACGCCGTTCGCCACGGCGGTTGGGTCGAGGCGGAAGTTCATGAACCCGGGCCCGGCGATCTCAATGCGGTCGACGCCCGCATCCTCGAGCCGCATCTCCTGCTCCAGGGCGCGCGCAATTTCGGCCGGCTTCTGCTTGAGCGGCCGCGCGAGGACCATGGCGACGTTGGTGGCCCAATCGCCGAGCGATGGATCGCGGGGGCGTTCGAGGATCGGCTCGACATCATCGGGCGCGCCAATAGCGCGCGCCGCCCGACTCAACTCGGCGCGAATCCGATCGGAGAAGCTCACTCGCCGCTCTTGGGCGTCGGCTTGGACGACGTCGGCGACGAATCTCCCTTCGCATCCGGCTTCTTGGCCTTCTGCGCGTCGCGTTGGTCTTTTTTTCCATCTTTCCCGTAGTCCGTGATGTAGAACCCGGACCCTTTGAAGACGAGGCCGGCACCACCAGAAACTTGCCGGTGTGCCATTTTACCGCACACCGGACAGGGAACTTCAGATGGGGACGACGAGATGCTCCGGAAGAACTTCTCGAATTCGTGCCCTTCTGGGCAACTGAAATCGTAGGTTGGCATAGAGGTTTTAGTACAGCCTGTCAATTTACCCGACGCGCCCCCCCCTCTCAACTCCTCGAACGATCGTTCAAGGATTGCGTCACGTCTCCTTATGCGGGGCGGTAGACGCCCCAGACACGGGTCAAGGTGTCGGAGATCTCACCGACCGATGCCCGCGCCTTGACCGCATCGATGATCTTGGGCATGAGCCCGGCGGCCCCATTCCCCGCCGCGGTCGCAAGGGCGTTGAGGGTGGCGGTGACGTCGCTCGCGTCACGGTCGGCTTTACGGCTGGTCAGTTCCGCCACTTGGGTCCGCTCGAGCCCCGAAAAATCCGGCGTGGGAATCGACGGCGGCTCGGCGTCGTCAGCGAATTTGTTGACGCCGACGATGACGCTGTCTTCGCTCTCGACGCGGAGTTGGAATTCGTAGGCGCTCCGTCCGATCGCTTCCTGGAAAAACCCCGCGGCGATGGCGCGCTCAGAACCGCCGAGTGCGTCGACTTCGGCGATGATCTCCATTGCTTGGCGTTCGAGCTCGGTCGTCAGCGATTCGACGTAGTAGCTCCCCGCGAGCGGGTCGACCGTATTGGCGACGCCGGACTCGTAGGCAACGATCTGTTGCGTGCGTAAGGGGGTCGCCGCTTCTGCGGTCGGGAGCGCGAGCGCCTCGTCGTAGCCGTTCGTGTGCAACGACTGCGTTCCACCCAATGTGGCGGCGAGCGTTTGGACGGTGACGCGAACGACGTTGTTGAGCGGTTGCTGCGCGGTGAGCGTCACGCCACCCGTCTGCGTATGGAAGCGCATTCGGCAGCTCGCGTCGCTCGCGTTGAATCGTTCGCGCATGATGCGCGCGTAGATTCGGCGTGCCGCGCGAAATTTCGCGACCTCTTCGAACAAATCGTTGTGCGCGGCGAAAAAGAACGAAAGGCGTGGCGCAAAGCGGTCGACGTCGAGCCCGGCGTCGAGTGCGCGCTGGACGTATTCGATCGTGTTGGCGAAGGTGAACGCCAACTCTTGCACGGCGGTCGCGCCTGCTTCGCGGATGTGGTATCCCGAGATGGAAATGGGATTCCAGCTCGGGACTTCCGCCGAGCAAAAGCGGAAGATTTCCGCGATCAGCTCGAGGCTCGGTCCTGGCGGGTAGATGTACGTGCCGCGCGCGATGTACTCCTTGAGCACGTCGTTTTGAATCGTCCCGCTCAATTTCTCCCGAGGAATTCCGCGCTCCTCCGCGGCGACGATGTACATCGCGAGCAGCGTGGAGGCCGTCGAATTGATCGTCATCGACGTGGAGATCGCATCCAACGGGAGATCGGCGAGCAGCGCATGCATGTCGTCGACCGTGTCGATCGCGACGCCGGCCCGTCCGACTTCGCCAAGTGCGCGTGGGGAGTCGGAATCGATCCCCATTTGCGTTGGGAGATCGAATGCGACCGACAGGCCCGTCTGGCCGCGATTCAGGAGGAGCTTGAATCGTGCGTTGGTTTCTTCCGCGGTGCCGAAGCCGGCGTACTGGCGCATCGTCCAGTGCCGGCCGCGGTACATCGTCGTTTGGACGCCACGGGTGAACGGGAACGTTCCCGGCTCACCCAAATCTCGTGCGTAATCGGTTGTCGCGTCGTCGGGGTGGTAGACGGCCTTGACCGGGATCCCCGACGGCGTGGAGATGTGCCGACTGTCGGGCGGAGGGGTCACGCAGAGCCGGCGAGGGCGGTACGATCGCCGAGCATGTCGTTCGCCGTCAGCACGTCTTGTTTGCTGCCGATGAACAACGGGGCGCGTTGATGCAGCTCCGTCGGTTGGATGTCGAGGATACGGCGAGCCCCATCCGTGGCGAGTCCGCCGGCCTGTTCGACGATGAACGCGAGCGGATTGGCTTCGTACAGCAGACGAAGCTTCCCGTTCGGCGACTTCGTGTTCGCGGGATACGCGAACAATCCACCGCCCAACAAGTTCCGATGGAAGTCGGCGACGAGTGAGCCGACGTAGCGGACGCTCATCGGATCACGCTTCCCATCGAGGCCGCGGTAGCGGCGCATGAGTGCGCGCGTCGGTTCGTCCCAGAATTGCTCGTACGAGTCGTTCACCGACAGGTAGCGACCGTGTTCGGGGATTTTGATGTCCGGGTGCGAGAGGAGGAACTCTCCGATCGACGGATCGAGGGTAAAGCCGTGTGCCCCCTGCCCCGTCGTGTAGACCAGCATCGTGCTCGAGCCGTAAATAACGTACCCGGCCGCTACCTGGCGGCGTCCCGGCTGGAGCATGTCTTCCAATTCGCCGTCGGGGCCGCGCGTGATCTTCCGGACGACCGAGAAGATCGTTCCCACGGGGACGTTGACGTCGATATTGGACGAGCCATCCAACGGATCGAAGAGGAGGCAATACTTTCCTCGACGGAACCCGTCGGGGATCGGAATGATGTCCGGCTCTTCTTCCGACGCCATCGCGCAGAGGCGTCCGGCATGGTCCATCGCTTTGACGATGATGTCGTTGGAGATCACATCGAGCTTCTGTTGAATCTCCCCCTGCACGTTCATGTCGCTCGTGGCGCCAATGATGTCGGCGAGTCCGGCACTTCGGACTTTATTCGCGATCATCTTGGCAGCGAGGGCCAGATCGTACAAAATCCCCGACAGTTCGCCGGTTGCCTCGGGGTAGAGGCGTTCCTGCTCGATGATGTACCGCTCGATCGTAACGACTGACGTCGCCGTGTGTTTGACCATGACGGCCTCCCGTGCTGCACAACCGGCCAGTGTCCCGTACGCAGCACGGGACACCCCCGGGGAAAAGGGTGTTGTCAAAAGTAACGAATTACCAAACGTTTGTCCCGGGGGCGCGGGTGCTTTCCCACGGTCATGGAATCCATGGCAACATGCAGACCGCCGAGCAGGCAATGAGGGCCGGTCGTGCCGGGAATCGGCTCGTGCATCCCCATACTGTCGCGGTTGCGGCAACCCCGGCGGTGAATGCCGATGCAAACGACGGATGAATGGCGATCGCCGACCCGGGAAGTGCGGCGCCTTTCGTCGCAACCATATCGAATGCGACGAGGAGCGGGTGTGCCGCGTCGGCGACGTATTGTGCGACCGGCATCCAGTGTGCGCAGACCAACCCCAGGAACAGCATCGGTTGCGCAACAGCGACGATCGGATCGGCGACCAGGTTTGTCACTGGCGCGACGAGACTCAAACGTCCGAAGGCGTAGGCAACCAGTGGAGCGCTGATCGCCGTCGCAATCGCCGACGTCGTGAGCGCGCGCGTAATGGCATATCGCCATCCACTGAGTCTGGGAGCGATCCAACGACGTGTCACGGCGCCGCTCCCAATCAGTCCGGCGATTCCCCCGACACTCAATTGATATCCGAGATCAAGGACGGTCGCGGGAACCGCGAGCGGGATCGCGGCGCCGATTGCGAGTGCGCCCCACCGTGACGTCGGGCGTTGTGTCGCGCGAGACAGCGCTGACACCGCGAGCATGACGCCCGAGCGGACCGCGGGAGGTGGAAATCCGATGACCGCGACATACAGCACGATTACGACGACAGATGCGAGCATCGCTGTTCGTTTGGGAAGATGCAGGAGCAGGCAACACAGTTCGAGTGACGCGGCGATGACCGCGACGTGAAGTCCCGATATCGACAGCATATGGACGATTCCCGCGTCGGCATAACGGTCGCGCGTTTCTTTGGGGATTTCCGATTGGTCGGCGACGAGGAGCGCTCTGGCGAGCGGCGCGTCGCCGCGAAAGACTGTATCGATGGCATAGGCCGCCGATGCACGTTGACGGCCGAGGGTGGTCAGCGTATCGGAGGAGGCGGTGGGAGCCGCATGTGGAGGTGGAACGGGGAGCGTCCCCGCGAGTGTTACCATCGCGCCAAAGAGGGCGACGAGCGCAATACCTCTCGCGCTGTTTCGGCGGACACTCTCCCCTGCTCCAAGCATCACCGCGACGATCGCGATCCACAGTGGAGCGCGAAATCCCAGCAATAGTCCGCTGGCCGAGGCAATATATGCCCATGCGATCAGGGGCATATGTAGTCCTTCAGATGAATTATCGAGTCATCACAGTTCGCGGTCACACGCATAGTGTAACGGCGCGAACCCATGACCGATCAGGTCATTTTTCGACCGGCATGGTCATTTTCGCGGCGCGTCACGTTCTGGCGAGTGGACACGCATGTACGACTCGATAGCGCCCATGATCGAGATCCCCGCGGCGAGCGTGACGCCTTGCGCCAAGTGCGGGCGCTCGTCGACCGTCTGCGTCACCGTCCGATTGCGTGAGAGTTGGCGTGTCACCGTCTTGTGTTGGCTTTGAAGTCCCCAGTAGAGGGCGGCCAACGCCGTCGTCGTGATGGCAGCGCCGAGCACGGGGCGATCGGTGTAATACTGACCGAGCCCGGGCATCACCGTCGCGAGCGCGAAAATACCGTTGCTTGGCGTTGGAGATTGTCCCGCGCGCGGGATGCGTGGCGACACTGTATTCCCAGCCAGCTTGGCGCGTGACGGCGTCGTGTCGCTCACCAATTCGGCGATGCGCGTGCGTACCGTCGCGGCATCTTTCTCCGCGGGAGACAAAGCCAGGAACCGGCAATACGTCGCGATCGCGCTGCGATTCTCGCGATCGGCGTCGTACGCCCGAGCCAGCGCATACATCGTGTTCGCATCCGTCGGATCGAGCTCGGCCGCCCGTTTGAAGAGCGCTTTGGCTTTGGCGCTTTCGTCGACCATCGACGCTTGGCGTGCCTGCTCCGCGATGTCGCGCGCTTGCCGCTGTTGCTCCGCTGTCGGTGTCGTGGGAGCGGGGGTCGAGACGCACATCGGTGCGCTACTCGCGGCGCCGCTTTGTGACGACCCTGCTTGCGCGACGAGCATGGACGCAGGCACCATCGTCACGATGGCGATTGGGACGAATACCGAGCGAAAAACTGTCATCCGTATCGTTTGGTGAATCGATCGTGCGGTAAGCATGTGCTGAATCTCATGCGGACGGCTTCTCCACGTAGACCGGACGAGACCGGTGCTCACGCGTGCCGTCACCGAGTTGGCCGTCGAGGTTGTCCCCCCAACAGAAGACGTCGTCGTTGAGCGTCGTGCCGCACGTGTGTGCGCCGAACGCGCTCAGCGTCGCGAAGCGGTGTCCCCCGTCGACGAGTGCGGGATGACTTTGGTCCGAGGACGTCCCGTCACCAAGCTGGCCATAATTGTTGCGGCCCCAGCACCACGCGTCGTGCGAGCGACTGAGTGCGCACGTGTACACGCCGCCCGCGACGACCCGGACGAACGCCGCGTCACCCGAGACGCGGACCGGTGTCACGCGCTGCTCGGTGGTTCCATCGCCGAGTTGTCCATAGCGATTGTCGCCCCAGCAGTAGGTCTCGCCACTCGTCGTCACGCCGCACGTGTGCGCACTTCCCGCGCTGAGTGTACGAAAGCGGAGCGATGTCGAGACGACAGTCGGATCGGCGCGATCCGTGTGCGTGCCGTCGCCGAGCTGTCCATTGTCGTTGGCGCCCCAACAGACCGCGCGTCCATCGATCGTCAACGCGCACGTGTGATTCCATCCGGCGACGACCTCCTGGACATGTTCGATACGCGCACGCACGGGAAGATCGCGATCTTTGGCGGTTCCGTTCCCCAACTCGCCTTGCCCGCCAGCGCCCCAGCAGTAGACATCGCCTTCCGTCGTGACGGCGCATGTATGTGACAACCCTGCAGCAATGCCATGGAACTGTTCGTCGGTCGTGACGCGCGCCGGTGTGGCACTCGTCGGTCGTGCCGACGCGGCGGACGCGGCGTTGCCGAGTTGTCCGCGATTGTCGCTCCCCCAGCAGTATGCGATACCGTCCGACGTGAGCCCGCACGTATGCGACGAGCCTAATGCCATCGCCGCGAATCGGACGCGCGCGACGGCTTTGCCTGGTGTCGTGGCGGTGGTAGTTCCACCGTTCCCTGCCTGGCCCGCGTCGTTGTCGCCCCAGCAGTAACTGTTACCGTCCGGATTGACGACGCAGGTGTGCATCGCCCCCGCGGCAACTTGCACGCGCGACACAGGAACGACCACTGGAATTTGCGACATGTCGAGCGTGCTGGCATCGAGCGCTTCGTCAGAGGACGCGGCGGGGGCGCGCAGTGGAAGCGCGTTCCGCGTATGTCCGCGATGTGGGGCCGATGCCCCCGAACCGTCGACGGCAGTCCCAGGCGCTTGTGGACGCGCAAACACCAGCGTCGCGCTCGCGGCAATCGCCAGTGCCGCAAGACTCTGCCCCATTCGGCGCACCAACGGACGTTTGCGACGCGGGGCTGGTAACGTGGATAGCGAGTGGGCGACGGGAAGCGTCGACATCGTGCTCGCGAGAACGAGCGAGGTTCGCGGTGTCGCGCGCAATGGTCGCGAGGCACCATGCCCATCCAGCGCCGCCATGAACGCCTCGGCGCTCTGCCAACGATCCTCGGGACGCTTTTCGAGCAGCGCTTCGATGACATCCGTCAACCGCTCCGGCGCATCGGGCATCAATGACCGAATCGACGGGAGCGGATCGTGTTTCTGATGATAGATGACTTTGTACAGATTGTCGCCGTCCCACGGGCGACGCCCCGTCAACATTTCCCAACCAACGACGCCAAGGCTGTAGAGATCGCCCCGCGCATCGACGTCACCGTCGATCTGTTCGGGCGACATGTACGTCGGCGTGCCGATCGCCATACCGACCAGTGTCAACGACGTTTCACCATGCATCGACCGCGCGATTCCGAAGTCGGCCAGCACGGCACGCCCCGTCTGTTCGTCGATGAAGATATTTTCCGGCTTCACGTCGCGATGCACGATGTCGCTCTCGTGCGCGCACCGGAGCGCGGACGCGACGTCGCGCAAAATGCGCTGCGCGACGTCGGGGGCGAGCGGGCCGGATTCATTCACGAGTTGCTTGACGGTGCGCCCGCGAACGTAGTCCATGACCAACGCCAATTGCATCGCCCCCGCCCGCTCGACGCCATGCACTTTCACGATGCAGGCATGGTCCAACAGCGCGATGAGCTCCGCTTCCCGCGAAAAGCGCGAGAGCGCCTCCCGATTGGCGAGATACTTGGCGTGCAACACTTTGATCGCCCGTTCGGCGTCGGTCGCACGATCACGCGCGAGATAGACGACGGCCATTCCGCCACGTCCAATCTCGCGAACGATCTCGAATTTTGATGTCAGCTCGGACGTGTCAGGGGTGTCACCGACATCGCCGCTCAATGCAGGAATCCCGGGGATGGATGCGAAGTGGTCGTCGCGGTCAGTGTGCATGAAACTGCAGGACCACTTCGCCAAGGGCGATCCGATCGCCGTCGGCGAGTGGGACGGGGCGTCCGTCCGCACGTAACGAATGATCGTTCACCAGCACCGGATTCGTCTGCGAGAGATTTTCGATCGTCCAGCGCCCGTCGGTATACGTCATACAGGCATGCCGGCGGCTCACCGTTGGCGAGTGCAACGACACGCCATGCGCATCGTCGACCTCTCGTCCCAGAATGACGCTCGGATTTTCATCGAGGCTTCCCACGAGCCGAATGTCCTCGCCCGCACCGGCACCATTCATCACCTGCAGCCGGCCGGGGAGAAGGTGCATCAACTCGTCGCTTGGGCGCCGGAAGACGATCGTCGCACCATCGACCGGAAGTGCCGCGGCGCTCCGATACGCCTGCGACGTCATCGGCTCAGCGGACGCACGCGCTGGTGCCATCATATGCGCCGGTACCATCGTATGCGCGGCGATCATTGGTGCGGCATGCGCCGCTTCGAGCACGGGGACCGAGGGATACACGCCCACGGACGGGACGACAGGAGCCGCTGGAGTCGCGGCAGCAATCCCCGGCTCACGTTGCACCGGCAATGGAACGGGGATATCGTGACGGATCGGCGGCGCTGTGTCGACTCGTGGTCCGACCGGAATGGGTCGGACAGGGGTCGTGTCGTCGCGCATCGGAACGATGAGAAACGGGAGAGCCCCCTCGTCCTGCGTGACCCGATGCCCCAAGAGGCGTGCAACAATTGCCTCGCCCGCCTCGAGCATGATCACGCCGCCGAGCAAAAAGAGAATGACAGTGATGACCAGTGCGGTGACCATAGACTATACGTGAAGGGGGGCAAGATCCGTTCCCCCGACCGGCACGACTAGCGAACGAAGACGCGATTATTGCTGCGGCTGTTGCCGCAGTTATGCCATCGGGAGCGCGGCCCGAGCAGCCACCGCGGTCCCGGTAAACGTCGACCCGGTGGTCCCGGTCAACTCGACGGTGAGATAGGTCCCGATCAATTCAGGACCACCAGCAACGAGCACCGTCTTGAACTCGCGCGTTCTGGCCTGTAAGAGGCCGCCGCGCCGCGCTTCCTTCTCTACCAACACTTCGCGACGTTGGCCAAGCAGCCGCAAATTCCGCTCGCGCGAACCGGCACGTACGGTGGCGATCAATCGATCGAGCCGCTCGCTGGCGACCTCGTCCGAAATCGTGTCGCTCTCCGGGAAGCGTGTCGCCGGCGTGCCGTCGCGCAGGGAGAACTTGAAGGTGAACGCGTCGTCAAAGCCGACGTCACGCACCACCTCCAACGTCTCGGCGAAATCTTCCTCGGTCTCCCCAGGAAAGCCGACGATGATGTCGGTCGTGAGACCGAGCGTCGGGATCGCGGACCGCAACCGCCGCACGCAATCGAGATATCCCTCGCGCGAATAGCGACGAAGCATGCGCTTCAACGTCCGCGAAGAGCCGGACTGCATCGGCAGATGGACGTGCTCGCAGACGGTCGGCGTCTCTGCCATCGCCTGGATGACACGATCGCTGAAATCGTTCGGGTGCGGGCTCGTGTATCGGACACGTTTGATCCCCGGAACGCTCCCCACCGCGCGTAACAAATCGGCAAAATCGTGCGTTCCGTCGTTGTACGAGTTCACCGTCTGCCCCAACAACACGACTTCCGTGATCCCGTCAGCGACGGTCGCCTCCGTTTCGCGCACGACGTCCTGCAAATTCCGGCTCCGTTCCGGGCCGCGGGTGTACGGGACGATGCAGTAGGTGCAGCGATAATCGCATCCACGTTGGACGGGGATCCACGCCTTCACTTTGTCGAACCGGCGCGGCTGGAAGTCTTCGTAGTGCTCTTCCATGTCAAAGTCGGTCGCGGCAGCGCGGATGCCACGCCGCGCATTTTCGATCAATGCGGGGAGCGCCCGATATCCATCGGGACCGATGACGACACTGACGTGCGGCGTCTTCTCCAACAACGTGGGGCCAAGGCGCTGCGCCATGCACCCAGTCACCCCCATGACAGTTTCGGCCGTCATGTGTCGCTTGAGCTCACCCAAGCGTCCGACGACGCGCTGTTCCGCATGATCGCGGATCGCGCACGTGTTGATCAGAATGACGTCGGCGCCCTCCGGCTGATCGACGGCGGTGTACCCACTGGCCGCGAGCTTCCCGAGCATCAGCTCGGTATCGCTGACGTTCATCTGGCAACCGTACGTTTCGATGTAGACAGTCGGGCGTTGAGTCATCGCGGCGCAAAAGGGATCAGAAAATCACAGCGGGACCGGTCCGCGAAAGCGAACCCCGCGCGGGATCGCCGGGTCGACCGGTATCGTAAGATAATCTTCGGTCACCCCGAAACGACGGTTTCCCTGCCCAATCGTGACGATGTCGGCCGTCGCACCGCCGCGCCGCGCCCGATATCGCTCCTGCTTCTCTTGCGCCAGCTCTCGAAGCTCGGCGGCTCGCCGGGTAATAACTGAGGAGGGGACGGAATCGAACAATCGTTCGGCGGGCGTCCCAGGGCGGAGTGAAAAGGGAAAAACGTGGAGCGCCGTAAAGGGGAGGCGCCGAATGAGCGCCATAGTCTCGGTGTGGTCCTCCTCGCTCTCGCCGGGAAATCCCGCGATGACGTCGGCGGAAAGTCCGAAGATCTGTCGATCGCCCACGATTCGCTCGATGGCGTCCGCGTACGACTGCGCGGTATACCAGTGCCTCCCCATCCGCTTCAATACGCGATCAGAGCCGGACTGGAGCGGGGCATGCAGATACGGCGCAAGACGATCGGGCGCATCGTTCCAGAGCGCCAACAAGGTCTCATCGACTTCGGTCGCCTCCAACGACGACAACCGAAAGCGCACGTTCGCAACACGCTCCACCAGCTCGGCGAGCAGCGCGCCGAGCGACGAGCCGATGTCGGCGCCGTAGCTCCCGATATGAATACCGGTGATCACGATTTCGTGATGGTGTTCTGCCAATCGCTGTGCTTCGGCGACGATATCATCGAGTGGACGAGACCGGTTCGCGCCACGCGCGATCGTCGTGATGCAGAAGGTACAGTGCTCGTCACACCCATCCTGCACCCGAAGTTGCGCCCGCGCCCCGGTTTGGATCGTGGCACGCGTGTCGGCGACAGCGGGAGGCAACGAGAGCGCGTGTGTCACTGCAGCAACGTCGCCGCCAGCGATGACGTCGGTCACGGTAGGAAGCGCGCGAATGTCACCGAGATCGGTCGCGGCGGCACATCCCATCACGATGGTGCGAAGCGAGGGATTCCGCCGCGCGGCGCGCCGAACGCCTTGGCGGAGATCGGCTTCCGCCTCCGCGGTGACCGCGCAGCTATTGAAGATGGCAATGTCGGCGTCGTCGGGCGCGTCGACAATTTCGACGCCACCGGCGAGGAGTGCGGCACGCGTCGTCTCGGTGTCGTACTGATTCGCACGACAGCCGAAGGTCCGCAAGTAGGCCTTCATGCCGTCGGAGTCGGCGTCGCGGGAAGTTGGATGTAAAAGGCGCTCCCCTTCCCGGGCTCGCTCCGGACCCAGATACGGCCGCGATGCGCATCGACGACCAACTTGCAGAACGCCAATCCGAGCCCCGAGCTGCGGACGCGCGGAACGTTCACCGTTTTGACACGCCCGAATTTCTGGAAGATGACGTCATGGAACTCCGACGGAATACCGGGGCCATTGTCCTCGACGCAGAACAAGACGTCGCCATCGCTATTCCGCGCGGAAATCTTCAACTCGATCGCGCGTCCAGAATGCGTGAGCGCATTCTGAATGAGATTCGCGAAGACGCGCTTCAACAAGGTGAGGTCGGCGGAAAAGGTCGGCGTATCCTCTTGCACGTAGCTGCTCACCAACGCTCCTTCCTGGAGGAAGCGAACATTCCACTCGTGCATGAGCTCAGCGACGAGCGCGGCCGGCGAGATCAGCGTCGGCGTAAGCGACATCCCGGTCTCTTCGACCTTGGCGACTTCCAGCAGATCCCCGATCAACGCCAACAGCTCTTCCGCCTTTCGCTCAGCGTCGTCGAGCGCATGTTTTTGCTCCAACGTCACCGGACCGAAATCGCCGTCGCCGACCATCTCGAGCGTCGCGAGCACCGACGTGAGCGGTGTCTTGAGATCGTGCACGATCATCTTCATGAGATCGTCGCGCACTTTCTCGAGCTCGCGCAATTTCCGGAAGCTCTCTTCGAGCGCGTCCGTCGCCCCTTTGAGACGGAGCAGGCTGCGCACGCGCGCGCCGAGGACGAGGCGGTTGTGTGGCTTGGTGAGGAAATCGTCGCCCCCAGCCTCGATCGCTTTCACGCGATCGGTCGTATCGTTCAGCGCGGTGACGAAGATGACGGGGATGCGCGACGTCCGAGCATCCCGTTTGATACGACGACAGACTTCGAATCCGGTCGACCGATCATCGACGCCAAGATCGCCCGCCGGCATCGCGACGTCGAGGATGCAAAGATCGGGACGATGTTCGACGCAGGCGGTCAGTGCTGATGGGCCATCGGTGGCGGTCACCATCCGATAGCCCAACGTTTGCAACTGGTCAATCAACAGCTCGACGTTGGCCGGCACGTCATCAGCCACGAGGATCAGCGGTGGCTGCTGTTGCTCCGTGGTCTGCGCTGGCTCGGTCATCGGCGGTGCCGCTCTGCGTCCGTTCCGGGATCTGTTACGGCTGCACGCGCAGTCCGAAGCTCCAGTTGAGCGCGTGCTCCGAAACCCCACCCACGCTCGTGCGCGAGTTGTGCAACACGGAGAGATCGATCGTCGCCCGATCGCCGCCGAGTTGTGGGATGCCCAATGGAATGCCGAGCCCGCCGCCAAAGGATGTTTCGTCGATCGTCGTCGTTCCCACGGCAAATGGCAACGAGCGCCGGCGCGCGCCCACTCGCAGCACGATCGCGTGCGCGCCCGTGCGCGGACCGGCGGATTCCAGTCCCACGCTGAAGTCGTTCGCGTCCGTCGCGCGAGTTCCCTGGGTGCTCATCGACTGCATCGAGGACCACATTTCGCGCGCCGCGCGGAACGCCACCAACGTTTGTGGAATTCCCTCAAAGCTCAACGAGGCCGCGTACCGATTCGGAATACGACCCGTCGAGATGACGGTATCGCCAACGTACAAGCGCGACGAACCACCCCACCGGCCACTCACCGCGAGATTCAGCTTCTGCAAAATGTCGTACTCGAACCCAGCCGAGAGCGCCGTCCCCGAATATCCGGTTTGTGTTTGCAGCGATACCGTGCGGAAACGCAACGAATCGGAATATTGCCGAAGGAGCGAGACCCGATTCGTCCCGGTGTATCCGTGTCCGCCGATCCCCAAGCGCAATCGTTGTCCAATCTGATACCCCAACGCGACTTGGAGATCGGTGATCCCCCCTTCGCTCTTGTATCGCTGCGTCGCCGTCGAGGTATCGACACCGATCGTGTCGATCTGACGTGAGGTCGTTTCCCACGTCCGATCGAGGAACGTCGCCGCGCTCATCCCGACGACCATGCGCTTTGAGAGCGGCACGGTAAATCCAACGTTCGGATATCGGGCGGTGGTGGTCTTCGACGATCCGCCCGGACCCGTTACGGTGCGTACTTCAGGATCGTACTGCGCGAACGCCTGACCGGCCGGACCGATCATGAGCGCCGCCGGATTGAGTGGCGAGCGACTATCGATTTCCGACAGTGCGCCGGCGGTTCCTTGGGCGCGCGTGCTCAGCTCACCGGTCGGGTATCCAAATCCTTGGTTGCTGACCGCCCCTTGCGCCTGTACGACGGTCGAGGCAAAAACGAATGTCGTGACCGCAGTCGTGGCCGCGGCCGCGATCCGTGTACCCTTCATGAACGTCGTCATGGCGTGCCGATCCGCGTGCGGGGCGTATAGCTGATGCGAAGCTTGGGGCGTACGGTCGGGTCGGTCGCTTCGGTCGAATAGAAGAGCACCTGTTGCGCCGACCCATCTTCACGGCCGCTCATCAAGATCAATGCACGCGGAAGTGTGGCCTCCGTTTGCGCCGCCCACACCGAGAAGGCGGGAGCGACTTCGATCTCTTGCGCACCACTCGTCGTCGGGAACGTTTTGAACGTTTCGAACGGGATGAGCGTGGACGAGGTAATTTGCGCCGCACGACCGATGTCGTTGACAGCGGTTCCAGCCACGACGACGTCAGGCTGCACCGACATCGTATCGGTTGGATCGGGCGAGCCGCTCGGGACCTGCGTCATCAACAACGTCGCCCGCACGACGATCGACGAATCGACGAGGATCGGTGGAACCGAGAAACGGAAATAGGTGCGCGATGCCGGTACACCACCCACCGCGAGCATCCCTGCTGGCGGTGGCGGAGTTCCGATCACCACGATCATGAAATCGCGCAGCGCCGCCGATTCCGCGTAATTGTTCCCTTCGATGCGCGAGTTGGGCGCCAAGGTGACTGCCGGAACGCCGAAGTCCGATGAGACGCGCATGTACAGCGACGCCCCAAACGCGGTCTCCGACGCCGGTTGGCGCAGCGAGACAGACGCCGAGGCGGTGACTTGAACACCGATACGAAGTGGGAGGTGGTTTTGGATTTTGGCCAACACCGCGGCGTTGGAGAGCTGGACACTGACCGTGTCGACCGCCTTTCCTGCTGCGAGGGTGCGTGTCCCAATGAGCCGTGCTGGCGTGAACAATGCGGCGAGTGCGGCCGGCGAGGTATCGTTGACGCCCACGGAATCCACGTCATACAACGACAACGTCACGGGCACGTTCACGTTCGCCGCGAGACTGTCAAAATGCAGTCGGAGAAAGACGCTGTCGACCGATGTGATTGCCGTCGGCGTCGTCGCGGTCTTGGTGGCGAGCGCGGTCGCGGGGAGTGAATCGAACCGATAGATCAACCGCGTATCGACGGTGTCGCCGCGGCTGGCGAGCAACATGACTTGCTCCGTTCCCATACCGAGCCCCGCTGGCACGGTCGTATCGATCACCACCGCATCCAACGTGACGGTCTGGACCTTATTGGACGGATCGCTGCAGGTGAGCGGACACCCCGCGCTCGAATCGATGTTGTCGGCACACGCCGACACGCCGAGAACGGCGGCGACCACCGCGACGGCCACGCGCGTCTTCGCGTGCCCCGGCATGGGCATAGAGTATCTGCGGGCGGTGCGCCGGAGCGTCCGCCATGTATGTCCTACGCTGAAATTCACTCGTGGGTCCTGTGTGGTTCGTTCAGCCAGAAGTGTCCGAAATCTACCAAGTTGGGGCGGCGAATGAGGCGCATCCTATGGAAGGAATCTCGGGGCTCACGCCGGGTGGTAGGACCGGTCGAGCCGGACCGAGAGTCCCGTGAGGAGCTCATAGGGAGACATGTCGGCATGCCCACCCACCATCTCCGCGGTGAGGAGCCGTCCATCATCTCGGCCGATCAGCGTCATGACGTCGCCGACCGCGCAGGGAACATCGGTTACGTCGAACATGGTCATGTCCATCGTCACTCGCCCTCGTACGGGAACCTGTTGGCCGTGGAGCAACGCGACCCCGCGATTGCTCAACGACCGTGGATAGCCGTCTCCATACCCGGCAGCGACGGTGGCGATCCGTTGCCGAGCCCGCGCCATGTAGGTTGCATCGTAACTGACGGTGTCGCCGGGCTCGATCCAGCGGACGTCGACCACCCGCGCACGGAGGTGCACCACGGGCTCCGGCTGCAGGCCGGCATCAGGCCCGCTCCCGACTCCATACAAGAAGACGCCCGGGCGGATGGCATTCCACGCCGACGAGTCGTACCGCACGATCGCCGCGCTGTTATCCACGTGCAGGAACGGGACGTCGATCTCCAACGCCGCCAACGCCTCCCGAAAGAGCCGAGTCTCGTGCTCGGCCGATCCATCATACAGTTCGGCGGAATGCAGGTGCGTAAACGCCCCCGCAGGCGGGTGCGCATGGACCACGCTCCGGAGATCTCCGACTTCGCGCCACGGAATCCCCGCACGGTTCATCCCCGTATCGATCGACAGATGATACGGGCTCCCAAAATGAGCCCACGCTCGTATATCCGCTTCGGTCCCCAGGGTGGGAATCAGCCCCGCCGCATACGCCGCGGGGAATTCGGCGTGCAGCAATGGAGTGAAGACGACCACATTGCGGGTGATACCATATCGCCGGAGCGCGGCCCCTTCTTTCACGGTCGCGACACCATATCCCCAGGGGGCGAGCGGCTCGAGCGCACGTGTCACCGCTTCGGCGCCCACACCGTAGGCATCCGCCTTCACCATCGGAATCAACGGCACCCCAGCGCGACGACGCAACGCCTCGGCGTTCCGGCACAGCGCCGCCAGATCGACGTCGATCCAGGCGCGCAGCGAGACGTCAGACGAAGGGGGCTGAGGGACGGGGTATATTTTGGTCTCGTTCATTCGGCGTTGCAAAATACTTCATGTCCGACCACTCGTCTTCCCCCGTCCCACCAACGCCGCCCCCGGCCGCGTCCCCGTTCGATGATCCTCTCGCGCTGATGCACGATCTTCGGCGCCGCTGCGATTGGGACGCCGCGCAGACCCACGACTCGCTTCGTCCCTATTTGGTCGAGGAGGCGCACGAGCTCGACGACGCCCTACGCGAAGAGAACGACGCCGCGATCAAAGAGGAATTGGGGGACGTGCTCCTGCAGGTCCTCTTTCACTCCGTGGTCGCAGAAGAACGGGGCGCCTTCACCTTCGCGGACGTCGCAAACGGATTGATCGCCAAGATGCACGCACGCCACCCCCATTTATATGGCGACGGCGTGAAGCAATCGTGGGAAAAAATGAAGTCGGCCAAGCGACGCTCGATTGGAGACGGACTTCCCATCGATCTCCCGCCGCTGCATCGCGCACACCGGCTGCAGGATCGTGCAGCCGGCGTCGGCTTCGATTGGCCGGATTGGCGCGGCCCCGCCGAAAAGATTCGCGAGGAGCTTGCCGAGGCCGTGGAGCAGTTGGAGACGGCGCCGCCGGCCACGAACGCGGCAGGAGCTCCCATTCTCGACGAGCGCCACGCCCGCGTCGAAGAAGAGCTTGGCGATCTGCTGTTCTCCATCGTGAACCTGTGCCGCAAAGTTCACGTGCACGCCTCGCTCGCACTCGACAAAGCCAACGCGAAATTTCAGCGCCGGTTCGAAGGTGTCGAATCGCTCGCGAAAGAACGTGGGATCGTCCTGGGCGACGCGTCGCTCGAAACGTTGGACACCCTTTGGGACGAAACGAAAAAGGCGCAGACGTAACATTCGATCGTCTGCGCCCTGCTCTGCCTGGCTGATTCGGTGATTCGCGTTATGGGCGGAGCCGATGCATCATGCGCGGGAACGCAATCGCTTCGCGTACATGCGGAAGTCCGCAGATCCACGCAACGGCGCGCTCGATCCCCAATCCGAATCCGGAGTGGACGAAGGTTCCATACCGGCGCAGATCCAAATACCAATCGTACGCGGCCATCGGGAGTTTTTCTTCTTCGATGCGATGGACAAGCTTGTCGTAGTCGTCTTCACGCTGCGATCCACCGATGATCTCGCCATACCCCTGCGGCGCCAACATGTCGCTGCAGAGCACCGTCCGCGGATCGGCCGGATTCTCCTTCATGTAGAAGGCTTTCGCTTCCTTGGGATAGTTCATCACGAACACCGGGCGATCGTAGTCCGCGACCAACAGCGCTTCGTCTTCCGCGCCGAGGTCCATCCCCCAGGTGATGGCGCTTCCTTTGGACTGAAGCGTCGTCACGGCATCACTGTAATCGATGCGTGGAAAGGGCGTCTGCACCGCTTCGAGCTGCGCGATGTCGCGCTCCAATTCCTCGAGCTGCGGGCGCCGGCGCTCCAGGACACGACGGACGACGTAAGTCATCATCTCTTCCTGCACGACCATGCTGGCGGCCGAATCATAGAAGGCCATCTCCGGCTCCAACATCCAGAATTCCGTCAAATGCCGGCGCGTCTTCGATTTCTCGGCGCGGAACGTCGGGCCGAAGGTGTAGATCTTCCCGAACGCCGCCGCCGCAGCCTCACCATATAACTGTCCCGTCTGCGCGAGATAGGCGGTCCCTTCGTCGAAATATTCGGTCGAGAACAGCCCGCTCCGTTCACCGATGGCGGCGGTCAGGATCGGGGTGTCAACGCGAACGAAATCACGCTCGTAGAAAAAGTCGTGCAGCGACTGTTCGATCTCCGCGCGAACACGGGCGATCGCCACTTGGCGAGAGCTTCTGAGCCAGAGGTGCCGCCGGTCGAGTAGGAAGTCGACCCCGTGCTCTTTGGGCTGGATCGGATAGTCGCTCGGGCTCGAGCCGAGCACGAGCAGATTTGTGACCCCCAGCTCATATCCGCCTGGGGCACGCGGCTCGGCCCGGACTTCGCCTTCGATTTCGATCGCGGTTTCCTGCGTCAAGGTCCCGAAGCGGTCCCAAACTTCCTGGCCGACTATCTTTTGAACAAGCACACATTGCAGCGTGCCACTTCCATCGCGCATGACGATGAAGGCAACTTTCCCGGACGAGCGGAGGTGGGTCACCCATCCTCGAACGCGGACGGTTCCCCCGGTGTACTGCTGCAACTCGGAGATTGACGAATACTGGAATGGCATTGTCGGCTCGATTGGTACTGACAAAACGGTGTAACATACCCCCCGCCGGATCGGCGAGCAACCGCGCATGAGACGGACTTTCACTCTGCGCGGGCGGCTCGCGTTCGGAATTCTCGGGGCGACGATCGTCCTCGCGGTCCCGTT
>Ga0207654_10000423_pt1 | contig 24217 bp, 19 predicted proteins | sample KBSC64metaG_FD_184355 | JGI IMG/M metagenome (GOLD analysis project Ga0207654, IMG submission 184355) | Corn rhizosphere microbial communities from Kellogg Biological Station, Michigan, USA - KBS C6-4 metaG (SPAdes) (version 2) | ecosystem: Host-associated > Plants > Roots > Rhizosphere > Soil...
TATCTGCGCCTGAGTTACCTGTTTTTCCTTGCCGGATTCGTGCTCGCCTGCGCCGAACAGGGCTGGCGCCTGGTCACGCACGCGAGTTGACCCCGCCGCCGCGGCGCCGGCGTTTCATCCGCCACATCCAATCTTTTCGGGAGTGTTGCATGCGTATCGGAACCGTCCTGATCGGCTGCCTTCTTGCATTGTCCACAAGTATACAGGCGCAGACGCCGCCGGATGCTTCGCTGCCGGCAGCGCTGAAGGACTGGCGCGCATGGGTCCTGCACGATCTGGACTATCGCGCCTGTCCGTTCCTCGCCACGCATGCGCCGAATGCGGCCGGCGATTTCGTGTGTGCCTGGCCGGGCACGTTGCATCTGGATGCGGATGCGAGCGGAGCGACGTACTCCATCGCCTGGCGCGTGGAAGCGCCGAGCTGGGCCGTTCTGCCTGGCGACGCGCAGCATTGGCCGCAGCAGGTTACGGTGAACGCGCAGGCGCAACCCGTGCTCGCGCACGGCGGCACACCGGCGCTGTGGCTGACACCGGGCAATTACACGATCAAGGGCACGATTCCCTGGCGCGAGCGCCCGCAGTCGCTCGCGGTTCCGCAATCCATTGGTCTGATTGCGTTGAACGTGGATGGAAAGTCCATCGCGCAGATTCAGCGCGACGGCAGCGAGGTCACCCTGGGCCGCGGTGAGGCGACCACCCGCCAAGCCGACCACATCGATGTGCGCGTGTTCCGCAAACTGGCCGACGGCGTGCCCGCGCAGTTGACCTCACAACTCGTGTTGAATGTTTCGGGGCAGGCGCGCGAGGAAACGCTCGGCCCCGTCCTGCCCGATGGATTCGCGCCGATCTCCATCGAAGGCGATTGGCCCGCGCGTCTGGATGCCGATGGCAAACTGCATGTGCAAGTGCAGCCCGGCAATGCCACGCTGACGCTGCAAGCGCGCGCGCTGGCGCCGCTGACCACGGTGACCGCGCACCTGGCGCCCGCGCCGTGGCCGAATCAGGAAATCTGGAGCTATGCCGCCGATCCGCATCTGCGCGTGACCGCGGCGAGCGGCGCGGTGCAGGTCGATCCGCGCCAGTCCGAGGTGCCGGGCGACTGGCAGAACTTACCGGCGTTCGCGCTCGGCGACGGAGCGAAACTTGGCATCGAGCAGCGCTCGCGCGGCATCGCACCGGATGCGGCGAACCGGCTGATCTTGCAGCGCGAGGCGTGGTTGGATTTTTCCGGCGGCGGTTGGTACGCGCGCGACGAGGTGCGCGGCACGATGGTCAACGGCTGGCGCTTCGACGTCGCCGCGCCGTATGCCCTCGAACAGGCCGTCGAGAACGGCGATGTGCGCGGCACCGAGGCGGAGACCTTGCTGATCACTCACGGCACGAAACCGGGCACAAGCGGCGTGGAGTGGCGCACGCCGAACGTGAATCTTCTGGCGAACCTGCGCATAGGCGCGGCTTCGTCCATGCCGGTCGCGGGTTGGTTGCAGCCCTTCGACAGCGTGAGTACGCGCCTGCATCTGCCGTTCGGCTACAAGCTGCTCGCCGCACCGGGTGCGGACAGCGCTGCCGGAAGCTGGATTGCCGGCTGGACGTTGCTCGATGTATTCGTCTGCGCGATTGCCGTGCTGCTCGCGTGGCGGCTGCTCGGCTGGATCGGCGGCGCGGCGGCACTTACGTATCTCATTCTCGGTTATCAGGAATCGGATGCGCCGCTGTGGAGCCTTATCGCCGTGATCGCGTTCGCCCTGATCGCGCGCGCGTTGCCGGCAGGAAAACTTGCGCGCGCAGCGCAGATCTTGCGCGGCGTGGCGTTGCTGGCGCTGGTGGTGGTCGCGCTGCCTTTCGTCGCGACGCAAGTGCGCGATGCGCTGTATCCGCAGCTCGAATCGGGCAGCTACGTTGCAGTTCCCCCGCAAACGCCGATGTCGATTCCGACACCGCCTCCGCCTCCTCCTCAGAAAATCGCCGGGCACCTCAAGGACATGGCAATGCCCGCACCGATGGCACGCGCAGCACCGCAAATGGCGGCTTCCGAGGCCATGCAATCGATCGTTGTCAGCGGGTCAAAGATCGGGCGCGCGGATCTCACCGACCACTACAGCCAGACGACGGTGGTGCAGACCGGCGCCGGCATGCCGAACTGGACGCTCGGCAGCGACGCGGTGCTGGACTGGAGCGGCCCGGTGCTGGCGGGGCAGAGCGTGCATCTGCTGATCGCGCCGCCGTGGCTGGTGCGGCCGTTGCGCATCGCGTTGGTCGCGCTGTTGGCTTTCCTGATCCTGCGCCTGTTCCGCAGCGCCGCGCCGGATTTCAAATTGCCTCGACGTGCCGCGTTGGGCGCGGCTGCGCTAGTGCTTGCCGGCATCGTTTTCGCGCCGGGTGCGCAGGCGCAGGGCTATCCACCTCAGGAACTGCTGCAACAATTGCGTGCGCGCCTGCTCGAAGCGCCGAAATGCGCGCCGTCTTGCGCCAGTATCGCGCAGGCGCAAGTGACAGCGGACGGCAACGATGTAAGCGTCGTGCTGGAAGCGCACGCAGGCGAGCGCATCGCGCTGCCGCTGCCCAACTCCGGCGACAGCGCGATGCTGAAAAGTGTACAAGTGGACGGCGTCGCCACCGACGCGATCGCGCGCGCGCAGGACGCAACCGACTGGTTGGCGCTGTCGCGTGGTGTGCATCGCGTTCAAATCGACTACGCCGTGGCCGGCGACAAGGCCACGTTCGCATTTTCGCTCAAGCCGACGCGCGTGCTGTTCGCCGGCAAGGGCTGGAACGCTTCGGGCCTTGCCGACGACCGTCTGCTTGCCGACAGCCTCACGCTCGCGCGCGTGCGCGCGGACGCGGGTGCGAAGCCGGCATTCGGCGTGCAGCAGTTTCCGCCCTATGTCGAGGTGACGCGCCGCCTCAATCTTGGACTGGAATGGTCGGCGACCACGCACGTGCAACGCCTCGCGCCCAGGACTGGCGGCTTTACCGTGGCCGTGCCGCTGCTCAAGGGCGAGCACGTGTCCACGGCTGGCTTCAAGGAAGTCGACGGCAAGGTCGATGCTGCCATCGCCGACGGCGCGGATTCGACCTTGTGGCAAAGCAATCTCGACAAGGGCGCGCAGTTGACGCTTACCGCGCCCGCGCTGAATGACCATGCGGAAGTCTGGCGCGTCGTCGTCAGTCCCACCTGGCATGTGGAATTTTCCGGCGTACCCGGCGTAGACCTCGCAGCCAATGACGACGCGAACGACTACCGCAACTTCGAGTTCCACCCGCTGCCCGGCGAAACGCTGACGCTGACGGTGACGCGGCCCGAGGCGGTGCAGGGCGCGCAACGTGCCATCGATGTGGCGAGTTTGAGCAGCGATGTCGGCCAGCACGCCTCCACGCACACATTGCATCTGGCGTTGCGCTCCACGCAGGGCGGCGATCAGACCATAGCGCTGCCGGCGGACGCGCAACTGTTGTCGGTCGCGCGCGACAACGCGCCGATCAATTTGCGCATGCAGAACGGCAAGTTGACCCTACCACTGACGCCGGGCCGGCACGAGTTCGACGTGCGCTTCCGCACGGACACGGAACTCACCATGTTGAATCGCACGCCGCCGGTGTCGCTCGGGTTGGCCGCCGCCAACGTGAGCCTGCAAACGAACTTGCCGCAGGATCGCTGGCTGCTCGCGGCATGGGGTCCGCTGGCCGGTCCGGCGGTTCTGTACTGGGGCGAATTGATCGTGATGATCCTCGTCGCCTTCGCGCTGTCGCGCAGCGGACGCACGCGCCTGAAATTCCGTGACTGGCTGCTGCTCGGGCTCGGATTTTCCACGTTTTCGTGGGGTGCGCTGATTGTCGTCGTGGTGTGGCTGTTCGCTTTCGACTGGCGCGGTCGCGAGGCGCAGCCGAAAACCGAATCGTTGTTCAATCTGAGCCAGATCGGGTTGGCGGTGCTGACCCTGTTCGCACTGGCGAGCCTGGTCTCGGCCATTCCGCAGGGCCTGCTCGGGTCGCCCGACATGCACGTCGTCGGCAACGGCTCGACGGCGCAGGCGCTGCAATGGTTTGCCGATCGCAGCGCCGACGCGCTGCCGCAGGCAACGGCGGTCACAGTGCCGCTGTGGGTATACAAAGCGCTGATGTTGGCGTGGGCGCTATGGCTGGCGAACGCGCTGATCGGCTGGCTGCGCGATGCGTTCGCCGCATGGACGAAGGATGGCTACTGGCGCAGTTCGTCGACGCCCGTGGTTGCTGAAGAGGCCGCAGAGGAAAAACCGACGGACGCTTCGTGACGATTCCACTTTCGGTGCGCGGCCTGCTTGCCGAGGCGCAGGCCGCGTTGCGTGGCGAGGATGGTCGACTCGATGCCGAATTGCTGCTCGCGCACGCGCTTGGCGTGGATCGCGCCTGGCTGATCGCGCACCGCGACGATGCAGTCGCGCCCGCGCTGGCCGGGCAGGCGCGTTGCTGTGTATCGCGCCGCGCTGCCGGTGAGCCGATCGCCTACATCGTCGGCCATCGCGGATTCCACGCACTCGATCTCGCCGTGACGCCCGACGTGCTGATTCCGCGCCCGGAAACCGAATTGCTGGTCGAACTCGCGTTGCAACAGATTGCGCAAAGTGGAAATGTGGAAATCGCGGATCTCGGTACCGGCTCCGGTGCCATCGCGCTGGCCATCGCGATGGCGCGTCCGCAGGCGCGCGTGTTGGCAACGGACGCGAGCGCGGCCGCGCTTGACGTGGCGCGCGGCAACGCGCAGCGGCTCGGTATCGGCAATGTAGCATTCGCGCAAGGCGACTGGGGCGCGGCGCTCGGTGTGCGGCGCTTCGATTTGATCGTGTCGAATCCACCCTACATCGCCGCAAACGATGCGCATCTGGTGCAGGGCGACCTGCGCTTCGAACCGCGCGCGGCGCTGGCATCCGGAGCCGATGGTCTCGACGCGATTCGCGCGATCGTCCGCGCTGCGCTGGCGCATTTGCGAGACGGTGGCTGGCTGTTGCTGGAACACGGCTTCGATCAGGGCGCCGCCGTGCGCGAGTTGTTGCGGCAAAGTGGATATGTGGAAGTTTTCACGGCACGCGATCTGGAAGACCGCGAGCGGGTGAGCGGTGCGGTCAGACCGCGCTGACGACGCCGACGCGCGGAGCCGGCGCAAACTGCGGCCAGCGCACGAGAATCGCCGCGCGGATTCCCGCAGCGTCGATGCCGGCCTCGGCGAGCAGTTGCTCGCGGCTGGCGTGTTCGAGGAACGCATCCGGCAAGCCGAGTTGCAGCAGCGGCGCATGCACATTTTTTTCCGCGAGCAGTTCCGCGACCGTGCCGCCGGCGCCGCCGGCAATGGCGTTGTCCTCGACCGTGACGAGCGCCGTGTGCGTGCGCGCGAGTTCGAGCACCAACGCTTCATCCAGCGGTTTGACGAAGCGCATGTTGACCACGGTGGCGCCAAGTTCCGCACCGACGGCAAGCGCATCGGCGAGCGGGCTGCCGAAAGCCAGGATTGCGATACCCGCGCCGCGCCGGCGGATTTCAGCCTTGCCGACGGGCAATGACTTCAATTCGGATTCGATTTTGACGCCGGTGCCGCTGCCGCGCGGATAGCGCACCGCGGCCGGACCCGTGTGCAGGAACGCGGTGGTCAGCAGTTGCCGGCATTCGTTTTCGTCAGCCGGTGCCGCGATGAGCATGTTCGGGATGCAGCGCAGGTAGGTCAGGTCAAAACTGCCGGCGTGCGTAGCGCCGTCCGGGCCAACCACGCCGGCGCGGTCGATGGCGAAGGTGACGTCAAGATTTTGCAAGGCGACGTCGTGGATCAACTGATCGTAGCCGCGTTGCAGAAACGTCGAATAGATCGCGACGACGGGTTTCGCGCCCTCGCAGGCCATGCCGGCGGCGAGCGTCACCGCGTGCTGCTCGGCGATGCCGACATCGAAATACTGTGCCGGGTGTTCCTTCGAGAAGCGCACGAGGCCCGAGCCTTCGCGCATCGCCGGCGTGATCGCGAGCAGGCGCGGCTCGGCGGCGGCCATGTCGCACAGCCAGTCGCCGAAGATGTCGGTATAGGTTTTCTTGCCGGCGGATTTCTTCGCCAGGCCCTTGTCGGGATCGAACGGGCCGACCGCGTGATAGTCGATCTGCGCAGCTTCAGCCGGCGCGTAGCCCTTGCCCTTGGTGGTGACGATGTGCAGCAGTTGCGGGCCTTTAAGATTCTTCAGGGTTTTCAGCGAATGCAGCAGTTGCGGCAGGTTGTTGCCGTCGATCGGCCCGAAATAATGGAAATTGAATTCCTCGAAAAGCGTGCTGGGCACGAACATGCCCTTGAGGTGTTCTTCCCAGCGCTTGAGAAAACGCCACAGCAGACTGTCGCGGCGCAGACGGCGCTTGGTGCCTTCGCGCAACGCGTTCAGGCGGCGGCTGATCATCAGACGTGCGAGCATCTTCGGCAAAGCGCCGACGTTTTCGCTGATCGACATCTGGTTGTCGTTGAGGATCACCAGCATGTCGGGATCGACATCGCCGCCGTGGTGCAACGCCTCGTAGGCCATGCCGCCGGTGAGGCCGCCGTCGCCGATGATGGCGACGATTTTGCGCGCATCGCCACGGCATTGCGCTGCAATCGCCATGCCGAGCGCGGCGGAGATCGAGGTCGAGGAATGACCCACGCCGAAAGCGTCGTACGGGCTTTCGTCACGGCGCGGAAACGGCGCGAGGCCGCCCTTGTGCTTGATCGTGTCGATGCGGTCGCGCCGCCCGGTGAGGATCTTGTGTGGGTAGCACTGGTGGCCTACGTCCCAGACCAGGCGATCGTTCGGTGTGTCGAAAAGATAATGCAGTGCGACGGTCAGCTCGACCACGCCCAGACCCGCGCCGAAATGGCCGCCGCTGCCGGCGACCTGTTCGATCAGGTATTCGCGCAGCTCGCGTGCGACGTTCGGCAATTCGACTTCGCCCAGCTTGCGCAGGTCGTCGGGCGAATCGATGCGGGCGAGGTGCGGATAGCGCGTGGAATCAATCATCTTTCTATTTTCGGCCACGAAGCCAGTGTGGGCAAGGATTGCGGCACCGGCATGGCGGCGCCGTGGCGTTTTAGAGCTTGGCGTCGGGGCGGCTCTGATCGGAACGGTCCCGGCGCAGCGTTTTGCGAATCGTCTGGCGGATGCGGATGTGGCGGTCCGCGTCGCGCGTCTCCTTCAACCGCCGCGAGTGCGCGGTGACCAGGTCGCCGCGCGTGAGCACGCCGGTGAGCTTGGTCGGCGCTTCGCGCGTCGCCACGATCACGCTGCCGACGTTGTGCTCGACCATGTGATCGGCGGCTTCGCGCAGAGAATGATCCTCGAACACCACCAACGGCGCCTGTGTGAGCAAGTCGCCAATGCGCATGAGCCCGGCATGCGCAGGATCGAGTAATTCGCGGCGCGTGATGATGCCGCGCGCGTTGCCGGCATCGTCCAGCACCGGATAGCCGAGAAACTGCGCCTTGGCCTCGCCCGAAGCCAGCCAGCGCCGGATTTCGCCGAGCTCGTCGGAAGTCTTGAGCGCGGTGACGTTGCGCGAAGCGCTGTCGCGCACCAGCACTTGGTCCAGATAATCGGCCGCGTATTCGGTCGGCACACGCACGCCGCGGCGCGCGATCTTGGCGGTCATGATCGTGTCGCGCATGGTCAGGCTGGAAACGAGGTACGCCGCCGCACAGCCGCCGAGCAGGGGCAGGATGCCGGCCGGCTGCAGCGTGGTCTCGAACGCGAATACCACCGAGGTGAGCAGGGCGCGCGAGGCGCCGGCAAAGATCGCGGCCATGCCGACCAGGCCGGCGATGCGCGGGTCGATGCCCAAATGTGGAAAAAGCGACAGTGCGGCATAACCGGCGACGCCGCCGAACGCGCCGCCGATTGTGAACAGCGGAGCCAGCGTGCCACCCGAGGTACCGCTGCCGAGCGCGATCGACCACGACAGGAACTTCATCACGCACAGGAACATCAGCGCCTGTGCGGTGAAATTGCCGGACACGATCTGTTCGATATTGGTGTAGCCCACGCCAAGCGTCAGCGGTGCGAAATAGCCCACCACGCCGACCGCGACGCCGCCGATCGCCGGCCACCACATCCAGTGCACCGGCAGATGCTCGAACGCGTCCTCGATCGCATAGACAAGCCAGGTCACGCCGACGCTGACCGCGCCGAGCAGGGCGCCGAGCGCGATGTAGAACGCGAGCGCGCCGCCGCCGGGCGTCGCGATCGCGGGCATGGCGAAGACGGCCTGCGAACCGACCAGCGCGTAGCGGATGCCGGCCGCCGTGGTCGTGGCCAGCGCGACCGGAATCAGCGAACGCGGACGCAGTTCGAACAGCAGCAGTTCCACGGCCAGGATCGCCGCCGACACCGGCGAGCCGAACACGGCAGCCATGCCGGCGGCGGCGCCAGCGGCGAGCAGGATTTTGCGTTCCGTTGCGGTCACGCGCAGGACTTGTCCGATCAGCGAACCGAGCGCGCCGCCGGTCGCGATGATCGGGCCTTCGGCGCCGAACGGTCCGCCGGTGCCGATCGCGATGGCCGACGAAACCGGCTTCAGGAACGTGATCCGCGGCGCGATCTTGGATTCGTTGAGCAGCACCTGTTCCATCGCCTCGGGAATGCCGTGCCCGCGGATCGCGGCCGAGCCCCAGCGCGCCATCGCGCCGACGACGATGCCGCCGATCACCGGAACAGCGATCACCCACAGGCCGAGATGGTTGTCGGCCGGTGAGGAAAATGCCGTTGACCAGCGCCCGTAGAAACTCAGGTTGGTGACCAGACCGATCAGTGCGGTCAAGAATTGCGCGATGAACGCCGCGGCCACCGCGAGCAGAACGGAAATGGCGGATACCAGCACCACGCGCTTGTCGACCAGGATGGTCTTGCGCGGAATGCGGGCGGCTAGCAACGTGTCGGCCAGCGCGGGCGCGACGGGAACGGCACCGCGCGGCGCGCCGGAACGATCCGGTTGTTCCGGATTCGGATGCGTCATGAAAGTTGGGGGCAACGTGTTTTAGTGCGGCGCAGCATAGCGCCGAACGCGCGTGCGAACAATGCGCGCGAAGTTCCGGTTACGCGATTTGACGACGATTTTTCGGCAGATGGTGCACGAGAAATTCCATCTGGTCGGCGAGAATGTTGCGGTTGGACAGGATCAAGTGCTCCACCCAACTTGGCCGGTAGGGCACGGCGAGCAAGGGCATGCCGGCCTGCTGCGGTGTCTCGCAACCCTTGCTCACGTTGCATGCGATGCAGGCGCTGACCACGTTTTCCCAGACATCCAGGCCGCCCTTGGACAGCGGCACCACGTGATCGCGCGTGAGTTCTCCGCGTGAGAAATGCTCGCCGCAGTACAGGCACAGCATGCGGTCGCGCGCGAACAATGCGACATTGGTCAGTGCGGGTGCGGGATCGATCAGGCTGGAACGCGCATGGCCGCGGCTGGCGACGATGGGATGCAGATCGATGAGGCTTTGCGTCCCACTGTCGCGGTTGGTGCCGCCGTGGATGGTCAGGCACGGTCCGCCCAGCGTCCAGGCCACAGCGTCGCGTACGTAAAGGCACACCGCATCCTGCCAACTCATCCAGTCCAGAATGCGTCCGCTGGAATCCAGCGACAGGACACGGGTGCTATGGATGTCGTTGCTGGTTCTGACTTCCGCCAGCATATGCTCCTCCTTCATGTCAGGTGGAACTGTTCACGTGAATCTAATTGCGATGCTGTCGGTTCCGCAGCATAGGCTTTTGCTGCGCAAAAAACTACAACGGCCGCATTGCGCGGCCGTTGTAGACAACAAGGAAAACTCCAGCCGTTTACTGTGTCGTTTACTGTCCTGTTGGAAGCGACAACATCTGGATGGCTTCGTTGGTGCGGGTAAAGGAACTTCCGTCCCCGTTGGCCATATTGAACGTCACCGTGCCCGTCGGTCGCTGGGTGCCGTTGATTGGATTCAGCGTGAGGGTCATGCTGCCGATCTGCGCGCCTTGCGCGCCGCCTGCCGGTGGCGCGCAAGTGCGGCAAAAGCCGTTGGTGATCTTGTACACGGGCATGGTCACGCTATTGCCGGCCAGCGTACCGGAGGCCGTTGCCCACACGGGCTGGTTGGACTTGCCCGGATAGTAGAGATAAACGACGACGGTAGGCGCGGTGCTGCCAGTATTGACGTCGAGCAATTCGAAACCCCAGCCGGAGTCAGCCGAGCCGGCATACCAGTGGCCGTTGTAATCCGGGGTTGCGTGCGAGCTGAGCGCGACGATGGGCTGCACGCACCACGACTTGTTCTGGTCGGCGGCGGGATTGCTCGTGTCCGTGCCGATCACCCAATACATGACCGCCAGTTGCGATGCCTGACTGCGATCGACGTTGCGGCAAGCCGGGGAATTCGCTGCTTGATTGAAGTCGACCACGACACTGCCGTAGTAACCCGGATCGGCTGAAACATTGAGTTGTCCTGGCGCATTTGAGGCATATTTCACGCGCAACAGGCTGCTGCCGTTGGCGCTCTGGATGAGAGGAAGGAACGTGCCATCGACAATACGCCCTACGGCCTGGTACCACTCCGGTACGCCGTTCGCATCGTAGGTATAAAACGTCAAAACGTATACATCGCCGTTGACCGCATCGTGAGCGGCCAACTGGAAATCAAAGCCGTGGCCAGAATGCGAAACGTCATACCAGTTGCTCGGAATAGGCTGGCCCCAGGTTGGCATCGCTGCGCTCGCATTCGACCAGCCGATCGGCGCGAGCATCGGCACCGCCAGTCCCATGCTGCGCAGGTTCGCGTTCGAGTAGTACGCATTCATCATGTCGCCGGACTGCACGGTGTGCGATAGCGTCGAGCCGTTCTGCATGGCGCACGTCGTGGTCTTGGATTTGTCGCAGGGTGCGTAAAGACTGGGGAAATTGCTCGGCGCGGCGTTGGCGGAATTGATGTTGATGTCGGTCGCGCCGGCAGCAGTCGCATCGGACCAGCGCAGGCCGGTGCAATAGCCGTTGTACGCGGCGCCGCAATTTGCCGCGCCTATCAAACCGGGCGAATAACCGGACGTCACTTCCGCACCACTCACCATCGCCGCCGCGCGCGCGGCGTCGTCGGCGCCGTTGACCTCGTAGCCGGCAAATGGCGTATACGTGCTGCCATTGATGATGGCCACGTTGGCGTCGAAGATGTCGTCGAACGGGCCGTCGGTCAGATTCGTGTAGTCGATGGAGGCCGTATTGTTCACGGCATCGATCGTAAGACCGGCCTTGGCACCGAGCGGACCTTGCGTCGAATCGCTGTTGACCAGGCCCAGGAAGCCCAGCCCATGCGTCATTTCATGCATTGCGATGCTGATGAAATCCACGTCGCGCGGCGGTTTCAGGCTCGGGTCGAAGCCGAGGTAGAAGTTCTCGCCGCCGAGCACGGTGGACGAGCCGATATCCATGTTGAACGTCGCGGCGATCTCGTCATTGCTTTTCGTGTCGCAGGGGCCGCCGGCGAATCCGCACAGGCTCGAACCGTTCAGGCGCGTTGCCGCCGTGGACGGATACCAGGTGTACTTCTGCGGCAGCGGTGGCGACGGAAACTGCGGTTCGTCGTAGAAGAACGAGGTCGCGCCCGCGTGCGCGAGCGTGGCGGACTTGTCGGTGCCGCCCAGGTGCGCGCCGCATGCCTGCACTGTCACCGTGGTCTGGATGCCTAGTTGCGTGACGAGTTCTTCGGTGGCCTTGGTGAGCGCGTTCTTGCGCTGTTGGCCCAGTGTCGTGCCGTTGTTGCCGCCGATCGGCGTGGCGACTGTGGTATCCGTCCAGAAACTGGTGTCGCAGTTGTTGGTGATGTCACCTTTCGGATCGGTGTAGGCGCTGTTGAAATCCAGCACGATATTGCCGACCGGCAAAGTCGAAGAATACGTCGCAGTCAGTGTGCCGTTTGCGGTCGAGCTGCCGCCGTTGATCAGCGCGATGTACCAGCGCCCGGCCTGCAGTGGCACCTTGTCCGAGGGCAGGATCAGCACCGATTCATTCGACGTGGCACTGATCGAATGGTACTGGCCGTAACGGTTGAGCAGGTCGTAGCTGACTGTCGGGTAGCCGACGCTTGTGTCCTGCACCGGGAACGGCGAGCCATGGCGCACGAACATGTCCACGTCGCCGCCAGCGGCGTTGAGGTTGACCGAAAGCTGCTGCGCGCCCGCCGGAACGTCGATGTAGTAGTTGGAAAAATAATTGCCTGCGGGCAGTGTCGGCAAGTTGGTTACGGCGCCGGAATTCAGGCCCACATCGGCCCATGCGACGGAAGAAACCGCGAGTGCGGCGGCGAAAATCCCGAGACGGCGCATCATTGCTGCACCTGCGCGTCCGGCGTGACGGTTCGGTTTGGCGGCAGTGCGATCTTTGCGTGAGGATTCGGTTCCTGGTCGCACTGCATGCGCAGGCTGCCGTCGGGCTGGCGCACAAGGCGCGTCACGGTGACGGTCGGCGGCGGCAGGCGCAATTTGTCGGCGGGTTTGAACTGCGCTGCGGCACCGGATTTGGCTTGTGTCGAGGGTGCCAATGGTTGCGCGACCATCGGCGTATCGGCCCAGGCGGCGGTTGCGGCCAGCAGGCCAAAGACGAGAAACGGTGATTGGCGGAACATGCGAAAGTCCAACGATTAGTAGAACGCCGATGATAACGCGGACCCGTTAGCTAAACGTGTGAGTGCGACAACCCGAGTTGACGGATCGAGCCATTCCCGGCCCGGTAGCTGTGCGCCAATGCGCGCTGCACGAAGGCTTCGGCGTCGGCGACTGCCTTGCGCAGAGAATGGCCGCGCGCCAATCCGGCGGCAATCGCCGACGCGAGCGCACAGCCGGTGCCGCGTGCCCGGATCGGCAGGCGCGGATGGCGAAATTCCACGATGCCGAGCTTATCGGCGAGCACGTCGTACACTTCACGGCCGCGGCCATGTCCGCCCTTCAGCAGGACCGCCCGCGCACCGCGCGCGCGCAACTCGCATGCGGCCTGAGCTGGATCCGAGATGCGTCGGCCGAGCAGGATTTCCGCTTCGGGCAGGTTCGGCGTCAGCAGCGCTGCCATCGGCACGAGTTCCTCGCGCAGTACGCGCAATCCGGTGGGCGGCAACAGCGCGGTGCCGCTGCTCGACGCCAGCACCGGATCCAGAACGATGTTGCGCGCCGCCATCTCGCGCAGCGTGCGTGCGGTCGCGCGCGCAATCGGTGCGGAGCCGAGCATGCCGATCTTGGCGGCAGCAATGCGGGAATCGGCAAACGCCGCGCGGATTTGCGCCTCGACGTACACGACCGGAACACGATGAATCGCCTGCACGCGTTGTGCAGTTTGCGCGGTCACGGCCGTGATCGCCGCGAAACCGTGCACGCCGAAGGCAGCGAAGGTTTTCAGATCCGCGGCAATACCGGCGCCACCACTGGAATCCGATCCAGCGACGGTCAGGGCACCCGGTGTTCTGGCGGTTTTCGGCATCAAGCGTATTATTTTTGCAACAAATAAAATGGGAAAGAGCGGAAAAGTCCCAAAAAACATTGACTCAATGGGTCATCAAAGGCTTGACGCGCTGTCGCATTTTTGCCAAACTGGCCTCGGAGACAACCACTCCTAACGCATCCAGGGCCATGCGTCGGTCAACAGCGAAGGCAAAAAATCTTGCGGGAGCGCTCGGGCTTGTCCTGACGCTCCCGCTTTCTTTTGCCGCAGCGGCGGAACGCCCGCATGCGAACGTCTCCGCGCTCGCCGCCTACACGCAATCGGCAAGTATACTCGACGCATGGCGCGACTACGCGCTGGCGGATCTGACCCGTGGTTTCGACTGGGCGGACAACGGTGGCGCCGCGCCGCAGGCGCCCGGTCTTTTCGACCGTGGCATCGCGCGCGTCGCGACTTCACCCACGATGTTCAACGGCAGCGGCTTGAATGCCTCGCCGCTGTCGGTCATCTTCCTCAAGACCAAGGTGGCCGACACGCCATTGGCGCCGGCCGATCAACCGAGTCTGTTGCGCGATTACACGCCGGGTCTGCAGCGTTATCTGCTGGCGTCGTCCTATGCGCAGCGCTGGGGCGATGCCTCGTCGCTGAGCGTGTCTGCGATTTTCGCCTATCAGCGATTTGCCGGGCTCGGCCTTGGCATCGCGAACGTGCCGCTGCACGCGGGCGCCGATACGGCTTTGGCGCCGGTGATGGTGGACAAGTACGCGGGTTCCTACGGCACGGGCCTGCGCATGGATTTCGAGAACCGTCTGAACGAGCGCGTGAGTTGGCAAGTGGGCGCGCAGTCGCGCGTGAACATGGACGCGTTCAACAATTATCGCGGTGTGTATTCGGAGCCTGGCAGTTTCGATATTCCCGCCAGCGCAAACGTGGGCCTGGGATTCACGCTTACTCCGAATTTGAAGGCGGACATCGGCGCCGAACGCGTGATGTACAGCAATATCGCGCCATTCACGAGCGCCGCATTGCCGAACCGTTTCCTGGTGCTGCTCGGAAGTTCGATTTCGCCGACGTTCGCGTGGCAAAACCTGGATGTGTATTCGACCGGTTTCAGTTGGCGCGATCCGGGCAATGGCGTGTGGTCGCTGCACTACACCACGCGTGAACAGCCGTTGCCGACTTCGCCACTCCTGCAGTCGGCGCTGGAACCGTATCTGGCTTCGCACAACGTCGAATTCGGCTTCACCCGCGCATTCGGCGCCGCCTCCGGCCTGCATGTGGCGGCTTCCTATGCGCCCTCGGAATTCGTGCTGGGTCTGCCGACCAGCAACAGTCTGCGCACGCCGAACACGGGCGGGCAAATCGAGTACCAAGTGCTCTGGACGACACTGTTCTGAGTCTGCGCTTTGTGTAGAATCCAAAAACAACGGGAGCCGTGTGGCTCCCGTTTTCGTTTGCGACTCTACACATTCCGCTCTACAACATCTCGGAAGCGTAATCCGCCAGCCGCGAACGTTCGCCACGGCGCAGCGTCACATGTGCCGAATGCGGCCAATCCTTGAAGCGATCGACGGCATAGGTCAAACCCGATGTGGTTTCCGTCAGGTACGGCGTGTCGATCTGTTCGACGTTGCCCAGGCACACCATTTTGCTGCCGGGTCCGGCGCGCGTGAGCAGGGTCTTCATCTGCTTTGGCGTTAGGTTTTGCGCTTCGTCGATGATCACGTAGCGATTCAGGAAGGTGCGTCCGCGCATGAAGTTCAACGAGCGGATCTTGATGCGCGAGGCGAGCAGATCGTTCGTCGCCTGGCGGCCCCATCCACCGCCTTCCTGCGGCGTGGCGAGCACTTCGAGGTTGTCGGTGAGTGCGCCCATCCATGGCGTCATCTTTTCCTCTTCGGTGCCGGGCAGGAAGCCGATGTCTTCGCCCACGGAAACCGTCGCGCGGGTCATGATGATTTCGCGGTAACGCTGCTGGTCCATTGTCTGCGCGAGGCCCGCGGCGAGCGCAAGCAGGGTTTTGCCGGTGCCGGCCGTGCCGAGCAGGGTGACGAAGTCGATTTCCGGATCCATCAGTGCATTGAGTGCAAAGTTCTGCTCGCGGTTGCGCGCGGCGATACCCCAGACCGTGTGCACACCGCGGTAGTCGTCGACGATTTGCAGTGTTGCCTTGCCGCCATCCACGCTCAGCACGCGCAGTTCGACGTCGTTTTCTCCCGGCAGGTAGAGAAACTGGTGCGGATACCAGTCTTCGTCCTTGCGCCGTTTGACTTCGTAGAGTGTATGGCCGCGCTCCGACCACGAACGCAACTCCGAGTGGCGATCCCAGAAATCCTTCGGCAACTCGGCGTGCCCCGCGAACAGCAGGCTGAAATCATCCAGCGCGCGATCGTTCTCGTAATCCTCGGCGGGAATGGCGTGGATCGACGCCTTGATGCGCAGGTTGATGTCCTTGGACACGAGCACGACAGACGCTTCCGGCTTGTGCTCGCGCAGCGCGACGACGGACGCCAGGATCAGATTGTCCGGCAAGGCTTTGCGCTTGCCGTTCGCGCCATTCGTTTCGAAGTCGCGGGTCTGGAAATACAGACGTCCGACTTGCGCCTTACGGTCGAGTTGCAGGCCCTGCGGCAGTTTCAGTTCCAGGCCCTGGTCGATCGGCTGCTTGCGGTTGCGCTCGATCAGCTCGTTGATGAAGCGGCTGACCTGGCGTGCATTGCGCGAGACTTCGGAAGTTCCCTTTTTCGCCGCATCGAGTTCTTCGAGCACCGTCATCGGCAGGAACACGTCGTGTTCCTCGAAGCGGAACAAGGCGGTCGGGTCGTGCATCAGCACGTTGGTGTCGAGAACGTAGATACGCTTGCCCTTGGTCATGCGGCGATTGCCCCCTGTGCCATGCGGTGGAAGGTTGCTGCGCGAAGCGCGCTGGTGGATTTGATGAGATAGACAGTCACGCAGGTGTGCCGCCGACTGCGTCGAGTACGGCTTGCGCGTGGCCCGTCACTTTCACGCTGCGCCATTCGCGCAGCAGTTTTCCGCCGGCGCCAATCAGAAAGGTGCTGCGCACCACGCCGAGGAATTTGCGCCCGTACAATGTCTTTTCGTGGATCACGTCGAACGCCTTGCACCAGCGTTCGTCGGGGTCGGAAACCAGCGCGAAGTCCAGACTTTGCTTGTCGCGAAATTTTTCGTGCGAGGCCAGTGAATCGCGCGACACGCCGAGGACGACGGCCTTGTGCCGGGCGAAGGATTTGGCGAGATCGCGGAAATCCTGTGCCTCGCGCGTGCAGCCCGGCGTTGCGTCCTTGGGATAGAAATATACGACGACGGGACGGCCGCGCAGATCGCGCAAACGAATCTCGCCGTCAGTGCTTGCGCCGCGCAGGTCGGGAACAGCCTTGCCGATTTCGACCATCAGAATTTCACCGGATCCATGATCGCATCGAGATTCTGGCCGTCGCAGAATTCGAGGAAATCGTCGCGCAGCGCGGCAATATGCGTGTTCGCCGGTATGCCGATGGTGATCTGTGCCGAGAACATGTCGGCGCCGGTCTGCATCGCGCGGTAACGCATCGATTGCAACTGCTCCACGCTGATGCCGTGTTCCTGGAAAAATTCGGCGAGTTGAAAGAGTATGCCGGGCTTGTCCGCGGCGACGACTTCGATCACATACGGCAGCAGATTGGTCTGCGCGGGTTTCGGCCCGGTGCGAAAATGCGTCAGGCGCAGGTCTTCGTCGCGCTCCAGCCGCGCCAAAGCGGTTTCGAGCTTGGCGATGGCGTCCCACGGTCCCTGCGCAAGCGCAAGCACGCCAATCTCGTTGCCGATGGCAGACACGCGCGTTTCGACGATGTTGCAACCGGCGTCGGCGACGCGTTTGGCGATGACGACGAGCGGCGGCCGCGTGGCCGGTGCAAAGGCGTTGATCAGCAGAAAGTTTTCGTTCGCGGCCGGACGCGCAGTGGCATCGATGGGTGCAGCTACTTCCGGAATTTTGCGCATGTCGTGGTGAAAGCCGGCGTCGCTGGCGAGAATACTTGCCGCTTCAACGGGTGGCAAGTAACATCGCCAACTCACGTCGATCCCGGTTCCTGTCTTGAAAAAACTTGTCGGCAGCATCTGCGCGCTGGCCACGCCATTCCGTGGAGACGGACTCGATCTGGGCGCATTCGGCGCGTTGATCGACTACCAGCTTGCCAGTGGCACGCAAGGACTCGTGGTGGCAGGTTCCACCGGCGAAGCACACGCCCTGAGCGAAGCCGAATTCGAGTGTGCGCTCGCGTTCGCACTCGAACGCGTGGCCGGGCGCGTGCCCGTGCTGGCCGGTACCGGCACTGCGAACACACGCAAGACCATAGCCGCCACGCGCCGCGCGCAAGCCATCGGCGCGGATGCCGCGCTCGTGGTGACGCCGTATTATGTGCGGCCGACACAAGAAGGCTTGCATCGGCATTTTTCCGCCATCGCCGATGAAGCGGGATTGCCGATCGTGCTGTACAACGTGCCTTCGCGCACCGGTTGCGACATGTTGCCGGAAACAGTCGCGCGCCTGGCAGGGCACGAGCGCATCGCCGGCATCAAGGAAGCGCGCAACGACGACGCGCGCGTCGCCGCCATCGTCGCGCTCAAACGCCCGGATTTCACCGTGCTGAGCGGCGACGATGGCACCTGTGCGCAGGCCATGTTGGGCGGTGCCGACGGCGTGATTTCCGTTGCGGCCAACGTCGCGCCAGCCGCCGTGCGCGCGCTCTGTGATGTCGCCTTGGCCAAAAACGCCGGACGCGCGCGGGAACTGGACGAGAAACTCACCGAACTTTACGCCTTGCTCGGCGCCGAACCGAACCCGATTCCGGTAAAATGGTGCCTGCACGCGCTCGGGATTTGCCTGCCCGATCCTCGCCTGCCGTTGACGCCGTTCGGTTCCAAGCATCATGAAGGTGCGCGGCAGGTGCTCAGCGCGTTGAATCTGGCCGCGGTTCAGTCGCGGCACAGCAGCGTAGCGTAAGCTCCCGCAAACCAATCGAATCAATCAGATCATACCCATCAGATCATATCCATCAGGATCAGCCGTGAATCGTACTCTTTCCTATCGTTGGGCCATTTCCCTGATCGCCGCCGCCGGTCTACTTGTTCCGTCACAACGACAACTACTATGCGAAGGCGAAGCAGACCGCGCCGCTGGAAGTGCCGCCGGATCTGGATACGCCGGTGTCTTCCGACGCGATGGCCATTCCGCAACCCGGCGCGCCCGGCGCAGCGGCACAAACGTCCGCCGGCAACGTCGGCAGCGCACCGCCTGCGGTAACGATCGCCGGCAGCGGCAGTCTGCGCATCGCCGACAACGTCGACCACGCCTGGCAGCGTGTGGGAATCGCGCTTGAACGCTCGCAGGCCGGCACGATCAGCGCGCGCGACGACAAGGCGCATACCTACACGGTGGAAGTTGCCGGTCTGCGCGCCGCGGCACAACTGGTCGCTCCGGCGGAGCATCATTGGTACACGCGCATCCTGCATCCGTTCGGCGGCGGCTCCAAACCGGCCAGTAGCGACACCGGCCCGGTCAGCGGCAATCTCACGGTGACGGTCAGCGCCGATGGCGACGGCGCGCGCGTGGAAGTGAACGGGCCGGAAGAAGCCGCCCGGCGCGTGCTGGAGATCCTGCGCGAGCGTCTCTCGTAAGCCGGAAGTTTTTCAGCGTTCCAGCAAGGGCAGCTTGCCGGTCTTGCCGTCCCATTCCTTGGCGTCCGGCGGCGCGTCCTTGCGTTCGGTCAGCACTGGCCAGATGCGCGCAAGTTCCGCATTGAGCGGGATGCAGTGCTCCTGGCCCGCGGGCACGTCGTCTTCAGGAAAGATCGCGTTGGCCGGGCATTCCGGTTCGCACAGCGTGCAATCGATGCATTCCTCGGGATCGATGACGAGGAAGTTCGGCCCTTCGTGGAAACAATCCACCGGACACACCTCGACGCAATCGGTGTATTTGCACTTGATACAATTTTCGACGACGACGAAGGGCATGACACCAAGCGCAGTAGCTGCAAGCAAAAAGTGGCGCTCCCAAGGGGATTCGAACCCCTGTTTAGGCCTTGAGAGGGCCCCGTCCTAGGCCTCTAGACGATGGGAGCGCGTCAGACATTAGTATACCGGGACGCGACTACATGGGACAATTCCCATGTGCGCGGGAAGCGCACCTCAAGACGAAACGATGAATCCATCCCCCCCGAATTCCGTCGCGCTGCGTATCATCCCGCGCGAACAGCACAGCATTTCGCGCAAGCAGATTTCCAGCGCTGCATTGCGTGTCCTTTATCGCCTTAACGAAGCCGGCTACGCTGCCTACCTTGTCGGCGGTGCGGTGCGCGATCTGCTCATCGGCGGCCAGCCCAAGGATTTCGACATCGCTACCGACGCGACGCCCGAGGATGTGCGCCGTCTGTTCCGCAACTGCCGTCTGATCGGGCGGCGCTTTCGTCTGGCGCACGTCGTGTTCGGTCCGGAGATCATCGAGGTTGCCACGTTCCGCGGCAGTGGCGATGGCGAGAACGGCGAGGGCGACCGCCACGTCGTCGATGGCCGCATCGTGCGCGACAACGTCTGGGGCACGCTCGAGGAAGACGCGCTGCGCCGCGATTTCACCGTCAACGCGCTGTACTACAGCATTGCCGATTTCTCGGTGCGCGATTACGTTGGCGGATTCGAAGACGTGCAGCGTCGCGTACTGCGCCTGATTGGCGATCCGGTACAACGCTATCGCGAGGATCCGGTGCGCATGCTGCGCGCCGTACGTCTGTCGGCGAAGCTGGATTTCGCCATCGCGCCCGAGGCGCGCGCGCCGTTTGCCGATCTCGGCGAGTTGCTCTCACAGGCGCCGCCGGCACGCTTGTTCGATGAAACATTGAAGATGTTTCTCGCCGGCAGCGGCCTGAAAAGTTTTCATGCACTGGAGCAATCCGGATTGCTCGGTGCGGTATTCCCGCTGACCGCGCGTGCCCTGGCGTTCCGCGGTGATTCCTTCCGCAGCCTGGTCGAGGCTGGTTTCGCCGGCACGGACGCACGTGTGGCCGATGGCAAGTCGGTGACGCCGGCCTTTCTGTTCGCGGTGCTGCTCTGGGGCGCGGTGCGTGCACAGGCCGAGCGCGAGATCGCGCGTGGCGTCGAGCCGAACCTGGCCTGGCAGCGTGTGAGTCACCAAGTTATCTCGGAACAGGCCAAGCACGTTGCGATTCCGCGCCGCTTCGGCCAGGTCATGCAGGAAATCTGGGTGCTGCAGCCACGCTTTGCCGACCGTCAGAAGAAGCGCGTGTTTCGCCTGCTCACGCATCCGCGCTTTCGCGGCGCCTACGATTTCCTGCTGTTGCGTGCGGCCGAAGGTGAGGAACTTGCCGAACTCGGACGCTGGTGGACGCATGCACAGCACACGCCCCACGAAACGCTGGCCACGGAGCTGGCCGTTGCACCAGAAGTCGGCGTGGACGCGGCTGCCGCGCGATCCGGCGATGGCGCGAAGAAACGTCGGCGGCGCCGGCACAAGCCGAAAGCGGCAGCTGTCGGCGCCGATTCGCAATAATCCACAATGGAAAACGTATACATCGGCCTCGGCAGCAACCTTGCCGATCCGCGCACGCAGGTGGAAAACGGCTTGCGTGCGCTTGCCGCATTGGCGGATTCGCGCCTGCGGCGGCGTTCGTGGCTGTATCGCACTGCGCCGTGGGGACGCGCCGATCAGCCGGAATTCGTCAACGCCGTGGCACACCTGGAAACAACGCTGACGCCACGCGAATTGCTCAATCGTTTGCTGGCTGTCGAGCGCGCCGCCGGACGCGTACGCGACGACACACGCTGGGGTCCGCGCGTGCTCGACCTGGACATTCTTGTTTTTGGCGAGATCGAACTGGACGAACCCGGCCTGCGTTTGCCGCATCCGCACCTGCACGAGCGCGCGTTCGCACTCGCGCCGCTCGCGGAAATCGCGCCGGATCTGGTAATTCCCGGTCGCGGTCGTGTGCGCGATCTGCTCACGCGCATCGACGTTTCTGATTGCGTGCCGCTTGCGGCAGAATAAGCGCCCTTGTTCGTGGAGTACGCCATGTACGCTGACCACAAGTCCGCCGCAGCGCGTGTTGCAATGACGGTGCCGCAACTGCACGCGATGAAGGCGAAAGGCGACAAGATCGTCATGCTCACCGCCTACGATGCCAGCTTCGCCGCGCAGTGCGACGCAGCCGGCATTGACGCTGTGCTGGTCGGCGATTCGCTGGGCATGGTCGTGCAAGGGCGTGATACCACACTGCCGGTTAGCGTCGACGACATGGTTTATCACACTGCCGCCGTGGCGCGCGGCGTGACCGGCGCACTGTTGATCGCCGACATGCCGTTCCTGAGTTTTTGCGACGTGGACACGGCCCTGCGCAACGCCGGCCGTCTGCTTGCCGATGGCGGCGCGGCGATGGTCAAGCTCGAAGGCGCCGGCTACGTACTCGAGGTGGTCGGCGCGCTGGCGCAACACGCGATTCCGGTTTGCGCGCATCTGGGCTTGACGCCACAATCGGTGCACAAGTTCGGCGGCTATCGCGTGCAGGGCAAAACAAAAGACGCCGCCGAACAGCTCGTGGCCGACGCGCGCGCGGTTGCCGATGCAGGTGCCGACCTGCTCGTGCTCGAATGCGTGCCGGCGGCGCTGGCCAAACGGATCACGGCGGAAGTTTCTATTCCGACGATCGGCATTGGCGCTGGCGCGGACTGCGACGGCCAAGTACTGGTGATCTACGACATGCTCGGCATCACGCCGGGCAAGCGGCCGAAGTTTTCCAAGGATTTTCTCGCCGGCCGCGGCTCGGTGAGCGAGGCGATCCGCGCCTACGCCGACGACGTGCGCAGTGGAAAATTCCCCGCGCCGGAACACGCATTTTGATGGATACCTTCCATTTCGCCACCGACTTGCGCGCGTGCGTGTCCGCATGGCGCTGCGCCGGCGCGCGCGTCGGTTTCGTGCCGACGATGGGAAATCTGCACGCGGGACATTTTTCGTTGATCGAACTCGCGCGCAAACACGCCGACAAGATCATCGCCAGCGTGTTCGTCAATCCCACTCAATTCGGCCCGAGCGAGGATTTCGCCAGCTACCCGCGCACGCTGGAGGCTGATCGTGCCGGGCTTGCCACGCACGGCTGCGATGCGTTGTTCGCGCCGGGCATCGATGAAATGTATCCCTTCGGCGTTGCCGAAACCGTGCGCGTGGATGTCCCGAAAATCACCGAAGTTCTGGAAGGCGAATCGCGCCCCGGTCACTTCGCCGGCGTGGCGACGGTGGTGACGAAATTGTTCAATCTCGTCCAGCCCGACGTCGCCGTATTCGGCCAGAAGGATTACCAGCAACTGCTCGTGATCCGACGGATGACGCAGGATCTGCGTCTGCCGATAGAAATCGTCGCCGCACCGACGCGGCGCGAAGCGAACGGTCTGGCGATGAGTTCGCGCAATCAATATCTGAGTCGCGAGGAACGCGATCGCGCTGCCGTCATCTATCGAACCTTGTGCGCCATGGGTGAGCAATTGCATGCCGGGAGATCGCACATGGCCATCGAAGCGGATGCTCGCGCTGCATTGGAAGCGGCAGGTTCGGTTCCGGATTATGCGGTGATAAGACGCGCATCCGATTTGTGCGTGCCCGGTCCGGCGGAGCGCAGCGGTTTGATCGCGCTGATCGCCGCGCGTCTGGGCCGTGCTCGACTGATCGACAATCGGTTGCTTGTCCTCTAGCTTTTGCGCAACGTCTGTGGTATTCTCACCACTGCCATAGGGATTTTTGCAACGCTCACGCGTTGCCCCAGGCTAGCAGGGCGGCATCGTTCTGGTAATCGTCACTCCGATAATTCAACCCTCGCCCGCAAAGCGAGGGTTTTTTTTCGCCAAGTGGTTGGACTGATCCGCAGAACATGGCCACGATGTTGCAAAAACGATACAAAATCCCGAGATGCGCACTTCAAGCCGATGCTCGTTGATGTTCAATGGCCCACTGGACGTGTTCGCGCACCAGCGCGGACGGATGATCAGCGCGTGATTTCAGCGCATCGCTGATCGCGGCACTACGCGGCGCGTTGCCCATGGCCACCGCAATATTGCGCAACCATTGTTCGTGGCCGATGCGGCGGATCGCCGAGCCTTCGGTGCGGGCGAGGAATTGCGTTTCGCTCCAGCCGAACAAGTCAACCAGTGCGGGGCCGTCCAGGCCGTGGCGCACGGCGAAATCCGGCTCGACGCTTTTCTTCGCGAACTTGTTCCACGGGCACACGAGCTGGCAGTCGTCGCAGCCGTAGATACGGTTGCCGATCAGCGGTCGCAGTTCAATCGGAATGCTGCCGCGCAGTTCTATGGTCAGGTACGAAATGCAGCGGCGCGCGTCGAGTTGCTGCGGGCCGACGATGGCCTGTGTCGGGCAGACCTCGATGCAGCGCGTGCAGGTGCCGCAGTGGTCGCTTTCGGCAGCATCGACCGGCAACGGCAGGTCGGTGTACAACTCGCCGAGGAAGAACCACGAACCGGCGCTGCGGTTGATCAGGTTGGTGTGCTTGCCGATCCAGCCGAGCCCTGAGTTGCGTGCCAGCGCTTTTTCCAGCACGGGTGCCGAATCGGCAAACACACGGTAACCGAACGGGCCGATTTTGTCCGCGATGCGGTCGGCGAGTTTCTGCAGACGTGCACGCACGAGCTTGTGGTAATCGCGGCCCAGCGCGTAGCGCGAAACGAAACCCAGTTCGGGATTTTCGATCACCTCCCAGGATTTGCGCGCGCCGGGCGGATC
>Ga0207654_10000429_pt1 | contig 24075 bp, 18 predicted proteins | sample KBSC64metaG_FD_184355 | JGI IMG/M metagenome (GOLD analysis project Ga0207654, IMG submission 184355) | Corn rhizosphere microbial communities from Kellogg Biological Station, Michigan, USA - KBS C6-4 metaG (SPAdes) (version 2) | ecosystem: Host-associated > Plants > Roots > Rhizosphere > Soil...
GGTATACGTGGTGTTTTTGTTCGTACCCGATTCGGCGAAATACCAACCGCTCGGCAGCGTGGTGCCGGTGCCGCTGGCGGCGAGGCTGTCGAAGGTTTGCACGGGCGGCGCACCGCCGACCAGCGACACATCCTGCGCGAAGGCGGTCGGTGCAATTAAAGAGAAAAGCGTAGCTAGCGCGGCACGCGCCGCGATGAGTTGGATTTGCATGGGCTCCCCAGCCTGAATGTCCGCGGATGAGGGCGGATATGTCGGGTGGAGCATAGCGCATTTTGCGGTCTTGCTGCCTGTATAATCCGCCCTCCCACGCGGTGGAAGAAGCGGCTCGTCCGCTGCCGAAGGCGCAACGCCCGTAATCGCTCAGGCCCGATACCGCCGCGCGGAAAAACTCTGGAGAGACCGGCGCGCAGAACAACGCGACATCCGGCGCCGAAGGGGCAAGAAGCGCAACGCTCACTGCGAGCGCGTTTCGAAACTCTCAGGCAAAAGGACAGAGGGGCGCCAAGCGTGCAGCATCGCACGCACCTACGAGTGCCCGCCATGTCCACTTCGCTTCCCTCGCTGCGCGATCTCGAGCAGCACGATGCCTTTATCGCCCGTCACATCGGCCCGAACGACGCCGAGATTGCGCCAATGCTGAAGACAGTCGGCCACGCTTCGCTTGAAGCCTTCACCGACGCCATCGTGCCCGCATCGATCAAATCGTCCGCGCCGCTCGCGCTGCCAAGTGCGATTTCCGAAGTCGAGGCGCTGGCGAAAATCCGCGCCATCGCGGACAAGAACAAGGTATTCCGCAGCTTCATCGGCCAGGGCTACTACGGCACGCACACGCCGAACGTCATCCTGCGCAACATCCTCGAAAACCCGGCGTGGTACACGGCCTATACGCCGTACCAGGCCGAGATTTCGCAGGGCCGCATGGAAGCGTTGATCAATTTCCAAACCCTGTGCGCGGATTTGACCGGCATGGAAATCGCGAATGCCTCGCTGCTCGACGAAGCCACCGCCGCGGCCGAGGCGATGACGTTGGCGCGGCGCTCGTCCAAGGCAAAAGGCAACGTCATCGTGGTATTCGGCGACGCGCATCCGCAGACGATTGACGTGATGCGCACGCGCGCCGAACCGCTGGGCCTGACGATCAAGCAAGCCAATTCCGCCGCCGAGTGGGACGCCGCGATCGCCGCGGACGACTACTTCGCCGCGCTGATCCAGTATCCGGCCAGCAGCGGCTGGCTGATGGACTGGAGCGACGAGGTCGCGAAAATCCACGCCAAGGGCGCGGCCGCGATCTTCGCCACCGACCTGCTCGCACTGACCCTGCTCAAGTCACCGGGTGAAATGGGCGCGGACATCGTCGTTGGCAACTCGCAACGCTTTGGCGTGCCGTTCGGATTCGGCGGCCCGCACGCGGCGTTTATGGCCTGCCGCGATGCCTACAAGCGCTCGATGCCGGGCCGCTTGATCGGCGTGTCGGTCGATGCGCAGGGCAACAAAGCGTATCGCCTCACGCTGCAGACGCGCGAACAACACATCCGCCGTGAAAAGGCGACGAGCAACATCTGCACCGCGCAGGTTTTGCTGGCGGTAATGGCTTCGATGTACGCCGTCTACCACGGCCCGGACGGCCTGACCCGCATCGCCATGCGCGTGTCGCGTTTGGCCGCGATCCTGGCCGCTGGATTGCGCCAGCTCGGTTTCACCCAATCGCATCATCCCAATGGCTTCGACACGATCAGCCTGAAAACCGATGCGCGCACCGACGCGATCATAGCGCGCGCGCAGGCGATGGGGGCGAACCTGCGCAAGGCCTGGGACGAATACATCTGCATCTCGCTGGATGAAACCAGCACGCGCGCCGACGTCGAATTGCTGTGGCGCATTTTCGGCGGCGACGCTGCGAAATTGCCGGACATCGACGCGCTCGACAAGACCGCGCCGTCGCTGATTCCGGCCGAGCTGCAGCGCACGTCGAAGTTCCTCACGCATCCGGTGTTCAACACGCATCACAGCGAGCACGAATTGCTGCGCTACATGCGCTCGCTCGCGGACAAGGATCTGGCGATGGATCGCACCATGATCCCGCTCGGCTCGTGCACGATGAAACTCAACGCCACCGCCGAAATGATTCCGGTGACCTGGCCGGAATTCGCCAACATCCATCCATTCGCGCCGGCGGAGCAGACGCAAGGCTACAAGGAATTGATCGACGGATTGGAGGCGATGCTGGTCGAGATCACCGGCTACGACGCGGTGAGCCTGCAACCGAATTCCGGCGCGCAGGGCGAGTACGCCGGTCTGCTGGCGATCCGCGCGTATCACGCCTCACGCGGCGAATCCAAACGCGACATCTGCCTGATCCCGGAATCCGCGCATGGCACCAATCCGGCGTCCGCGCAGATGTGCGGCATGACGGTAGTCGTCACCCGCTGCGACGCGAACGGCAACGTCGATGTCGAGGACATCCGACGCGCGGCGGAGAAGTATTCCGACCGCCTCGCCGCGATCATGATGACGTATCCGTCCACGCATGGTGTGTTCGAGGAAGACGTCGTCGAGATCTGCAAGATCGTGCACGCGCACGGCGGGCAGGTTTACACGGACGGTGCGAATCTCAACGCGCTGGTCGGCGTCGCCAAGCCCGGCAAATGGGGCAGCGACGTCTCGCACCTGAACCTGCACAAGACGTTCTGCATTCCGCACGGCGGCGGCGGCCCAGGCGTCGGCCCGTGCGCGGTGAAGGCGCACCTCGCGGAATTTTTGCCGGGACGCAAATCCGGCATGGTCAGCGCGGCGATGTTCGGCAGCGCCAGCATCCTGCCGATTTCGTGGATGTACATCGTGATGATGGGCAATGTCGGTTTGCGCCGCGCCACGCAGGCCGCGATGCTCAACGCGAACTACCTCGCGAAAAAACTCGCGCCGCACTACAAGACGCTGTACACCGGCCGCAGCGGACTCGTCGCGCACGAGTGCATCCTCGATTTGCGTCCGCTGGAAAAAACCAGCGGCGTGTCGGCGGAAGATGTCGCCAAGCGCCTGATCGACTTCGGCTTCCACGCGCCGACGCTGAGTTTCCCGGTCGCCGGCACGCTGATGGTCGAGCCGACCGAGAGCGAATCCAAGCACGAACTGGATCGTTTCATTGACGCGATGATCCAGATACGCGATGAAATCCGCGCCATCGAGGACGGCCGTCTCGACCGCGCCGACAATCCGCTCAAGCATGCGCCGCACACCGCAAGCGTGGTGTCGGCGAGCGAATGGACGCACGCCTACCCGCGCGAACTCGCCGCGTTCCCGCTCGCCACGCTGCGCCAGCAGAAATACTGGCCGCCGGTCGCGCGCGTGGACAACGTCTACGGCGACAAGAACGTGTTCTGCTCGTGCGTGCCGATCGAGGCGTTCAAGGAAGAAGCGCAGGCGTGAGTGCGTAGTCGCAGCGTGCGTGCGCCGTGCTTCGATGCCGCGGCGCCGCACTTGCGGGTAAAACTATTCGGCCGTCGTCGGATCGATGACGGATTTCACTTCGGATACGCGATTGGCGGGAAAACCGCCCTGGCGCGCGTGCTCGCGCACCATCGCCTCGTTCGGGGCGATGTAGACGCAGTAAATCTTGTCGCCGGTGACGTAGCTTTGCAGCCACTGGATCTGCGGCCCCATGCCGCCGAGCACGCCGCAGGATTTCTGCGAGATCGCGTGCAGTTCTTGCGGCGAGAGTTTGCCGGCACCTGGAATTTCGCGTTCGATGACATATTTGGGCATGACGCACTCCTGGGTTGGGTGAGGGATCACTGGGTCGATTCGAAGCCGTTGCAAGACACGGTGTCGAAATGGAAACAGGCGGGCGAAATTTCGTACGCACCCAAATCACGCGCGCCGAAGCGATTGACATTTGCCTTGTCCACCTCGCGCGGGCGGCCATCGAGGTCGGTGGGGCCGGATTCGTTTCCGGCGGGCGCGAAATCCACCGCCGGCGATGTGGACTGCAAATGAAAATCGCCGCTGTCCGGATCGACGAATAACGGATCGCCATAGACGACCGTGTTGCTCGTCGTTTGCACCGGACCGCTGAGATAAAGATATTGCGCGGTGATTCCGGTGGCAAGGTCGGGCCACATGGGCAGGTTGCTGGCTTCGGCGACGATGCTGCGCGTCAAGCCAAGCCCGTTATCGAAGGCGAAAACGGTCGTGCCGTTGATATTGTTGCGCGCGAACGTGCAGCCATCGAAGCTGGCAGTGGCGCCTTGCAGGTTCACCGCTTCGTGCAGGGTGTAGTTCTGGTCGATCAGGCACTGGCTGAACGCAAGACTGGCGCCTGTCGCATTTTGCACGCGAATGGCGTAGCCGCCGCTGTTCTGCACCAGGTTCAGGCGTTGCGCCGACACCTGCGTATTGCCGCCATCGATGTCGAGGGCAGCGGCGTCGGTAGTCACGTTTGCGCTGTTGATGCCGGCGTTTCCGTACAAATGGCTGCCGCTGTAGGCATTGGATTTGGCACCGAGCGCGGACACGGCCGCCGGATCGCATTCGCTGTCGCTGACCGGATTCACCCGCAGACGGCCGTAGGCACCGACCAGGATCGCCGAACCTTCGCTCAGGACATGGTTCGCGGTGAAATCGACATCGAACAGGCAGGCGGTCGCGTGCAGGCTGGCCGTGCCCGGATAGATGTACAGGCCACCGGCCGATTGCGCAGCCTTGTTGTATTGCACGTTCAGCGGGTTGGTGCCGTCGAGGTTGAACAGGCGCACCACCGCGTTGCCGCCGCTGTTCGGTGCAACGGAAATACCGGCGCCGGCAAAATCCGAGATATTGCCGCTGATCGCGTTGCCGACCAGGCCGATGTCGGCCAGCGACTGGCCACCCACGGCAATTGCGCCGCCGAGTTGCATCGCATGATTGTTCTTGATTTGCGCATTGGCGCTGACGGCCAGCAGGTGTACGTTGCCGGCGACGTAAATCCCGCCGCCGGTATTGGCGGTGTTGCCGTTGATGGACGTCGGCAGATTCGCATCGTTGGCGATCGTCACGTCGATGTGGCCGACGAACGAACTGAAGGCGCTCACGCCGCCGCCATAGGTGGTTGCCGTGTTGTCGTGGATCGACACGCCATCCAGGCTCAGGCTGCCGTCGCCGTAGAAAGCCACGCCGCCGCCGTCGCCACCGGTGTTGTTGTGCAACTCGACATTGCGCAGTGTTACCGCGGTGGCGCTTCCGAACACGCCGATGCCGCCAGCGCCGGAGAGCGAATTGTCTGCGCCCTTGCCGCCGCTGATCGAAAGATTCGCGAATCCGACGTAACCGCCGCCGTTGACGTAGAACACCGGATCGGCGCCATCGCCGCCGATGGCGATTTTTGCCGGCGGTCCGCCGCCGCCGCAGATGCCGGGGTCGCAGACGACCGGCGGCGAATTGCAGGTTGCGGTGCTGCCGACGATGCTGGCCGAGACGTTGTCCAACAAGATGTGCTGGCCGGTATAGGTTTCGCCGAGCGCGGTGCTGACGACGATCGAGGTATTCGGACAGGCGATGCTGTTGATCGCGGCCTGGATGCTGGTGGTTTGGCACAACGGGCCGCTGCCAACGTAAATGTAGTGCGGCACCGCGGGATTGCAGATCGCCAAAACACGTGTGCTGGCGAGGAAGGCCAGGACGAATGTGACGATGCGGATCGACACGGACATGCGAGATCTCCAAGGGGGATGCTATGAACAACGCCATCCCGCCCGGATTTGCGACAATCAGTGTTGCGATGGATCCGGATACGCGTCGGATTTGCCGGACAACTCGCGCACCAATTGCCTGGTCTGCGGCGCCAGCTCGGCTGCCGGGGCGCCGACGGCAATGGCCTCATCGGCGGTTTTGCGCGCTTCGTCGGGGCGTTTGAGGTCCACGAGAATCTGCGCCTTCTGCATCAGCATCGCCACGCGTCGTGCTTTCGCATCCGGTGCCAGGCGCTGCCAATCGACGAGCGTGCGTTCGATTTCGCGCAACGCATCCTCGTTGGCATTCGTCATCCACAGCGCCTGCGCGTGACCGAAACGGATCAACGCGTCCTCGCGCGAGGCGCCGTGGCCGTCGCGTTCGAGAATGCGCAGCGCCGCCGTTGAATCTTCGACAGCGGTTTTGTAATCGCCTTGTTTGACCGCGAGGTTGGCCAGGGTCGACAGCGAATACGCGACGGTCGGATGATCGTTGCCGAATACGGCGCGGCGTTCGGTCAGTGCCTGGGTCATCGCCTGCCTGGCTTCGTCGAGCCGATTTTGCCGATACAAAGACATGCCCAGGTTGTTGCGCGCGCGTGGACAAACTTCGTTCTTGAGGTGCGCAGCGGCGCAAATGTCGATTGCCTTTTGATAATCGGCATCCGCTGCGGCGAAGCGGCGTTGCGCGACGAAGATGCCGCCACGCGCATCGTAGTCCTCGGCAATTTCCAGATGATTGTCGCCGCCGAACACCGCATGATCCATCGCCAATGCCTGATCGATCAGGGAATCGGCCTCGGGGTAGTGCTCGGCGCGTGCGACGATTTGCGCCAGATCGCGCAGCGTCGCTGCGATCGCGTCGTGCGGCGCCGTGTAGATGGCTTGCTTGAGTGCGAGCAGTTCGCGGAAGCGCGCCTCCGCGTTGGGCAGATCGCCCACGCCGTCTTCGGCGGTGGCCAGGCTGTCGAGTGCGGCAACGTAGCGATCGTCTTGCTGCGCATGCAATTCGCGCCAGCGCGCCAGCGGCGAATTGAGTGCAGCGATCGCTTCCGGATAGCGCTGCAACGCGGCCAGCGTATTGCCGACCTCAAGCGTTGCGGCGAGCGCATCGGGTGAGTCCTTGCCGAACACGCGCGCGGCGGCCGCCGCGGCTTCGCGCTGGTGCGTCAGCGCGGCGTCCGGCGCGCCGGTGGCGATTTCGGCGGACGCCAGCGTGCCCAGTGCTCGAATCAGCGCTGCCGATGGCCGTGCGCGCAGCGCGGCGAGTTCGGCATCGATGGTTGCGATAGCTTCTGCGTTTTCGCCGGCGCGTTGCTGCGCCTGCGCGCGCAGGATGCGATCGGAGTGGGCTTGCACCGGGTCGTCCACCAACTTTTCCGCCTCGGCAAACAGATTTTGTGCGCGCGCGAAATTGGCCAGCGACAACTCCACCTTGCCGAGCGTGCGCGAAAAGTCGGCGCGTGTGTTTGCATCCAGATCATCCGCGGCTGCCAGCCGTAGTTGCGCGGCGGCGACGAGCTCATCGGGAGTCGGGCGCTGGTTGCGCGGCAGGTGTGCGCTCGCCGCATCGAATACGCCGAGCAGGAAATCGCGCGTCGCATTCGCGCGCTGCGCTTGCCGCCGTGCCACGTCAGCCTGCCACAGCGCGGCGCCGAGCGCAGCCAAAATGCCGAGTACAAATAACGCGGTAATCGCCACGCCGCCACGGTGGCGCTGCACGAATTTGCGCGCACGATACACACGCGATGGCGGATGCGCGCCGACGGCACGGCCAGCGAGGTAATTGTCGATATCGTCGGCGAGCGCGCCGGCCGAGGCGTAGCGGCGCTGCGGTTCCTCGGCCAGTGCCTTGAGCAGGATGTTGTCGAGGTCGCCGCGCAGCAGCTTGCGCAGGCGCGCTCGCTCGATGGGCCGGACATTTCCGTCCACCGTCTCGTTGACGCGCGACGACGGCCGCCGTGTCGGCGTGCCGCCGGGTCTAAGCCCCAGCAGCAGTTCGTGCAGGAGCACGCCGAGGCCGTACACGTCGGTCGCGGTGGTGATCGCGCCGCCGCGCAGTTGTTCCGGCGCGGCGTAGTCGGGCGTGAACACGCCGACCGTGCCAGTCGTGCCGGTATCGTCTTCCTCGATCAGCTTGGCGATACCGAAGTCGAGCAGTTTCACCGTGCCGTCGGCCGCAACCAGGATGTTCGACGGCTTGATGTCGCGATGCACGATCAGATTGCGGTGCGCTTCGGCGACGGCGCGGCAAACGTCGACGAACAGGCGCACGCGTGCGTGCACGTCGAGGCTGCGTGTGTCCGCGTAACGTGTGATCGGCAAACCGTCGACGTATTCCATGATCAGGTACGGGATGCCGGCCGCCGTGACTCCGCCGTCGATCAGGCGCGCGATGTGCGGATGTTCCAGCGCTGCCAGCACGCGCCGTTCGCGCTGGAACAGGCGTTGTTCCAGTTCCGAATACAGGCCGCGGCGTAGCAGCTTGATCGCGGCCTGCTGGCGGAAATCCGCGTCTTCGCGTTCGCCGAGGAAGACCGCCGACATGCCGCCCTGGCCGAGCGCGCGCACCAGCCGAAACGCGCCGAAGCGGCTGCCGATCAGACCTTCGGGCGCGAGATCGCGCGCGGCCAGGCGCGCGGCGTGCTCGCCCGCGGCGGTGTCGAGAAAGCCGCGGCTGTCGTGCGCGGCAAGCAGATCGCGCAGGCGCTCGCGCAGGCTCGCGTCGGCAATGTGCGATTCGAGCCAGTCGGCGCGCGCCTCGATTGGCAGTTCGAGCAGCGCGTCGAAAGCCTCGCGCAAGGCGTTCTGTGTGGTGGACTCAGTGAGTGGCGTCATTGCTGCGAGGAACGCCGTTGCGCGTCAGGATGCGACATGAAGTGCCCATCGGTTAGGCCAGCGCGTCATGCAGAAAGGCGCGCGCAAACGCCCAGTCGCGGTCGGCGGTACGCCGGGTCACGCCGAGCTGATCGGCCACCTGTTCCAGCGGCAGGCCGGCGAAGTAGCGCAACTCGACCACGCGTGCGGCGCGCGTGTCGGCGACTTCCAGTTGCGTCAGCGCCGCATCCAGGGCCAGTGCGCTTTGCGCGTCGTCCAGCGCCAGCTGCGCATCGCCGCCGGTCAGGGTCACGGCGATCCAGCCGCCGCCGGCACGTTGGCGCAGATGATCGCGTGCGCGATCGGCGAGCAGATGGCGCATGGCGCGCGCGGCATAGGCGAAGAACTGCGCCGGATGCGAGAACTTGAGCTCATCTTGCGCGCCGATGCGCAGATACAATTCGTGCACAAGTGCGGTGGTGTCGAGCGTGCCGCGCTCACGTGCGCCGAGCTGGCGAGCCGCCATCGCCTTCAGGCGCGCATAGACCGCGTCGAACAAGGCGTCAGCCGATTCCGGCGCGTTGGGCGAATCAGGCTCGGACATGGACCCATTCTAGGGCGATTGTTGCGCCGCGGCGTGGCAAACCGCCACGGTTCGCGTATCAAGACGCAAACCGATGAGGGGGAGGGTGGCCCGCCGCGAGCAATCGCGGCGGGTTTTTTGCGTGGCGGGACCGGGCATCCTGCCGCGACCCGCAAAAAACGGTCGTGGCGAAGCCACGCCACGTTTTTCGCAACATGCACAAACGCGCATGTTGCGCTGGTACGTCCATGTACCAAGGCGCTTTTCCCGCCACTCTCATGCACAATCGCGCCATGTCCGCGCGCGCCGAACTCGATGCCTTCGTGCAAGCCCGCTACGCGCAAGTGCTGGCGCGTTGCCGCGCGGCTGGCGTGGTGCTGCACGACGACGCTGGCGTGGCCGAGCACGTGCAACGCGTGCTGCTCGCCAGCGACTTCGCTTTCGATGCCTGCGTGCGCGATCCGCACCTGCTCGATGCCGACAGCCTGGCGCGCATGGCCGATCCGCGCCACGCCGATGTGCGGCCGCCGGCGTTGCCTGCCGATCTTGACGAAGCCGCCGCGATGGCGACGCTGCGCCGTTATCGCCGCGCCGAATCGCTGCGTCTGATCTGGCGCGACGTCAATGCGCTGGATGACGTTGAACAAACCCTGGCCGGCGCCAGTGCGCTGGCGGAAACGTGCCTGACCAGCGCACTCGGTTTTGCCGAAAGCAAGTTTTTGCGCAGACATGGCACGCCGCGCAATGGCGAGGGCGTGGCGCAACGCTTGGTCGTAATCGCGATGGGCAAGCTCGGCGGCGGCGAACTGAATTTTTCTTCCGACATCGACCTTATCCTCGCATTTGCTGAAAACGGCGCGAGCGACGGCGAACGTCCGCTGGACAACGAAGCTTATTTCGCGCGCCTCGGCCAATTGCTGGTCAAGCTGCTCGCCGAAATCACCGTCGATGGCTATGTTTTCCGCGTCGACCTGCGCCTGCGTCCGTTCGGCAACGCCGGCCGCGTCGCACTGTCGTTCGCGGCGATGGAGCAGTACTACCAGCGCGAGGGCCGAGACTGGGAACGCTATGCCTTCATCAAGGCGCGGCCGGTCGCGGGCGACATCGCCGCCGGCAAGCGCCTGCTCGAAACGCTGCGTCCGTTCGTCTACCGCAAATATCTGGATTACACCGCCTTCGCCGGTCTGCGCGAAATGAAGACGCTGATCGATGCCGAAGTCGTGCGCAAGGACCTGGCCGCAAATCTGAAACTCGGTCCCGGTGGCATCCGCGAGATCGAATTCGTCGTGCAGCTGCTGCAACTGATTCGCGGCGGACGCGAACCGTCGCTGCGTGTGACCGGATTGCTGCAGGCGCTGTCCGCCTGCGAGCGGCTCGGCGCGCTCTCCGGCGCGAGTGCGAAACGGCTGCGTGAGGGTTATCGGTTTTTGCGCCGCCTGGAAAATCGCGTGCAGATGCTGCGCGACGAACAAACCCACGAACTGCCGGACGACGATTTTCTGCGCGCGCGCATCGCCGCAGCAGCAGGATTCGCCGACTGGAGCGCGCTTGAAGGCGAACTCGCGCGCATGCGCGTGGAAGTCGCGTCCGAATTCGCCGACCGCCTCGGCGCGGAAAACTCCGCGCCTGCCGCCGATGTGGACGCGGCAGTTGTGTATTGGCAATCTCTGGCGCGCGGCGAAGCGCAGCCCGTGCAACTCGGCGCGCTCGGCTTTGACGATGCGGAGAATCTTCACGCCGCGCTGCACGCACTCGCCACCGGCGCCGGCGCACGTGCGCTGTCCTCGCGCGGACGCGGGCGTCTGGATCGCCTCGCGCCGCATCTGTTGCAGGCGGCCGCGGCAAGCGCCGCCCCGGATGCCTGTCTGGAACGGCTCGTGCGCCTGCTGCACGCTGTGCTGCGCCGCTCGGCGTATCTGGCGTTGTTGGAAGAACGCCTCGCTGCGCGCGCGCGGCTCGTCGGCGTGTTCGCCGGCAGCGCGCTGCTCGCCGAGCGCGTCATCGCGCATCCGCTGCTGTTGGACGATCTGCTTGCGCCGGCGGGTGCGGATGGCATGCCGGATTGCGCGGTGATCGACGCGGAGATCGCGCGGCGTCTGGCGCAGCACGATCCCGCCGATGCGGAAGGCGCCATAGAAATCCTGCAGGAGGAAAAGCAAAGCGCCGCGTTCCGCATCGGATTGGCCTATCGCGGCGGCGTGGACGCTGTCGCCACGGCGCGCGCATTGGGTGAAACCGCGCAGGCCGTCGTCGCGCGCGCGTTGCGGCTGGCCGAGGACGACCTCGCGCGGGTTCACGGGCGCATGCCTGGCGGTATCGCAGTGATCGGCTACGGCAGTCTGGGCGGTGCGGAACTTGGGTTTGCGTCCGACCTCGATCTGGTTTTCGTCTACGACAGCGCGCTGGCGCAGGTCGAGAGCGACGGCGCGCGACCGCTGGAAGGCGCGCGCTATTTTGCGCGCATTGCGCAGCGCGTGGTGCATTGGCTGACGACGCAGACACGCGCGGGAAAACTGTACGAAGTGGATGTGCGCCTGCGTCCGGACGGCGGCAAGGGCCTGCTCGTGGTCGGCGTGCAGGCGTTCGCGGAATACCTGCGCGAACGCGCCTGGATCTGGGAGTCGCAGGCACTGGTGCGCGCGCGGCCGATTGCCGGCGATGCGGGCGTTTGCGGACGCTTCGCGGATTTGCGCGCGCAGTGGCTGGCGCAGCCGCGCGAGCACGCAAAAGTGCTCGCCGAGGTCGGCGACATGCGCGCGCGCTGGCGCGCCGAGCGCGACCGCTCCACGGCGGTGCTGCTCGACCTGAAGCAGGGCGCCGGCGCCTTGCTCGACATCGAATTCATCCTGCAAACGCTGGTGCTGCTGCATGCGCACGAACACGCTGCGTTGTTGAGCAGCGGCAACAGCGTGGAATTGATCCGTCTGGCAGGAAGGGCCGGAACGCTCCCTGCCGAACACGCCGATGCGCTGACCGACGCGCACGCCGCGCTGCTCAAGCGCGCGCTGGATTGCACGCTGGACGCGCGCCCGCGGCTGACCCCGCGCGATGCGGAACTGGAACGGCACACGCTGGCCGTGCTGCGCGTTGCCGAACACATCGGCTTGCGCTTCGCCTAATCGGCCGTCAATGCGGCAATCACGTCCGGCCGCGTCGATTCCAGCACATGCCAGACCTTGCTCGCCACGGCGGCGAGTTCGCGCAACGGCGGCGGTTGTCGCAATGTGGAAAAATCCACATTGGCATCGAGCGCGCGCAGCCAGCCTTGCGTGCGCAGTTCGGCGTGCAGATCCACGAGCTTGCCGCGCGCGGAATCCGGCAGCAGCGTGAAAACCGGCTTGCCGGTGGCGCTGGCTTCCGAAAGCATGTTCACCGAATCGGGCGTGACGACGATCCGGTCGGCAGCGGCAAGATAGCCCCGGTACGGGTTTTCGCCGTCATCGGCGCCATTCCAGAAATGCACGCAAGTGGCATGCAGGCGTTCGCGCGAAATGCGCCGCCACGTATCCGGCGTGCGCCGCGATGTCGACACCAGCACGCTGCCGCCATCGCGTTCGACGAGGCCATTGATGTGCGACAGGAATGTGTCGAACCAGGCATCGCTCATGTCCAGGCCGCGGCGCGGGCCGCCGATCAGAACCGCGGTACGTGGCTGCGGCAGTTGCGCCAGTGTGGGAAAGCGCGCGCTGCCTTCGGCGAGCCAGTCCTCGTCCACCGGATTGAGCGCGCCGATGGTCTGGATCACGTTCGCACCGGTCAGTGCGTCGTGGCGCGGCGCGACGACGAGGTCGAAATGTTGCGCGGCTATGCGCGGATCGAGAATCTGCACGGTGAAGGTTTTGCCGCCGCTCGCATGACGCAGCCAGCGTGTTACCAGCGCACCGTCGCGGCCGCAGCCGATCGCCAACGCCGGCCACGGCGTGTGCAGGCGTCGGCGCATCGGCGCCTGGACACCTAAACGCAGTCCGGTGGTCAGGCGCGGCGCGAACCAGCGCCACGGCGGGCGCAGCCCGGTGCGCAGGATTTCGGGCTCGACGCGCAGAGCCTGCGCCAATGCGCGTGCCTGGCGCTCGTTGCCCGCGGCGCCATCGGTCACGATCCAGCCCACAGGGGGTTGCAAAACTGTTTCCGACACCGCAGATGTCCGGCCAGGGATTCGGCCATCATGCCGAGTCCGCGTTGCCGGCGGCAAGTTGAAAATTCCTTAATGCCGACTGGATTACACTCGACCCGTTCGTTTCACGCCGTCCCGCACAGGAGAATACCCATGTTCGCCCGCCGTCTGTTGCTCGCTTCCCTGCTCACTGCGAGCGCTTCGGTCTTCGCAGCGCCGCAGACCTTCACCATCGATCCGACCCATACCCAGGTGTCGTTCACCTACAACCACTTCGGATTCTCCAATCCGACCAGCCGTCTTGAGGACATCAAGGGCACGGTCGTGGTCGATCAGGCCGATTGGGCAAAATCTTCGGTCAATGTGACCATGCCGTTGAGCGGCCTGCACACCGGTGTGCCGAAACTCGACGAACACTTGAAGACGCCGGATTTCTTCGATGCCGCGAAATTCCCGGACGTCACCTTCAAGAGCACCCAGGTCACGAAGACCGGCGCGGAAACACTCGACATCACGGGCGACCTGACCGTGCACGGCGTCACCAAGCCGGTGACTTTGCACGCGCGCGTGAACAAGATCGGCGAGAACAAGATGATCTCGTCCAGTACCGCCGGCTTCGATGCCGACACCACACTCAAACGTTCGGATTTCGGCGTGGGCAAGTATGTGCCGATGGTCAGCGACGAGGTGCATGTGCACATCACGGTGTCGGCGGATTTGGCGAAGTAAAAAATCCGCTACGCTGATTGATTTTGCCTCTCCCGCAAGCGGGAGAGGCCGCCGCGCCATGCGCGGCGGGTGACGGGTGAGGGGAATTACTGGCTTTTCACGCCCTGATTCTTCAGGGCTTCCAGGTCGGCGAGCTTGATGCTGCCGACCGCGGCCTTGAGCTGGTCGATGCTGTCGGCGTTACCGCTGACTTTCACGCTGAAGCGGTTGCCGAGGATGATGCTGTATTCGCCGTCCTTGTTCTGCGTGTCCCACTGTTCGTGGACGAGACGGCCGTCCTGCTTGTAGGTCTTGTCGTAGCCGTGGTCGGTTTCGTTATCCGATTCAACGCCGACCGCGCCGGCCAACGCCATGATGCCTTTGGCGCTGCCGGTGTCGGCGATTTCCAGGTTCAGGGTGTGCTGGCCGTCAGAATAAGTGGCGTTGGCGTTGGAAACCTGCATGCCCATCGCGCCATTGCGCTCGGCGGAAAGCGAGGTGCGCTTCATGCCGGCCAGCGTATCCGGCACGAAGGCCTTGATCGCGTCCGGCGCCAGCGCCTCGACCTGCGAACCGCCGCCGAGCACGGCGCCGAGCATCTGTCCGGTGGCTTGCGCCTGCGCATTGGCGTCGCCGGATTTCTGCGCGGCTTCCAGCTTCGCGCTGGCCTTTTGCGCGTTCTGGCCCATCGCCACCAGCGCGCCGAGCGCGCTGCTCTTGTCCACGCTCACGCTGCTGTCGCTACCATCGAGGTGGATGCCGTTGCTGCCGAGATTCACGCTACCCGCTGACCCGAGCATTGACGTGCCGACGATCCCGCCAACGAAGAGCATCACGATCCAGCCCAGGACGATCGCGCAGATGATGCTGACCGCGGTGTAGCCGCCGGCCTTGTCGGGCGGGCATTTCATCGTGTGCGGCAAGCCCACGTACAACAGGTAAATCGAGTAGATGCCGCCGGCGAGCGCGATCAGCGCGCCGAGTCCCATGCCGAGGATGACGCCAACGCCCGCGATCCAGCACGCGGTGTAGGCATAGGCCACGGTCTTGAGCGCCTGTACCTGGTTCTTCTGCGCACCGAAGGTTCCGGCCAGCGCATCGATGATCAGCGCCATCACGAAGACCATCGCCAGCGACAACACGTAGTAGACGATCATGCCGGTAATGCCGGCGCCGATGCCGGTGTGCACCGTGACGCCGAACCAGGTGTTGCCGATGATGCTGTTCTTGATGAATCCGAACACGGCCGGAATCGCCGCCAACACCAAAATGTAGTTGAGGTACAGGCTCTGCACCGTTTCCGACTCGCCCGCGATCACGGGCCATTCGGTCTTTGGCGTCAGCAGAATGTTCTTGACGCGCGCGACGATCTTGTTGAAGTCCACGTTCGTTATCTCCCCGTCGAAACCCCTGTGTCCGGTCATATTACCCGGTTCCGGAGTAAAGGGAATCGGCGCCAGGTCGCGGCCGCGGCGTGATCCGGATCACGCCGCGTACGCGGATTGGTGCGCATCTTGCTAGACTTGTACGTCGCATCGCCGATTCTCGGGAATCCGTCATGTCCGCCTCTGCTGCATCCGCTTTTGCCAATTCCGGCCCCGGCGCCGTCCGGGTCATTCCGGCCAACGCCGAGCATCGCTACAACGTCACCCATGCCGATTTGCCGTTGTCGTGTCCGATGCCGGGCATGAGCCTGTGGAATTCGCACCCGAAGGTGTATCTGCCGGTCGAAGCCACCGGCACCGCGCAATGTCCCTATTGCAGTGCGGTTTACACCCTGATCGATTGATGGCCGGAGCGTGATGGGGCGACGCCTTACCGTGGTGCAATTGCTGCCGGCGCTGAACGCCGGCGGCGTGGAGCGATCGACGCTGGAAATCGGCGCGGCCCTGGTCGCCGCGGGACATCGCAGTGTCGTCGTCAGTGCCGGCGGTCGTCAGGTCGAGTGGCTTGTGGCGCAGGGCAGCGAGCATGTCGCGCTCGATATCGGCCGCAAATCCGTATTTGCCTTGCGCCATGTCAGTGCGCTGCGGCGCTTGTTCGCGGAACTTGCTCCAGACATCGTGCACGCGCGCTCGCGCCTGCCCGCATGGTTGGGTTGGCGCGCGCTGCGCGGACTTGCCGCTGCGAAACCGCCCGGTTCGCGCCCACATTTCGTGACCACCGTGCACGGCCTGAATTCGCCCGGCTGGTACAGCGCGGTCATGACTCGCGGCGAACGCGTAATCTGCGTGTCGAACACGGTGCGCGACCATGTGCTGCTCCATTACCCGCACATCGAGCCGGCGCGGCTGACGGTGATTCCACGCGGCGTGGATACTACCGAGTTTCCGTTCGGCTATGCGCCGGACGATGCCTGGCGCGCGGGATTCGACGCGAGTTTTCCGCAACTGGCCGGCGGCTTGTTGCTGACCTTGCCGGGTCGCGGCACGCGCCTGAAGGGCCACGCCGACGCCATCGAATTGCTCGCCGGGCTCGTCGCGCGCGGCCTGGATTGCAGATTGCTGCTGCTTGGCGCCGAAGAACCCGGACGCGAGGCGTATCTGCGCGAATTGCGCGCGTTGGCGCAACAGCGTGGCGTCGCCGAGCGACTGGTGATTTCGCCGCCGCGCGACGATGTGCGCGAAATCTACGCGGTGTCGAATCTGGTGTTGCAGTTGTCGACGAGGCCCGAGGCGTTCGGCCGCACCGTGATCGAGGCCATCGCGCTGTGCCGGCCGGTGCTCGGTTACGCGCATGGCGGCGTCGGCGAATTGCTGGCGGAACTGTATCCGGATGGCCGCGTGCCGCCGGGCGACATCACGCGCCTGATCGAACGTGCGGCGGAACTGCTGCGCCTGGCGCCGCCGATCGCTCCGCTCAGGCGTTTTCGCCTCGCCGACATGCAGGCGGCGACGCTGGATTTGTACGCTCAAGTTTCCGGATGAAGGCGATGTGGCCGGTCTGGATCGTCCTCGCGGTGCTGGTCCTGCTGCCGCTGGCGCGCGCCTCGGAAGCGCCGCTGATCATCGGCGCCGTTGCCGGATTGATCCTCGCCTGGCGCGAACGCGCGATCTTGCGCACGCACGCCGGCGTGCGGCTAGCGGCTATCCTGTTCGGCTGCTACTGGCTGGCCGCGCTGATTTCCGCTCCGGGCGCCGTGGCGCCGGAAAAATCCTGGAGCACGGTTGCCGCGCTGTTGCGCTTCCTGCCATTCGCGCTGTTCGCCAGTCTCGCGTTGCGTAAGGCTCAATGGTGGCCGCTGCTGATCGATGCCTGCGCCGCGATCGTGCTGCTGTGGCTGCTCGATGCCTGGGTGCAGATTCTCACCGGCTTCAGTCTCGCCGGCGCGGAAACCGCGGATCGACTTTCCGGCATCTTCGGCGCGGGCAACCTCAAGCTCGGGCCAGTGCTCGCGGTGCTGTCGCCGTTCGTCTTTGTCGCCGCGCGACGGCGCTGGGGTTGGCGCGGATTGGCCGTCGCCTTCGTGTTCCAGTTGATGCCGATCCTGTTCGCCGGCTCGCGCGCGGCCTGGATCATGTACACGCTGGTCGCGCTCGCCTTCGTCTGGATGCAGACACGCGCGCCGCTGCGCTTCGCGGTATGGGCGCTGGCCGCCGCGTGTGCGGCCGTGCTCGGCATCGCCGTGGCCTGGCAACATTCGGGTCGATTCGATCTGCGCTTCGACCGCACCCTGCTCGCGTTGCAAGGTTCCGAACAAGCGCTGGATGCCGCCTCGGCGGGCCGCATGCGCATCTGGCGCACGGCGCTGGCGATAGGCGAGGCGCATCCGCTCGCCGGCGTCGGCGTGCGCGGATTCCGCTACGCCTATCCGCAGTACGCTCAAATGGGCGATTCTTTCGTCGATGCGCAAACCGACGAGGGCGCGTTCCACGCGCATCAGATTCTGCTGGAAGTATTCAGCGAAACCGGCATCGTCGGACTGGCGCTGTGGTTGATCGGCGCATGCTACGCGATCCTAGCGTGGCGTCGCGCGGACGCGCCCGCACGCGAACGCGCGCTCGCGCCCGCGCTCGCGCTCGCGGCGATGACGTTTCCGCTGAACACGCATCTGGCGTTCTATTCGGCTTGGTGGGGCCTGCTGTTCTGGTGGCTGATCGCGCTGTATTGCGCGGCGCTGGGTGCGGGCGACGATGACCCGCGGCGACAGTGTGAGCATCAATAAATTGGTGCCGCACCTTGCGGCCGCGTCTTGAAGCGTTTGTGCACCCACAGATATTGCGCGGGCGCCTCGCGCACCATGCGTTCGATGCAGGCATTAACGCGCGCGGTGTCGGCGCCGATGTCGGTGGATGGAAAATTTTCCAGCGGCGCTTCGAGTTTGATCGCGTAGCCGCCGCGCGCTTCGCGCTTGTGAAAAAACGGAATCACCGCCGCGCCGGACAGCCGCGCCAGATGATGCGTGGCGGTGAGTGTTGACGCAGCGATGCCGAAAAATGGCGCAAACACGCAATCCTTGCCGCGCATGTCCTGATCCGGTGCGTACCACAAGGTGCCGCCGCGTTTGAGGTACTTCACGCTGGCGCGCAACTCGTCCTTGGTGAACATCGCTTCAGCGTATAGCAGGCGTGCGTGCAGCACGGCGCGTTCGAACACCGCGTCGTCCATCACGCGGTACATGCCGGCGATGCGAATGCGTTGCGAGACGAGCCGCGCGCAAAGTTCCAGATGCGAGAAATGCGCACCGACGAGCAGCACGCCGCGGCCTTGCTTGCAGCAGCGTTCGAGGTGTTCGAGACCTTCGACCGTGCACGGCACGCGTGCGAGTGCACGATCCGATCCGAACCAGGCGAACGCGAATTCGACCAGCATCATGCCCAGATCCGCGAGATTGCCGCGCAATAGCCGCGCGCGTCCGGATTCGGACAGCTCCGGAAAACACACCGCCAGATTGCGTTGCGCCACGCGCCGGCGCGCGCCGGGCAAGCGCGCGGTCAACACGCCGAGCCCGCGCCCGAGCCCACGCAATGCGCGATACGGCAATTTCGCGATCAGATGGACGGCGCCAAGGCCGATCCAGGACGGCCAATGGCGTGGCGACAGCAGGCGAGCGGGAATCATTCGCGCGATTGTAGCCGGAGCCGCCGTTATACTTCGCCGCCGATTGTCGCGATTGAATTCATGCGCCTGCGCCGTTTCGTCTACACCGCCACCATGTATCTGCTGATTCCGGTGATCTTGTACCGGCTGGCGGTGCGCGGATTGCGTTATCCGGAATATTTCCAGCGCTGGCAGGAGCGCTTCGGTTTTTTCGACGACCCCAAGATCCACGACAGCATATGGGTTCACGCGGTCTCGATGGGCGAGGTCAATGCCGCGATGCCGCTGATCGACGCCCTGATGGAACGCTATCCGGACGCGCCGTTCGTCATTACCACGGTGACGCCGACCGGCTCGGAGCGCGTGCGCCGCGTTTATCGCGAGCGCGTGTTCAACGTGTACCTGCCATACGATTTGCCGGCCTCGATCCGGCGTTTCCTCGATCGCGTGCGGCCGCGTCTGGCAGTAGTGATGGAAACCGAGATCTGGCCGAACCTGTTTTTCGAATGCCAGGCGCGCAATATTCCGCTGATCGTCGCCAACGCGCGCCTGTCGGAAAAGAGCTTTCGCGGCTACGGTCCGGTGCGGCCGCTTGCCGAAAGTGCGCTGGCCAGCGCACGCTATGTCGCCGCGCAATCGGCGGTGGATGCCGGGCGCCTGCGCGACCTCGGCGCCGAACCCGAGCGCCTCGGGATTTTCGGCAACCTGAAGTACGACATGACCGTGCCGGCGGAGTTGCAGGCGCAGGCGCACGGCATGCGCGCGGGCTGGGGTGCGCGCCGGCCGGTGTGGATTGCCGCCAGCACGCACGAAGGCGAGGAAGAAGCGGTGCTGCAGGCGCACGAGGCGGTGCTCAAGCGCTTTTCCGATGCCCTGTTGATTCTGGTACCACGGCACCCTGAGCGCTTCAGGCCGGTGATCCAGGAAAGCCGCGAGGCCGGCTTCGCCACGCGCACGCGCAGCGAGAACGGCACCGCCGCATCCGACACGCAGTGTTTCGTGGTGGATACCCTGGGCGAATTGCTGCGCTTTTACGCCACCGCCGACGTCGCCTTCGTCGGCGGGTCGCTGGTGCCGATCGGCGGACACAACATCCTCGAACCGGCGGCGTTGTCGGTGCCGGTGGTGGTCGGACCACAGACTTTCAACTTCGTCGAAATCACCGCCAGCTTGATCGACGCCGGCGCTGCGTTGCGCATCGCCGACGCGGGCGAACTCGGCGCCACTGTGATCGAGTTGCTGACCGACGCGCCCAAGCGCAAACGCCTGGGCACCGCTGCGCGCGCAGCGTTCGAGCGCGAACAGGGTGGCGTGCTGCGCACCCTGGAAATCGTCGAAAAAGTGCTTGATGGCCCGGTCAGGGGTACTGTCTGAAAAACTTCCGGGACGCTACTGAAGCAGGGCGTTTACCGCTTCGACATCCTTGATCGACACCTCGCCGGCCGCCTGCTTGAGTTGCAGGCCGCTGAGCACGAACTGATGCCGCGCGAGCGAGTAGGCGCCTTGCGCCTGAAACACCGCCTGTTGTGCGATCAGCACGTTCACGATGGTCTGGGTGCCGACCTCGAATCCCGCTTCGGTGGCTTCCAGTGATTTTTCCGCCGAAGCCACAGCCTGCTTGTTCGCTTCCACTTCGCTGATGCCGGCGAGCACGGCGCGATACGCGTTGCGCGTGCCGGCGATGACGGTGCGCCGGGTCGATTCGAGTTGATCCTGCGCGGCATCGCGCTGGTAGATCGCTTGATGCACCTGTGAATTCACCAGTCCGCCGGTGAACAGCGGCACGTTCAGGGTGACGCCGATCGTGGTGTCGCCCGACCAGGCGTTGCCGGGAATGGGGAAATTGCCGGGATTGCTGCCGCCATATTGGCTGTTGCGCGTGCCCCAGGAAGGCGTATCGGTGCGCACCAGCGAGGCCGAAAGGGTGGGCAGATGGCCGGCGCGCGATGCCGAGACATTGTCCTGTGCGGCAGTCACGGAAAATTGCGAGGAGGCCAGAACCGGGCTTTGTTTCAGCGCCAGGTCGACCCATGCCTGCAGATTGTCGGGGCTCGGTTTGTCCAGCGGCAGGTCATCGCGCAACTTCTTCAAATCGCCGAAATCCTTGCCGGTGATCTGCGCGACAGTTTCGCGCGCGGTGTCGACGCCGTTCTGCGCCTGGATCGTCTGCGCGACGGCGGAGTCGTAATTGGCCCGCGCCTGCTGCACATCCGTGATGGCGGAAAGGCCGACCTTGAAGCGCTGCTCGGCCTGGTCGAGCTGCTTTTCCAGCGCCTTCTGGTTGGATTGCGCGAACGTGAGCTGGTCGTCGGCGGTGAGCACGCTGAAATAAGCGGCCGCAGTGCGCACGATGAGGTCCTGCACGGCCGCGTCGTAGTTCGCGTCGGCGCCGTGAGCGATTTCGCGCGCGCTGCGATAGCGCGAGATGTTGCCCCAGTCGAACAGGCTCTGGGTCAACGTAGCCTGCGCCGCGCGCGAACGGCCCTGGCTGTCGCCAACAATCGGCACTATCGCGTAACTGTTACCGATTGGCTGCAGGCTGATACTGGAACTGCGGCTGTCGCTGTGGCCATAGCCCAGGCTGGCGCCGAGTTGCGGCAGCAGCGGCGCGCGTGCGATGCCGACGCCGGCTTCCGAGGCGCCCTTGTTCGCTCCGGCTATCGCCATGGTCGGATCCGCCTGCAGCGCCTGCTGGTAGATCTGCAGCAGGTCTTCGGCGCAGACCGAAGCGGTGGCTCCGCCAAGGCCCAGCGCGAGCAGCGCCAACTTGATATTTTTATACATTGTCACATTTCCTTGGAAGTTGTTGGACCGCCGCTCAGAGCGAGAAACGTTGCGGCGGCTCGGCATTGCGCAAATAGGCCAAGTCGGTTTCGAACAGGGTCGTGGCGCTCCACGCGCCGCCCTCGGCCTGCGTGTACAAGGTGGCGCATTGCGCCGGCGATTGTCCCGCGATGGCGAAAATCCGGCCGCCGGGCTTGATCCAGCCGAACCAGTGTTGCGGCAATTCGTAAACCGCGCCAGTGACGACCATCACATCGAACTGGCGTTTTGGCGTGTAGCCGTGCACGGCCTCGGCCGTTTCGATGCGTGCGTTGGCAATGCCGGCGGCGTCCAGACGTGCGTTTGCCGCCGCGGCGAAATCCGCATGCTGCTCGATGCCGAAGACTTCGCCGGCGAGCCTGGCCAGGCAGGCAGTGAGGAATCCGGAGCCGGAGCCGATTTCGAGCACGCTTTCGCCGGGTTGCGGATCGACGGCCTGCAAGACGCGGCCCTCGACCACGGGTTTCATCATCACCTCGCCGTGGCCCAGCGGCAGACACAGATCCGCGAAAGCCAGATTGCGCGTGGCGGCGGCGACGAAATCCTCGCGACGCATGGCGCTGAGCACATTCAGCACGCGCTCGTCGAGTACGTCCCAGGGACGCACCTGCTGGGCGATCATGTTGCGGCGGGCGAGTTCGACGTTCAGCGTCATGGCGCGTGATTCCAGTGCCGAAAAGACTTGAAAGCATAGGGGTTTGCGGGGTTTCCGGCAATCGCAAGATCGCCCGGAACGGGCCGCCGCCGTAGTGCCGGAAGTCATCCAAACCATTTTTTACACGGGCGCATCGGTTGCCCGCGCGGCTGAAATACGGGCTCCGGCGGGGCATAATGCGGTCTGGGTTTCCGAGTTCAAGCGCATGCCGCGTCTAGTCGACAAAACCGCCGGTCCCGGTCGTCCGAAGGATCAGCAAAAGCGCGCCGCCATCCTGGATGCGGCCAAGCGCCTGTTCGTCGAGCGTGGTTACACCGCCACCAGCATGGATGCGGTGGCCGCCGCGGCGCAGGTGTCCAAGCTCACCGTTTACAGCCATTTCGGCGACAAGGACGCTTTGTTCGCCGAGGCGGTGCGCTGCAAGTGCGAGGAACAACTGCCCGCGCAGATATTCATGGCCGATCTGAAAGGCCCGTTGCGCGAACAATTGCTGGAGATCGCGCGCGCGTTTTTCGCACTCGTCACCAGCGACGAAGCGTTGGCCGTGCACCGCACCGTGGTCGCCAACGTGCAGCAGTCCCCGCAACTCGGAGCGCTGTTCTGGGAAGCCGGGCCGGCACGCGTGCAGGGCGCGTTCGATGCCTTCCTGCGCGAGGAAGTGGCCGCCGGCAATCTCGATATTGCCGACACGCGCCGCGCCGCCACGCAATTCTTCTGCCTGCTCAAGGGCGAATCGCACGCGCGCATGGAATTCGGCTGTTGCGCCACGCTCAAACGTCGCGAGATCGACGAGCACGTCGCGGCGACGGTGGACATGTTCCTGCGCACTTACGCTCCGCGCTGATGCGCCGTCGTCACTTTTTGTTGCGGCGGAACTCCGAGTCCAGCCATTCGCCGAGCAGACGCTTGTCGTAACGCAGCGGGTCGTTGTCGTTCGGCAGCGCGTGCTGCAGGTAGGCGAGGTCGCGCAGTTTTGCCGAACCTTCGCGCAGGGTCGCGCCGTTCGCGTCGAGCAAGCGGAAATGCAGGTCGATGCGGGGCGGGTAGAGGTCTTTGAGGATGCGCACGTCCTGCATGTTCGGGCCACGCCAGGGTTCGAAGGCGCCGGCCAGCCTGATGTCGTCGATGCTGACATCCAGGCGCTGCCCGGCCGGCAACAGACGCTCGGCCCGCCGCCGCAGGTAATCACCCAGCGCCTTTTGCCACTGTGCCGGCTGCATGTAGCCGCGATTCTGCGAATTCTGCCGCACCTCGGTGAGTTGGTCGTCGGGCGCCCATTTCACCTGGATCCGGGTTGTGTCGGCGACCTCGGCAAGGGCCGGAACGGCAAAAAGGAAAAGCAGCGCCGCAATGAAAGCCGGGCGCAAACGCAAATTGGTTTTCATGGATGTCTCCGCAATCGCATAGAAATGACAGACGCCACGCCGTGGAATTTCGTCGCAGCATCGCTCGCTTGTCGTCCCGCTTCGTGTTTCAATGGCGCCTTGAAGCGGGGGTGCTTGCGAGTGCAGGCTGAGAGAGTCCCTTGGAACCTGATCCGGATAACTCCGGCGTAGGAAGCTTGGTATCTTTGCGTGCTTCCAGGCGCGCAGGGAAAAACCGCACATCCTTGTGCGGACTTCTCAAACAAGCT
>Ga0207654_10000431_pt1 | contig 24054 bp, 20 predicted proteins | sample KBSC64metaG_FD_184355 | JGI IMG/M metagenome (GOLD analysis project Ga0207654, IMG submission 184355) | Corn rhizosphere microbial communities from Kellogg Biological Station, Michigan, USA - KBS C6-4 metaG (SPAdes) (version 2) | ecosystem: Host-associated > Plants > Roots > Rhizosphere > Soil...
CGACGTCACCGGCACGATCATGGGCACGGTCGATACCGACGCGACGCACAGTGTTTTCCCGCCGACAGCGGGCTACGTGCCACCCAGCCCGGTGCTGCACAACCCGGTCGAAGCCACGCTCGACCCGGCGGCAAATCCGTTGACCTGGAACCCGAATTACTCGTACTCGTTCGACGGCCTGTCCGAGGAAATCGACCACATCCTGCTGACGGATGCCGGCTGGACGAACTTCGTGCGCATCTCGCACGCGCACGGCAACTCCGACGTGTCCTCGGCCAGTCCGGACGTCAACGACAACAGCACGCCGCGCCGTGTGTCCGATCATGACGGCCAGGTCATCACGCTGACGGTCGATCGCATCTTCGCGGACGGCTTCGGTCAGCAGCAGTAACCGGCTATCCTAGACACACCCGAGATCACGGGGCCGGGAAACCGGCCCCTTTTTTTTCCGAACCCATGAAACGCCTGCGCGCCTTCCTGCCACTGCTCGTCCTCATCGCCATCGGCATCGCCCTGCTTTCGACCGGCGTGCTCAATCGCCTTCGCCCGGAGACCCTCGCCAGCGAACAGGCTGCCTTGCAGGCGCAAATCGCCGCGCACCCGATCCACGCTGGCCTGATCCACATCGGCGTGACCACACTCGCCATCGCCACCGGCGTGCCCGGCGTGCTCGTCGTGATCCTCGCCGGCGGCATGCTGTTTGGCATTGCCTGGGGCACGATTCTTTCGACGACGGGCGCAACCCTGGGCGCATTGATTCTGTTTCTTGCCAGCCGCCACGCCTTCGCCGACGCAGGCGCAGGATCGCCACCGGCACTGGTCGAAAAACTGCGCGACGGGTATCTCGCGCACCCGGTCAGCTACACCTGCTTCCTGCGTCTGGTGCCGTTCTTCCCGTTCGGCGGCGTCACCGTGGCGCTGGCCTGGCTGCGCTGTTCGCTGTGGCTGTTCCTCGCCGCCACCGCGGGCGGCGGTGCGCTGATGGTCGGCATCGAAACCGTGCTCGGCGCCAGCCTGGCGAAAAACATCGGCGCCAATCACGCCGTCAACCTGAGCCTGTTTTCCGATCCGTGGGTGATCGCGCCATTGGTCGCGATGGGCCTGTTGGCGCTGACTCCCGTCGTGATTGGCAAGTTGCGCGAGGCGCGCAAGCCCAAGCCGGGATGATTGAGCCGCGCCACGCCGTTGGGCTATTCTGCGTCGGCTCGTGCGCTGCCAAAGTCGATCAGGGACCCTCCTTTTGAATCACCCTCCCGCCCCCGCCATTCGGCCTTCGTTTTGGCGCGCGCTCATCCTCGCGCTGCTCGTCGCTGCGCTCAATTTCGCGCTGTGGGCAGCGCTGAATCGTCCTGCGCAGCCGACCGACTGGAGCGGCAAGATCGCCAGCTTCAGCTACACGCCTTATCAGCGCTACCAGAATCCGAACAAGCAGATCTATCCGAACACCGATCAGGTCGAGGCGGATATCAAGTTGCTGTCGAAATACACAAACAACTTGCGCCTCTACGCCGCGCTGGAAAATCCGGCGATTCCGGCGATCGCGAAAAAATACGGCATGACCGTCACTTCCGGCGCCTACCTGGACCATCGCTGGCAGCACAACGAGGATGAAATCGCCGCACTGATCGACGAAGCGCGCGACAATGACAACATCACGCGCGTGATCGTCGGCAACGAGGTGCTGCTGCGCAACGACATGGGCGTGGACACACTCATTTCCTACATCGACCGCGTGCGCGCGCAGGTCAAGGTGCCGGTGTCCACCGCCGAGCCCTGGCACGTCTGGCTGAAGTATCCGCAACTGGCCAAGCACGTCGACTTCATTACCGTGCACCTGCTGCCTTACTGGGAAGGCTATCCGCGCAAGGACGCGATCGGCTTGCAGGTGCTGATGCGTTACTACGAATTGCAGAGCGCGTTCCCCGGCAAGCACATCGTCATCGGCGAAATCGGCTGGCCGTCGTCCGGCGACCGCATCAAGGGCGCCACCGCCTCGATCGCGAACGAAAGTCTGTTCATTCGCCAGTGGCTCAACGTCGCGGCAGAACGCCATATCGACTACAACCTCATGGAAGCCTTCGATCAGCCATGGAAGGAGCCGTTCGAGGGCCGCGTCGGCGCCTACTGGGGCCTGTTCGGCGCCGACCGCGCGCCAAAATTCTCGCTGACCGGGCCGGTGGTGGAAGATCCGTCGTGGCCGTGGAAAGCAGGGCTTGCCTGCCTGCTCGCGCTGTTGCCGATGTTCTGGTTCGCGCGCCATTTCATGCGCTTCAAGGCCACGGGCCTTGTCTTCTATTGCGTGCTGATCCAGTTGTCGGTATCGCTGCTGGTGTGGTCGGCAACGCTGCCCTACGCGTTTTATCTGGATCCGTTCGATTGGACCATGCTCACCATCCTTGCGCCCGCGCAGGTGGCGATCATCCTGATCTTGCTGATCAACGGTTTCGAGTTCACCGAAGTTTTGTGGCGCGGCAAATGGCTGCGCCATTTCGGATTGCTCACGCCCGCGCCCGGCGATGCGCAGCCGTTCGTGTCGATACACCTCGCCTGCTGCAATGAGCCGCCGGAGATGGTGATCCTGACGCTCGATTCGCTCGTTGCGCTCGATTACGAGAACTTCGAAGTGCTGGTGATTGACAACAACACCAAGCGCGAAGAAGTCTGGCGCCCCGTCGAGGAATACTGCAAAAAACTCGGACCGAAGTTCCGTTTCTTCCATCTGGATCCGTGGCCAGGCTTCAAGGCCGGGGCGCTCAATTTCGGACTCAAGCAAACCGACGCACGCGCCGAAGTCGTCGCCGCGATTGATGCCGACTACGTGGTACGCGCGGATTGGCTCAAGGCACTCACCGGTTATTTCGCCGATCCGAAGGTCGCTGTCGTGCAATGCCCGCAGGCGCATCGCGACTACGAGCACAACGCGTTCCGGCGCATGACGAATTGGGAATACGACGGCTTCTTCCGCATCGGCATGCACCATCGCAACGAACGCAACGCGATCATCCAGCACGGCACCATGACGATGGTGCGGCGCGGCGCGCTCGAAGCCACCGGCGCGTGGAGCGAATGGACGATCTGCGAGGACGCCGAATTGGGTTTGCGCCTGATGCACTCCGGCTACGAGCTCGTCTATGTCGACGAAGTCATGGGCCGCGGACTCACGCCCGCCGATTTCACCGCGTACAAATCGCAGCGCTACCGCTGGGCGTTCGGCGCGATGCAGATTCTCAAGGCGCGCTGGCACTGGATGACCGAACGCGGCCCGCTCACCTGGGGCCAGCGCTTCCATTTCCTCACCGGCTGGTTCTCGTGGTTCGCCGACGCGCTGCATCTGGCGTTCACCCTGCTCGCGCTGGCCTGGACCGCGGGCATGATCGGCCTGCCCGAATATTTCAACCTGCCGCTGGATTTGTTCATCTATCCCATTCTGGGATTCTTCGTGTTCAAGGCCGTTATCGGCATCTGGCTGTATCGCGTGCGCGTGCCGTGTTCGTGGAAGGACACCATCGCCGCTTCCATCGCCAGCATGGGCCTGTCGCACGCGATCGCGCGCGGAATTTATCTCGGCTTGTGGAAAAAGCACGGCGAATTCGTGCGCACCGCCAAGAGCCGGCGCATCGGCAAACGCCCGAATCCGTTCACGTCGGTGCAGGAAGAACTGCTGATGTTCGTCGCCATCGCGCTCGGCATTTTCGGCATGCTGCACGCCGTCGGCATCAATTACCTGGAAGGCAAACTGTGGATCGCCATCCTGTCCGCGCAGGCCATCCCGTATCTGTCCGCGCTGATCGGCGCGTGGGTGGCGTGGAGGGCCGGGGAGAAGAGCGGATGACTTCTATGAACGGCAGCATCGCAACATGATCAACTTCGCATTTCCATCAAACTACCCCATCACATTTGGCGCAATCACTACGCGCAAGGCAAGTGACGGCGGCACCATAGGGTATTCCGTCGAGTGCACCCACGTCGGCCTCGGCGACCAGCGGAAAATCGAAAGTAACGATCAATTCATACTGGCCAGAAAATGTGGCGCGCTAGTCCAACTGTGGAACAGGCGATGGGAAAACCGAACCCTTCTCACGAATGCGTTCTCACCCGACACAGCAACAGCGTTAGCGCAGACCCAACTTGCACTTTGCGAAAAACTGCTTACCCATGCAGCTTCACGCGATCTCAGTGCCGACTGGAATTCTTTGAAGTCGAAACTGCCATTCCGATGGCAGGGCAATGCCATCGAAGGGGTGCATTACGAAAAGGAAACGGGTGAACCGGAAACAGTCGATCTGACTCCTGCGCTCATCGCACCCAGCGCGGATAGCCCGAAATATGTGCCATCGCTGGGCCTCCTCGACCACTTTGCGCCGTCTCGCAAGCAGGCCAAGCTTCAAGCCGCTGACGCCTTGTTCAAACAAGCTATGGATGCCTACGAGGAGGCACAAATCAGAATTGAAAAGGCGAATGCCGCGAAGGCAGCGCGCTTCCAGGAAGAAAAAGTGGCGTTCGAGAGTGCCAGACGTGAATACAATGTCCGGCGTGAGGAAGTTGACGCGAAGATGGATCAGATTCGTGAGGCTTGGCTCGCCATGCAACCGGACGCCATAGTCGAGCATGCGGAACTGCTGTTGAACTCATCGCGATATCCCGAATGGATCAATCAGCAATTCGACCTTGCATATGCTCCCGAATCCAAGATGCTGGTAGTGAACTATCAGCTACCAAAACTGGGGCAAATCCCGACGCTTGAACGCATCACCTATGTGAAATCACGAAAAGAGATTGTCCAAAAACACTTGCCAGCCGCGAAGGCGCATAAACTGTACGACAGCATCTGTTATCAGATAGCGCTCCGAACGATCCTGGAACTTTTCAGAGCCGATGAACCAGACGCAATCTCCACCATCGCATTCAATGGATGGATTGAAGCGACGGATAAGGCAACAGGGCGAACGGGCCCATCGTGTCTGTTGTCCGTGCAGGCGTTCAAGGATGAATTCCTCGCGCTCGACCTGACAAAAGTCGATCCAAAAACTTGTTTCAATGCGCTAAAAGGTATTGCAGCCAGTTCATTGTCCGACCTTGTGGCTGTGCGCCCGGTTATTCAACTCGACCGGCACGATAGACGATTTATCGAAAGCCATGACGTGGCTGCAGAATTGAATGAGGCAACTAACCTCGCAGCGATGGACTGGGAAGATTTCGAGCATCTTGTCCGCGAGCTTTTCGCCAAGGTGTTCAGCGGCAAAGGATCGGAAGTCAGAGTTACTCAAGCGTCGCGCGACGGCGGAGTCGATGCGGTTGTGCTGGACCCAGACCCGATCAAGGGCGGCAAAATTGTTATCCAAGCAAAGCGGTATACCGACACCGTTGGGGTAAGCGCGGTGAGGGACTTGTACGGCACTGTAATCAACGAAGGCGCCAATCGGGGAATCTTGATCACTACTTCCAACTTCGGCACTGACGCCTACAAATTTGCTAACGGCAAGCCACTCACCCTGATGAATGGAGCAAATCTCTTGTCTCTGCTTGCCGAGCATGGGCACAAAGCAAGAATCGATCTGGCCGAAGCCCGTAGGATGGGTTGAGCACAGCGAAACCCACTCACTTGATAGTTCCACCCTCACCCGGCGCGCGCGGCGCGCCGGCCTCTCCCGCCAGCGGGAGAGGCGGATTTAGCGACCCGCCGCATGCCGCGCAAACGCGCGCTTGAACGGCGTGACCTTGTCGACAATCGCCAGGCCCGCGCCGCGCAACGCAGCCAGCGGCATTGCATCGCTGCCAAACACACGCTGGATCGCATCGAAGGCGTGTGCGGACAGCGCGTTGTCGCTGCGCCGTCGGCGTTCGTAACGGCGTAATACAGACTCCGCAGCGAAGTCGCGCTTTGCGTCGCACGCCTCGATGAGCGCCGCACACAGTTCATCGACGTCGCGCAACCCCAGATTCACGCCTTGTCCGGCGAGCGGATGCACCGCGTGCGCGGCGTCACCGATCAGCGCGAAATGCGGCGCGAGATAGCGTTCGGCAAGTTTCATGCGCAGCGGAAACGACGCGCGCGGCGTGGTCGCCGTCACGCGGCCGAGGCGAAAATCCAGCGCGGCGCCGAGTTCGGCGCAGAATGCTGCATCATCGAGTGCGAGCAGTCGCTGACTTTCCGCCTCCGGCGCGGACCAGACGATGGAACTGCGCCCGTCGGCAAGCGGAAGGAACGCGAGCGTCGCGCCGGGCAGAAACCGCTGCCACGCGGTGGCTTCGTGCGCGCGCTCGGTCGCAACGTGCGCGACGATGGCGCGCTGGCCGTAGTCGCGGCCGTGCGCGGCGATACCAGCCATCTCGCGCAGCGCGGAGTCCGCGCCGTCCGCGCCGACAACAAGTTTCGCGGCCATGCTTGAGCCGTCGTCGAGTATCAGCGTGCGCCGGTCGGGCGACGATTCGGTCGCCGCGACCTTTGCCGGACAGCGCAGCGTAATCTGCGGTTCACGCTGCAAGGCGTTCCACAATGCGGATTGGATCAAGCGGTTCTCGACGATGTAGCCGAGCGCGGCGCGGCCTTCGTCGACCGCGTCGAAGTTCAATTCGCCCGGGGCAAGCGCGTCCCACACGCGCATGCGTGCGTAGGCGCTCGCGCGCGCGGCGATGATTTCTTTCCAGACGTCCAGACGTCCAAACAATTCGACAGACGAAGGCGCCAGCGCGACCACGCGTAGATCGACTTCGTCTTGCGCGGTCCAGGGTTTCGGCGCGCGCGGTTCGACCACGGCGACGTCGAAACCTGCCTTGGCCAGGGCGAGCGCGAGTGCCGCGCCGACCATGCCGGCACCGACGATGGCAACGTCGTGGAAATTGCGCGCGCTCATGGCGATTGATCCAACGCCAGCCGTGGCACCTGCCCACGAAACCCCATTCCACGCCGGGTCATTGCCGCTTGCAACGGCGCAACGCGATCCAGTGCCAATAGCCCGACGCTACGCAGCAATTTCAGCGGCGGCGATTCGTTGGCCGTCCAGCGCGCCAGCGCGTCGCTCGCCGCGGCCGTGCCTTCGCGATCTTCGCGCCGGCGTTGCGCGTACTCGCCGAGCAGCACCGGATCACCGGGATCGCCTTTGTCATCGATCAGCAATTCGGCCAGGGTCAACGCATCGCGCAAGCCAAGATTGAAACCCTGCGCGCCGATCGGATGCAGGGTCTGCGCGGCGTTGCCGACCAGCACCGCGCGCGGCGCCACAATGCGCTGCGCGTACAACCGGCGCAGCGGATACGAAACGCGCCGTCCGGGGCGCGCGAGTTTTCCCAGTCGCCAGCCGAAGCGTTCGTGCAGCAGCGCGATGAAACCGGCATCGTCCAGCGCGGCAACGCGGCTCGCATCGTGCGTCGGCACGGTCAGCACCACGCCGGCGCGGCCTTGCGTCAATGGCAGCACCGCGACCGGGCCGGTCGCGGTGAAGCGCTCGTAAGCGCTCTCGATCGCGCGTTCCGGCGTCACCGTGGCGACGAAGGCGGTCTGTGCGTAATCGGTGGATTCGCTTTCGATGCCGAGCGCAGAGCGCACGAAGGAATTCGTTCCATCCGCGCCGACCAGCAGGCGCGTGCGCAATGTGCGTTCGCCATCGGCGGCCACCAATGTCGCCACAACCGCATCGCCATCGTCACGAAATGCTTCGAGTTTCGCCGGCGCAAATCGCAGTAATGACTTGCATTCGTTCAGGCGTGCGAGCAGCCCATTGCCGAGTTCGCGCGCGGGCAGCGTCGCGCCGAACGCATCGACACCATGTTTTGCGGCATCCAGCCGCACCACGCCGAATTCACCTCGGCGACTGACGTGAATTCTGCGGATCGGCGTCGCACGTGCGCAGCAATGCGCCCATACGCGCAGCGCATCGAGCGCGTTCACGCTGGCGCGCGCGAGCGCGAGATTGCGCTCGTCGTAGCTCGGCTGCATGTCGACTTTTGGCGGTACGGCTTCGGCCAGCGCCACGCGCAGGCTGGAGCCATCCAGCGCAATGGCCAGGCTCGCCCCGACCAGTCCGCCGCCGACGATGAGAACATCCACGTCATCCATGCGGCGATGATAACGCGAGAGTGCTAACCTGTTCGCATGGATCTGATTCTCGTCCGCCACGGCGATGTCGATGCCGCGCCCGGCCTGTGCCTGGGCCAGACCGATGCGCCGTTGTCCGCATCCGGATTCGGCGCCGTGCAGCAGCTCGCCGCGACGTGGACGCAAAGCGCGCCGCGCTTCCTGTTTTCCAGCGATTTGAAACGCGCGCAGCAGTCCGCGCAAATTTTCGCCGCGCGTTTCGCCATCGAACCGCTGTTCGACGCGCGCCTGCGCGAAGTGAACCTCGGCGACTGGGATGGCAAGCGCTGGGAAGAGGTGATGCGCAGCGATGCGGCGCGCTACGAGCATTGGTCGGCCAACTGGGTGATCCAGGAAGCGCCCGGCGGGGAGAGTTTTGCCGACGCCATCCGCCGCACCGGCGCCTGGCTTGCTTCCGTACTGTCGTCCACGCGCGACGAGGATACCGTGCTCGCGGTCGCCCATGCCGGATCGATCCGCGCCCTGCTCTGCCACGCGCTCGGTCTGCCCGCACAACGCGCGTTCGCGCTGCGCATCGACCACGCCCACGCTGCGCGCATCCGTACCCGGGCCGGTCAGTTTGAAGTATCCTATGCAAACGCCTCACGCTTCGAGCCGGATTGAAGCGCCGCCTCTTGACGGAGTTCCACAATGTCGCAATTTCCACAAAATCACGCCATCTCGCCGCGCAACTGGATTCTGGCCGGGATGATCGCCTTCGCCGTCTGCGTGCGCCTGCTGATCTACTTCGTGCCGGGCCTGTTGCCCTACAACTTCACGCCGGTCGAGGCGATCGCCCTGTTCGGCGGAGCCTATTTCGTCAATCGCCGCCTCGCCTTCGCCGTGCCGCTGCTCGCCATGCTGTGCGCGGACCTCATCATCGCCACCAGCTTGCCGCGCGCATGGATCGGCGACTGGCTGGGCACGCTGCCGGCAGTGTACGGCTGCATCGCATTGACCGTATTCGGTGGCATCAGCCTGTCGCGCCGCATCAGCGCGTTTCGCGTGACCGGCTATGCCTTCGCGAGCGCTGTGCTGTTCTTTCTCGTCACCAACTTCGCCACCTGGCTCGCGGCCCACTCGGGTGCCGGCGCGGCCTGCACGCAAAGCCTTTCCGCCTGTTACGTCGCCGGCATTCCGTTCTTCCGCGGCACGCTCGTCGGCACCTTGCTGTGGAGCGCGATCCTGTTCGGCGGATTTGAGTTGATGCGCGTACGTTGGCCCACCTTCGCGCGGGCATGATAGTCACTCGATGACCAGCCTTCGGCTGTTGAAAACCCCGCTTTCGCGGGAATGACGGTCAAGCGTGGGCAACCGCCTTTCCAAGATTTACACAAAGACCGGCGACGACGGCAGCACCGGTCTCGGCGATGGTTCGCGCACACCGAAAGATTCGCCACGGGTCAACGCCTACGGCACGGTGGATGAACTCAACAGCGCGATCGGCATGGTGCTGGCGCAGGCCGATCTTGAACAGAACTTTCCAGCATCAGTGCGCGAGACGCTGACACAAATCCAGCACGATCTGTTCGACCTCGGCGGCGAGTTGTGCATTCCCGGCATGGCAATGATCCAGGATGCCGATGTCACGCGCCTGGAAACCACGCTCGACGGCTTCAATGCCGATCTGCCCATGCTCAAGGAATTCATCCTGCCCGGCGGCGGCATGGCGGCGGCCTGCTGCCATCTGGCACGCACCGTGTGCCGGCGCGCCGAGCGCGAGACGGTGACGCTGGCGCGCGTCGAATCCGTGCGACCCGAGGCAATCCGCTATCTGAATCGGCTGTCCGACCTGTTGTTTGTGCTCGCGCGCGTACTCGCCCGCGCAAGCGGCCACGGCGAAGTGCTGTGGAACCACGAGCGGCGCAAACGGCCGAAAGCCTGAACGCCGTGCGGTTGTACACGCATCGCGCTTGTCTTGCCCACGATCCGGGCACTGGTCATCCGGAATCGCCGGCGCGATTGCGCGCGGTGCTTGAGGCGATCGACGATCCCCGCTTCGCCGCGATCGAACGAATCGAAGCGCCGCGCGCAACACGCGCACAACTCGAACGCGTCCACGATGCCGCACTGATCGACCACGTGTTCGCCAGCGCGCCGAGCACTGGCCACGCGCAGCTCGATGCGGACACCGCGATGTCGCCCGACTCGCTGGAAGCCGCCCTGTGCGCGGCCGGGGCGGTGTGCGCGGCGGTGGACGCGTTGCTCGACGGCAGCGACACGCGTGCGTTCTGCGCCGTGCGTCCGCCCGGCCATCACGCCACCCGCGACACGCCGATGGGATTTTGCCTGTTCAACAACATCGCCGTGGGTGCCGCGCAGGCGCTCGCGCGCGGCCTCGAACGCGTGGCCATCGTCGATTTCGACGTGCACCACGGCAATGGCACGCAGGATATTTTCCACAACGACTCCCGCGTGCTGTACGCATCCACGCACCAATGGCCGCTGTATCCCGGCACCGGTGCGCGCGGCGAAACCGGCGTCGGCAACATCGTCAACGCGCCACTGCCGCCGGGCGCCGGATCGACAGAATTTCGCGCCGCGATTTCCGGGATCGTGTTGCCGCGATTGCGCGATTTCCGGCCACAACTGGTGATGATCTCCGCCGGCTTCGACGCGCACCGGCTCGATCCGCTGGCCAGCCTGAATTTCGATGCGAACGATTACGATTGGGTCACGCGCGAACTTGTCGACGTGGCGCGCCAACATGCGCAAGGCCGTGTGGTTTCAAGCCTCGAAGGCGGCTACAGCCTGATGGCGCTGCGCGAATCCACCGCGGCGCATGTGGCCGCGCTGATGGCGTGAATCACTTCGCTTCGAACGCCAGCGCCGCCGAGTTGATGCAATAGCGCAGGCCAGTCGGCTTGGGACCATCGGTGAACACGTGGCCCAGATGCGACTCGCAGCGCGCGCAGCGCACCTCGACGCGACGCATGCCGTGGGATTCGTCCGCGTGTTCGCTTACCGCATCCTTCGACGACGGTTCGAAATAGCTCGGCCAGCCGCTGCCGGAATCGAACTTCGCTCCCGACGCGAACAATTCCGCACCACAGGCGGCGCAAAGATAATTGCCGGATTCGTGGTGATCCCAATACTTGCCGGTGAACGCCGGCTCGGTCGCCGAGCAGCGACACACGGCGTATTGCGCCGGATCGAGTTCGGCGCGCCATTGCGCGTCGGATTTTTCGATTTTCGTATTCATCGCAAACTCCATTCGACCCCGATCAGACCGGCGCAGATGAACAAAAATTGCACCGGCGCGTTGCCCGGAAACCGCGAATCAGGCAAGCTTCGCGCTTGCGCATCGCAATCGGATCATCCGTGTCTGGCGCCAACCGTTCAAGTCTGCCGAGTTTCCGCCTGCCAGCCACTGTGCTGGCGCTGATCCTTGGCCAAAGCGCGATCGCACAAAACATTCCGCCGGCCTGCCCGGTCGGCGTGCTGATTTGCCCGAAACCTGCGCGCGCCGATCAGTTTGCGATGTGCAAGCGCAACGCGCTGCTGGATTTCTACACACCCGGCCTGCCGACGCAGGGCGACCGCAGCCAAGTCGCCGCCGACGTCAGTTCGCGCAAAGTCGAATCCACGGACAGCTTGCATTACCGGCTCGAAGGCGACGTGCGCATGCAGCGCCTGGACCAGCTGCTGCGTGCGGATTCCCTCACCTACGACACCGACACCACCGCCTACGCCGCCGATGGCCATGTCGTGATGCAGGATCGCAGCATGGTCGTGGCGGCCGCGTCGGCCAGCGGCATCGATTCGCAACACAGCACGCACCTTACGGACATCCGCTACCAGTTGCTGCAGCAGCGCGGCAACGGCACGGCCGCCAGCGCCGACATGAGCGACGCCGATCACGGCAAGATGCTGGACGGCACGTTTTCGACCTGCGATCCGGATGCGCGGCAGTGGTACCTGCACGCCAACGAACTGGACATGGACAAGGTCGCCAACGAAGGTCGCGCCCACGGCGTCAGCCTGTACTACAAGGACGTGCCGTTCTTCTGGTTTCCCTACCTGAGTTTTCCGCTGAGCAACGAGCGCCAGTCCGGATTCCTCGCGCCGCATATCGGGTATTCCAGCCACCGCGGCCTGGTAATCGGCGCGCCGTATTATCTGAATCTCGCGCCGAACTACGACGCCACTCTCGAACCGCGCGTGTCGACCGAGCGCGGCGCCATGCTCGCGGGCCAGTTCAGATATCTGGATGCCGCCGACAAGGCGCAGATCGATTTCAACTTTGTCCCGCACGACAACGAAGCCGCCAACGAACGCGCGCAATATGCCGCGACGCCGCCGGCGTTCCAGGGACCGGCCTCGCCCGTGGACATCCCGGATCGGCGCTACGCCTTCCAGATCAGGGATTGGAGCCAGTTTTCCACGAACTGGGGCGCGGCGATCGACATCGAGCGCGTTTCCGACAAGCAGTATTTCCAGGATTACGGCGATTCGCTGACCGCGAGCGCAACCGCCCTGCTCGGTTCCAGTGCCTACCTCAACGGCCGCGGCACCTGGTGGAACGCGAGCTTCGGCGCGGACGCGCTGCAGATCACCCAAACCACGCTGTCCAACGCCGCACAGCCCTACATGCGCCTGCCGCGCGCAACCTTTCAAGGCGAACACCCGTTGCTCGGCGGACTGGTCTGGGGCGTGAATTCCGAGTACGTGGATTTCCGCCGCGGCCCGATCGATCTGGTTGGCCCGACGCCGGGCAGCATCCAGAGCGTCAGCTCGCTCGAAGGCCAGCGCGTGGACCTGTTCCCGTACCTGGCCTACCCGGTCGAAACCGCAGGCTATTTCATCCGCCCGCAACTGGGCCTGCGCTACACCTCCTACGACTTGAACGATCTTGCGGCCTACAACGCCACGCAGCCGGGTGCGCCGGCTTTCACGCACACCTCGCCCACGCGCAGCACGCCGATATTCAGTCTCGACGCCGGTCTTGTCTTCGAACGCCCGCTGACCGCGTTCGGCACCGCGCTGACGCAAACCCTTGAGCCGCGCCTTTACTACCTGCGCGTGCCGTATCGCGACCAGACCGATCTGCCGCTGTTCGACACGCAGTTGCCGAGTTTCGATTTCCCGAGCCTGTTCCGCAGCAACAGTTTCGTCGGCGCCGACCGCCAGAGCAATGCGAACAACCTCACCCTGGCGCTGACCTCGCGCCTGATCGACACCGCATCCGGCGACGAACTGTTCAGCGCAAGCATCGGCCAGATCCATTATTTTTCGCCGCAGCGCGTGCAGTTGCCCGGTGTACCGGAAGTCGATTATTCCGGCTCGGATTTCGTCGGCGAACTCGACCTGCGCCTGAACGACAATTGGGATGTGAAGTGGGACCAGCAGTACAACCCGAACTCGCGCATCCTCGATCCGCAGACGCAGATGCTGGTCGAAAACCTACACCGCACCGATTTGTCGGCGTTCAGCGTCCAGCACCGTTTCGGCGCGGAAGGCACGATCAACTTCTCGTACCGCTTCCGCCGCGGCCTGCTCGAACAGGTCGATACCTCGGCGCTGGTGCCGCTCAACGCAAACTGGAGCCTGGTCGGCCGCTACTACTATTCGCTGATGCACAGCCAGTTGCTCGAGGCCTTCGCCGGCGCGCAGTACGACAGTTGCTGCGTGGCCATGCGCGTGCTGGTGCGGCGCTACATCAACGTGATCGGCCAGCTCAAACCGAGCAACGGCGTGTACTTCGAACTGGAGTTCAAGGGCCTGGGCAGCACCGGCACGCGCACGGAAAATTTCCTGCGCCGTGCGATTCTGGGCTACCAGGATTAAAATCGTTCCAGGCAATCGTACGCATGGAGCCGGCATCGTGAGCAGTGTGCGCAAGATCGGATTGGCAATCGTGCTGCTGGGATCGTGGCTGGCATTCGCGAACACTGCCCCGGCGCTTGCGGATGCGCCGGAAGCGGCCGCCCCGACGCCGGCCGCGACAGACGCGCAGCGCCCGCAAATCGACGAAAGCGTCGAACGCATGCTCAAGGACATGGCGGCCGCCTCGACCTGGGGGCATCCGGATTTGTACGGCGAATTCGGCGGCATGCAGGCTTACGCCAAGGGCGACTACAAGACCGCCCTGACCGATTTCAAGTATGGCGCGCTGTATGCGGACAAGCTCTCGCAGCTCACCATCGGCCTGATGTACGACGGCGGACTGGGCGTGGCGCGCGATTCCGCCACCGGCTGCGCGTGGCTGATGCTGGCGGCCGAGCGCAAGATACCGAAGTTCGTCGCCACCCGCGACAAGGTTTGCGATGCGCTAGCACCCGGGCAGCACGCGACCGCGAACGCCGTCTTCGCCGAACTGGTGCCAAAATACGGCGACGCCGTGGCCAAACTGCGCATCAAACGGGTTTTTGCCGACGTGCTGCGCAACCGCACCGGATCGCGCACAGGTTTCGACATGGGCGCCACCACCCACAACGTCGGCTATCGTTCGCAATGCGACGGCAACACGATCCTGCACATCGCCGGCGTCGACCTGCCCAGGGACGGTTGCACGAGCAATAAGTTCTGGGCGCCGGACAATTGGAATCCCGACATCTATTTCGCCGATCGCGACGCGCGCTGGTATAGCGGTTCCGTGAACGTGGAACCGGTGAAGCCCTCGGATGAAAAAGGGTCGAATACCGTCGAACCCGACAAGTCGGACCATCCTCGGTGAACTGCCCGGAAGCCAATCCCTCGTGACAGAAATCGCCGGGGAATTTTCTGGCCCCGGCGCATGCCGTGCTATGCTTGGCCACGATTGAACGCTTGCTCGCGTAACGGATTTCTTACCCCGCAAACCGCATAATCGCGCGGTTTTCGCGCATCGAACCCCTATCGAACCCCTTCCGATGAAAAGAATCGTCTTTTGCCTTGGTTTCCTCGTTTCCGCGCTCGGCGCCTGGTCCGGCCTGCAAGCGCAGGCCCTGATGCCGGCGCAACCGCTGGACCGTATCGTCGCCGTCGCCGACGACGACGTCATCCTGCAAAGCGAACTCGATACAGCCGTCGCCAATGTGCTCAGCCAGTACCGCGCCAATCCGCAGCAACTGCCGCCGCGCGACGTGCTCGACCGCCAGGTGCTGGAGAGCCTGATCATGCTGCGCCTGCAGGTGGCGCGCGCCAAGGACACCGGCATTCGCGTCAGCGACTCCGACATCGACCAGGCCGTGCAACGCGTCGCCGAGCACAACAAGATCACCGTGGATCAGTTGCGCGGCTCGCTGGCCGGCGAACACATGAGTTTCGAGGATTTCCGCAACCACCTGCGCGACCAGATCCTGGTGCAACGTCTGCAGCAGCGCGTCGTGCAGGGCCAGTCCAACGTCAGCGATTCCGAAATCGACATCCTGCTCGCCAGCAACAGCCTCAAATCCGGCGAAGTGCACCTGCAGCACATCCTGGTCGGCCTGCCCAACGGCGCCGATGCGTCGCAGATAGCGGCCGCGCGCGCCAAGGCCGACGAGGTCAAGGCCAAGATCGATGGCGGCCTGGACTTCACCACTGCGGCGATCCAGTTCTCCAGCGCGCAGGACGCACTGCAAGGCGGCGACCTGGGCTGGCGCCGTTACGACGAAGTGCCGGAGGCGTTCGCGAATCTGGTCGAAGGCATGAAGCCGGGCGATGTGTCGCAGCCGTTGCGCGGGCCGAGCGGATTCCACATCGTCAAGCTCGTCGACAAGCGCGCCGAAGGCAAGCAGGTCGTGACCGAATACCACGCGCGCCACATCCTGATCAAGGTCGACGAGCTGACCAGCAGCGCCGACGCGAAGAAGACCATCGACGACATCCGCCATCGCATCGTCGATGGCCACGAGGACTTCGCCGCGCTGGCGAAGAAGGATTCGCAGGACCCCAACACCGCCAGTGCTGGCGGCGACATGGGCTGGTTCCCGATCGACCAGTACGGTTCGTCGGTGGCAACGCAACTCGCCACGCTCAAGAGCAACGAGATTTCGCAACCGTTCGAAAGCGACCTGGGCTGGCATATTCTGCAGCTCGAAGGCACGCGCGAGCAGGATCGCACCAAGGAAATGAAGCGCGAACAGGCGCGCGATGTGATCCGCAACCGCAAGGCCGAACAGACCTACGACGATTTCCTGCGCCAGATCCGCTCCGAGGCCTTCGTCGAAATCCGCCTGCCGGGCGCGGAAAACCAGCCGGAAACGCAAAAGCCGGCGTCCTGACGTCGCCGTGAACGACCGGCCCTTCCTGCCGCGTCTGGCGGTCACGCTCGGCGAACCGGCGGGAATCGGGGCCGAGCTCGTCGCCGCGCTTGCGGCGACCGATCTCGCCGCCGACCTTGTCGCCATCGGCGACAAGGATTCGCTCCTGCTCGCCGCGCAAACGCGCGGAATTGCGCTTGCCCTGGAAGCCGACGATGGCCAGTGGTTGCGCGAACGTGCGCCTTGTTCGCTGCGCTATGTACACATTCCCACGCTCGCGCCGATCGTGCCCGGCAAACTCGACGCGCGCAACGCGGCTTACGTCGTGGACATGCTCGCCCGCGCCGCCGACGGCTGCCTCGAAGGCGAATTCGATGCGCTGGTCACCGCGCCGGTGCAAAAAAGCATCATCAATGACGCCGGCATCGCGTTCACCGGGCACACCGAATTCTTCGCTGCGCGCGCCAACTGCGATGTCGCCATGCTGCTCGTGGCTTCGGGTCTGCGCGTGGCGCTCGCGACCACGCATCTGCCGCTGGCGGAAATTCCTGCCGCGATCACAGCCGCCGGACTCGTGCGCATTTTACGAATTGTATACAACGACCTGCGCCACCGTTTCCGCATCGAGAATCCGCGCATCGCCGTGCTCGGCCTGAACCCGCACGCTGGCGAAGGCGGGCACCTCGGCCGCGAGGAAATCGACGTGATCGCGCCGACGCTCGCGGCGCTGCGCGCCGACGGCATGCGTCTGGAAGGTCCGCTGTCGGCCGATACCGCCTTCGTCCCGGCCAAACGGGCGCAGTACGACGCCTATCTTGCGATGTACCACGACCAGGGCCTGCCCGTGCTCAAGGCGCTGGGTTTCGGCGACTCGGTCAACGTGACGCTCGGCCTGCCGTTCGTGCGCACCTCGGTCGATCACGGCACCGCGCTCGATCTCGCCGGCACCGGTAAAGCCGATCCCGCCAGCCTGATCGCCGCGGCGAAACTGGCGATGGAACTCGCGCGCGCATGAGCGATGTTCCGCATCGACCGCGAAAGCGTTTCGGCCAGCACTTCCTGCACGATCCGGGAATTCTGCGCCGCATCGTCGATGCGATCGCGCCGCGGCCCGAACAGCACATCATCGAGATCGGCCCCGGCGAAGGCGCGCTGACCCTGCCGCTGCTGCACGCCGCCGGAAAACTCACCGCCATCGAACTCGACCGCGACCTGATCGAGCCGCTGCGCGAAAAATCCCGCGCCATCGGCGAACTGAACATCGTCAACGCCGACGTGCTGATCGTGGATTTCACCGCGCTCGCGCAGGGCGCGCCGATCCGCCTCGTCGGCAACCTGCCTTACAATATTTCCACTCCTATACTTTTTCATTGCCTCGATCACGCCGCCGCGATCACCGACATGCACTTCATGCTGCAAAAAGAAGTGGTGGACCGCATGGCCGCGGCGCCCGGCAGCAAGGCCTACGGGCGCCTGTCGGTGATGTTGCAACTGCGCTGCGCAGTGGAACCGCTGCTCAAGGTGCCGCCGGGCGCATTCCGCCCGCCGCCCAAAGTCGATTCGGCCGTGGTGCGGCTCACCCCACTGCCCGCGCGCGAATTGCCCGATGTCGATTTCGCCATCGTCGCAAATGTCGTCCGCGCCGCCTTCGGCCAGCGCCGCAAGACGCTGGCGAACGCAGTGTCCAGCGTGATGGACGCAAGCGCCATCGCCGCCGCCGGCATCGATCCGCGCGCGCGCGCCGAGCAGTTGCCGCCGTCCGATTTCGTGGCGCTCGCGAAGCAAATCCGCTGACAGGCTTGCCCACACCGCCGCGCTGCCGGACAATCCCGGCATGCCCTCCTCCAATCCCTACGATATCCGCGTCGACGTGCGCACACGCTTCCTCGACGACCAATCCGTGCCTGCGGACAACCGCTACGTCTTCGCCTACACGATCCGCATCGCCAACACCGGCAGCGTGCCGGCGAAGTTGCTGACCCGGCACTGGATCATCACCGACGCGAACGGCCGCGTGGAGGAAGTGCGCGGCGACGGCGTGGTCGGCGAACAGCCGCACCTGCAGCCCGGCGAGAATTTCGAATACACCTCCGGCGCCATCCTGGAAACCGCGGTCGGCACCATGCGCGGCAGCTACCAGATGCTGGCCGACGACGGCCGCCGCTTCGACGCGGCCATCGCGCCGTTCACCTTGTCCATCCCGCGCACCTTGCACTGATGGCGACCTGGGCGATCGGCGACATCCAGGGTTGTCACGACGAGCTTTCGCGTTTGTTGGAAAAAATCCGCTTCGATCCCGCCCAGGACACACTCTGGTTCTGCGGCGACCTGGTCAACCGCGGCGGACAGTCGCTGCAGGTTCTGCGCCTGGTGAAATCCTTCGGTGAGCGCGCCATCGTCGTGCTCGGCAACCACGACCTCTCGCTGCTCGCGGTCGCCGAACGCAACGAGGCGGATCAGGCCAAGGTCAATCCGGAATTACGCGAAGTGCTGTTCGCGCCGGATCGCAACGAATTGCTGGCTTGGCTGCGCACGCGGCCGCTCGTGCATGTCGATCGCGCGCTGGACTTCATGCTCGTGCACGCCGGCCTTGCGCCGCAGTGGCGGGTCGAGGATGCCGAACGCGCGGCGCGCGAAGTCGAGCAACGCCTGCGCGGCGATGGCGCACATGGATTGTTGCTGTCCATGTTCGGCAACAAGCCGGACCGCTGGCATCCGCGTCTGCAAGGCCAGGATCGCCTGCGCGCGGCGATCAACGTGCTCACGCGCATGCGCTATTGCGATGTGCGCGGGCGCATCGCCTACCGCGAGAAAGGCGCACCCGGAACGCAGAAACCCGGCCTGTATCCTTGGTTCGAGGTTCCCGGTCGCGTCGAGCGCGGCATCCGCATCGTCTGCGGACATTGGTCCGCGCTCGGACGTTTCCAGGGCATGGGCGTGCATGCCATCGACGGCGGTTGCGTCTGGGGCGGCGAGCTGATCGCACTGCGCGTCGACGGCAAGGAACCGCAAATTGTCGCGCTCAAGTCCACGCGGCCAAAGCCGCCGGGCAAGTTCATCGAATAGCTGGGCCCGATTCCAGGCGCGGTGTGGTAGAGTAAAAATGTGTCCGGACAACCGGATACCCGTCGCGTTTGCATTCCGCGGAGATCGCCCGGTGGAAAGTTCGCAGCCCGTTTCGGAATTGCGCTACCGCGCCTTCATCAGCTACAGCCACCGCGATGAAGCATTCGCGATCTGGCTGCACAAGGACCTGGAAACGTATCGCGTGCCCTCGCGGCTGGTTGGGCAACACACAGCCGCCGGCACGATTCCGCGCCGCCTGAATCCGGTATTCCGCGATCGCGAAGAACTTTCGAGTTCGCCCGAACTCGGCAGCAAGATCAACGAAGCACTCAGCCAATCTGAAAACCTCATCGTGATCTGCTCGCCGGCGGCCGCGACCTCGCGCTGGGTCGACGAGGAAGTGCTGGCTTACAAGCGCATGGGCCGCAGCGATCGCATCTTCTGCCTGATCGTGGACGGCGAACCGAACGCAAGCTACATGCCCGGTCGCGAGGCCGAGGAATGTTTCTGCGCGGCGTTGCGTTTCCAAATCGGCGCAGACGGCCAGCCGACGCGCGAACGCACCGAACCGATCGCTGCCGATGTGCGCGAGGGCAAGGATGGCAAGTCCAACGCCCGCCTAAAACTCATCGCCGGCATGCTTGGCGTCGGCTTCGATGCGCTCAAGCAGCGCGAGCAGCAACGCCGGGTGCGGCGCATGACCGCGATCGCAGTCCTCGCGGTAATCGTGATGCTGGTGACCAGCGTACTCGCTGTGTACGCGTTGATCTCGCGCCACGCGGCAGTCATCGCGCAACATCAGGCCGTGGTCGCGCGGCAGGCTGCTGAACGTCGGCAGAAACAAGCCGAAGATTTGGTCGGCTTCATGCTCGGCGATCTCACCGACAAATTGAACGAGGTCGATCGTCTCGACATTTTGCAAGCAGTGGACGACAAGGCGCTGGCCTATTTCGATTCTTTACCTGCAGCGGATGCAAACGATGACGCACTGCTCCTGCGCGTCAAGGGTTTGCAAAATATCGGCAGCGTGCGTCGAAGTCAGGGACACATACCGCAAGCGCTGGATGCTTTTGTCGCCGCGACCAAACTGGCTGCAGAATTATTGCGTCGTTCACCGACGGACATTTCCCGCCAAGCCGCATACGCCTACAGCCTGACTTGGGACGGCTATGTGTACTGGCACCAAGGCGATCTCGACCATGCGTTGCAAAGTTTCCAGACCGCAAGCGCATCGTTGGAGCAGGCCCATGCGACCAAACCCGCTGACGATGGACTAACCACCAAGCTGGCTATTGCGCACAACAATATCGGGCATGTGCTGGAAACGCGCGGGAATTTTTCCGGCGCTGGAGCTCAATACGCCATCATGCTCAAGTTGTACCTGGCATTGGCCGTACGCGACCCAAAAAATTCCAAGTTGCAATCGTCCATAGGCGACGCTTGGGATAACCTTGGCAAACTCGCACTGGAACAAGGCAGACTGGACGAGGCAATTGCGGACTATCGCAAGGATCTGAACATAAAAGCCGTTTTGGCCGCACGCGATTTGGCCAACCATGATGCGCAGGGGAATTTGATGGTCAGCAACGCGATACTCGGTCGCACGCTCGCTCTGTGCGGCGATATGCAGGCTGCAATGCGCTACACCCAAGCTGCGGTGGACAGCGGCAATGCGTTGTCCGCAGTCGATTCCTCCGACACCGTAACGCAGGAAGACCTGGCGTTGTACAGCCAGCAACTTGGCGGCCTGTTGCGGCAGGCTGGTCGCCTCGACGCCGCTGACAGTCTCGAGACCGAGGCTCTCGCGATCTTTGCCGCCTTGGTCGCCAAAGATCCGTCAAACACCGGATGGCAAAAGGAATACGCGCAGACTCGAATTGAAGCGGCACGACTGAAATAGCAACAAGGCGATTTGGCCGGCGCACAGGTATCGGTCGAAGCCGCCCTGCAAACGCTGGGCGCGTTACGCAAGCAGCAGACGTCCAATCCCTCACTCGCCCTGCTCTCGGCGCAAGCGAGCATTCTTCTCGGCCAAATCACTGCAAAACGTGGCGATGAAGACGCGGCACGCACCGCATGGGCTCTGGCACGCGATACCGTCACGCCGGTCGTGAATGCCGGAGATGACCCCAACGCACTGGCGACTGCGGCAAGCGCCTCGCTGCTACTCGACGAAGACGACACGGCTCGACCGTTGCTCGCGAAACTGGAGGCGATGGGTTACCAAACCCCCGACTTCGGGGCTTTGGTTGCGGCGAAGCATGTCGCGTATACGGTGGATGCAGAAGCCGTGCGGCGTATCGCCACCGCAAATCAGGCGCCCGTGACATCAAAGATGAACCCTTGATTTGCAGGCATCCGATCAACAATGGCGATGCGGCCCGCCCTTCGAGCGCCGCGCATTGGAAAAGGGGCCTCGCATGAGCACCATCCACGTCTCACTGGATATCACCGCCGACCCGCCGGTCACTTGCAATCCCAAGCACCAATCCATGAATTCCGGCAACGATGCCATCAACTGGAAACCAGCCGCCAACCAGAGCTTCACCTTCTCCTCGTTGACCGGATTACCGAACCCGCCATTCACGACCCCAAGCGTCACGGACGACGAAATCACAGTGACCGACAACAACCAAGCTGCGGGCGATTATCCGTACACGCTGACGGTGATGCTCAATGGCCTACCTTACAGCACGACCGCAAGCTCACCCAAGGGAACCGGAGGCGGCGATCCGACGATCAAAAACAACTGATCCGATGCGAATGCCTTAATCGAATGATGCGTCAGTAGCGGATCACCGAACGAATGACCTTGCCCTCGTGCATCAAATCGAAGGCTTCGTTGATTTTCTCCAGCGGCATTTCTGCGCTGACCATCTCGTCGATTTTGATTTCGCCGCACATATAGCGATCGACGTAGCCGGGCAACTGCGAACGTCCTTTCACGCCGCCGAACGCCGAGCCACGCCAGACGCGGCCGGTGACGAGCTGGAACGGGCGCGTAGCGATTTCCTGTCCGGCGCCGGCGACGCCGATGATGATCGATTCGCCCCAGCCCTTGTGGCAGCACTCCAAAGCCGAGCGCATGACGTTGACGTTGCCGATGCACTCGAACGAGTAGTCGACGCCGCCGTCAGTGAGATCGACGATGACTTGCTGGATCGGGCGGTCGTAATCCTTTGGATTGACGAAGTCGGTCGCGCCGAGCTGTTTCGCCATCACGAACTTTTCGGGATTCGTGTCGACCGCGATGATGCGGCCGGCCTTGGCCATCACCGCGCCCTGGATCACCGACATGCCGATGCCGCCCAGGCCGAACACCGCGACGCTCGATCCCGGCGTCACCTTCGCCGTGTTCAGCACCGCACCGATTCCGGTAGTGATGCCGCAGCCGAGCAGGCAGACCTTGTCGAGCGGCGCGGCCGGATCGATTTTCGCCAGCGAGATTTCCGGCAACACGGTGTATTCGGAAAACGTACTCGTGCCCATGTAGTGGAGGATCGGTTTGCCGTTCTTCGAGAACCGCGAGGTGCCGTCCGGCATCAGGCCCTTGCCCTGCGTCACGCGGATTTTCTGGCACAGGTTCGTCTTGCCCGACTTGCAGAATTTGCATTGGCCGCATTCGGGTGTGTACAGCGGAATCACATGATCGCCGGGCTTGAGGCTGGTGACGCCCTTGCCGACTTCCTCGACGATGCCGCCGCCCTCGTGACCGAGGACGACCGGGAACAAACCTTCCGGATCGGCACCGGACAGCGTGTAAGCATCGGTGTGGCACACGCCGGTGGCGACGATGCGCACCAGCACTTCGCCTGCGCGCGGCCCTTCCAGATCGAGCTCTTCGATGCTCAGCGGTTTGCCGGCTTCCCAGGCGACAGCGGCACGGGTTTTCATGTCTTCTCTCCCTGCAAATACTTTCCATGATGACGCAGATGGTCTTCGACGAAGCTGGCGATGAAGTAGTAGCTGTGATCGTACCCGGGCTGCATGCGCAGGCGCAGCGGCTGACCCATGGCGCGGCAAGCTGCGTCGAAGAATTCCGGATGCAGGGTCTCATGCAGGAACGGGTCGACCGCGCCCTGGTCGATCAGGATTTCGCCGGGGAAACGCCGGCCCTGCGCGAGGAGTTCGCAGGCGTCGTAGGGCTTCCACGTTTCGCGATCCGCGCCGAGGTAGCGCGCAAACGCGTTTTCGCCCCAGCGCACGCGCATCGGCGCGACGATCGGCGCGAACGCGGACACCGAGCGATAACGATGCGGATGCTTGAGCGCGATGGTCAGCGCGCCATGCCCGCCCATCGAATGGCCAAAGATGCTTTGCTTGCTCATGTCGGCCGGAAAATGTTCGGCGATCAGCGCCGGCAATTCTTCCGCGACATAAGTATACATTTGGAAATGCGACGACCACGGCGCTTGTGTGGCGTCGAGGTAAAACCCCGCGCCGGCGCCGAAATCCTCTTCGTCGGCCTCGCCAGGAATGCCGGTATTGCGCGGACTCGTATCCGGCACCACCAGCATCAGGCCCAGTTCCGCCGCAACCCGTTGCGCGCCGGCCTTGACCGTGAAATTCTCCTCCGTGCAGGTAAGGCCAGAGAGGAAATACAGCACCGGCACCGGGCCGCGTTCGGCCTGCGGCGGCCGATACACGGCAAAATTCATCGGCACGGCGCAGGTCGCCGACGCGTGTCGGTAGAAACCCTGCACGCCGCCGAAGCAGCGGCGTTCGGATCGGACCTCAGGTGCGCTCACG